>Ga0209417_1000668_pt1 | contig 75355 bp, 81 predicted proteins | sample RifGroF2_FD_184002 | JGI IMG/M metagenome (GOLD analysis project Ga0209417, IMG submission 184002) | Groundwater microbial communities from Rifle, Colorado, USA - Groundwater F2 (SPAdes) (version 2) | ecosystem: Environmental > Aquatic > Deep subsurface > Groundwater | place: Rifle, Colorado... | reverse complement strand
TGCTTACAATTATGTCAAAGCAAACCTCGCTTCGCAAATGCTTTCGCATTTGCTTTGCTCGAGCATATGATGACCTTTCATCCCCAGGTTTAAAAACCATGGGGTATTCAGGTCATAAAGAATAAAAAGCATCCGACGGCTTTTTTAAGCCGTCGGGAATTCTTTATAAAAAGCTCTCACTATTTACAAGATTTACATGGTTTATCCATCGTACAGACTGAAGAATAGGCTTCTTTACCATAACCTTTCTCAGAACCTTTAGATTCATCACGACGACTTTTTTCACTTTGAGACTTCATTGCTTCTTTGCCGCGTCTCATACCTAATGACTCATCTAAACGAGCATTATACCCTTGTTTCTTCTTCATCATTCCCTCCTTTTTTTTAAAACAAAATACATATATAAGCATATCGAAAAATCATTCAAATTGTCAATTGTTTTAAAACAACAAAAAACTATTGATTCTACATGAAACAATTGATTATAATAAAGTTGAGTGGTGGTTTAAGGATGGTCTCCATTGGCAAGTAATTAAACCTTACTCGGGTCGACGATTTAATCGTCGACTCTTTTATTTTATACCCTCAGATATGATATTTTAAAAACAAAAAGGAAAACTTTATGAAAAAATTCTTGATGCTCTTTTTAATAACATCTTCTTTTTATCAATCAAAAGCTACATCTATACCTGTTGAAGAACGCATCATTGCTGAACAAGAACATACAAAAATCACCATCCCTAACACTCCACCAGAAAAGTGGACTTACAACATTTCTGACAAAGGATACATAAGTATAAGCGAGCTCCCTTCACAATCAAAACAAACAGTTACCTATAAAATTGAAGGGCTCAACGAAGGCGACGTATATGTAACGTTTACTAAAAAATCAAAAAACAATAACCTCATTGATGAAAAAGTTTATCATGTAATTATCGTTGCAGAGTAATTTATTCTCCGTCACTCAATACCATATGCTTTAGCTTGTGAATGAAAGAGACGAGAATAAGGCTATGGCAAGAAATCGCCCTGATACTTCAATAGATTCAGTGTTAAATGCTGCACTCAAATGCGTTCGCCCTGAGCTTGTCGAAGGGTTTTATCGGACGTTTTGCAAGATTCTCAGTGTGTCCGATGTAATAAGATTCATCCATGCATTTAAGAATAGATCTCTTCCGAAACAATGAAATTTAAGGCAGATTAATATTCGATTGTAGGAAATGGGCTTTAAGGGTGTTTTTCTTGCGTTCGCCCTGAGAGAGCCATATGGCGATTCGAAGGGTTTTATCGAACGCGCACCTGAAGTAATGTTATGGAATTTTATCTTTATATTTTAAAATGCAATGATGAATCTTATTATATTGGGCACACAGAAGATCTTGAAAAGCGTGTTTCCGAGCATAATATGGGCTTATATAAGTGTTACACTTTTAATCGCAGGCCACTTAAACTTGTTTATGCAGAAAAATTTACTTCAAGATTAGAAGTTTTAGCCGCAGAACGAAAAATAAAAAAATGGACCCGTCAAAAAAAAGAACGACTTATTATGTTTGGGTGGAGCGGTTTTTTGAAATAAGTGCGTTCGGCAAAACCCTTCGAGACACTCGCTATGCTCGTTCCTCAGGGCGAACGCGCGAAGTCAAATTCAACATTTATTATCAAATTATTTATGGTGAATAATTTCTTGATTATCAATATGAACATTAATATGGGCAAGATTAAATTGTTTCGGAAGAGGTCTAATATAAAGATAAAATTCCATAACTTCATTTTAATATGCGCGTTCGATGAAACCCTTCGAATTGCCATACATGGCTCCCTCAGGGCGAACGCGAAAAAGGGTAATCCAATATAAATACCACCGTACAGTATATATTACTTTGCTAAATCGCAGAACTAAAAAATTTTATTGCCTTAAACGCATTGGTTAAAATATGGTAATTGTAAGGCTTTTAAGCCGGTGCGCGCTTCATTCTTTTTTCGTTGAATAAATCAGTGAGAATGAGAACAATGACCCGAAGCACAATCTTTTGACATTAATTCCTCAATATCATCAATCGCTTTAGGCAATTCCTCACTCAGGCAATGCACACCATCTTTTATAACCCAGTAATCATCTTCAATGCGCACACCAATATTCTCTTCTGGGAGATATAACCCCGGCTCGAGAGTAATGACATCACCTTCTCTTAAAGGCTCCTGCATGCTCCCCACATCGTGCGGCTCTAAACCAAGATAATGGCCAATACCATGCGTAAAATATTGTGCATAACCCTTTTTTTCAAAAAATTCAACCGCGAGATGCTGCAATGATTCATGGGGCTTTTCTTTATTATTCAACCACATACCAGGCTTTACTAATGATGCAATATAATCTTGGCATGCAAGTACTATCGCATAAATAGCACGTTGTCTTTGCGTGAATTTTCCTGAAATAGGAACCGTACGTGATAAATCAGCACAATAATGATTATATGATGCGCCGCAATCAATTAAAAGTAATTCATTCTTTTTCAACTGAGTATCACAATCAGCATAATGTAAAATCGTTGCGTTTTTGCCCGCAGCAACAATCGAAGGAAAAGCTTCTCGTGCACCTCCAGCGATTATACCATACGTAAGGCCAGCAAGAACGTCACGCTCACAATCTTCTTCATTAATCAATTCAGTCGCAGAAATAATCGCATCAGTCGTAATTCTGACTGCGTTAAAAATTTGAGCTACTTCATCTTTATCTTTTTCACGACGCATTTGGGCAACAATATCACTAATGTCAAGGATATTTTTCAATGAGTGCCATTGCTTTAAACGATCAATAAGTGACACCTGTTGAACATAATTAAATCCAGCTAATGGATAACAGGTAAAAATATTTGGACTTTTTTCCAGCTCATGCAATAAATTTTTATATTCATTTTGAGCAAATAATGGAGAAAGCGCATAACCAGAAACATGTTCGCCAAAATACTCTATTGCATCAACGCCAACGCGACGCGCTTCCCCATCAGTCTTTTCAATAACACCTGCCATCCACTGTTTTCTTTTACCATTGGTATCAGGAATAAACAACGTTGTTTTTCCATTGAAATCTATCTTGATCGCAAGCGCTGATTCAGAAATACCGGTAAAATAAAAGAATGTTGCGTCCTGACAAAAAGCTCCATGCGCCGATTCAAAGTGAGCCCATAAAAAAACAGCACCATCTTTTGATGAAAAACGAGTTTTTATCTTTTCAACTAATTGTTTTCGACGCTCAATAAATATTTCTTTATTCATTTTTTAAAACTCTTTTCGTTGTGCGACTGCTTTATACAAAGTAAGTCGATCCATAAATTCAAGTGATGAACCAACAGGCATTCCTTGTGCAAGACAGGTAATTTTGATGTTTTTATCACTTATTTTATCAGCGATATATGCAGCGGTTGTCTCACCTTCAGGTGTCTGGTTAAAAGCAAAAATAAGCTCTCGAATGTTTTCCAAACGTTTTATCAACAATGCAATAGATAATTGCTCGGCCCCAATACCATCAAGAGGACTTAAAACACCACCTAAAACATGATACAGCCCATTAAATGCCCCTGATTTTTCAATTGCCAAAATATCTTGCCATGATGCAACAATACAAATGAGCGTTTTATCGCGCCTTGCCGATGCACAAAACTGACAACTACCATCTTTCTCTTGCCATGCCCAACAAATCGGACATTTAACAATCTGTTGCTGTGCATGTAATAGCAATGAACAAAACTCTTTCATCTGCTCATCAGACATCTGCAAAAAATGGGTCGCAACACGATAAAGATTTTTTGACGCCAAATAAGGCACTTTTTGCAACTGCCGTATCAACTTATTAAGTGAAGGCAACTGGTCTAATACATTCATCTTTTAACTTTAATAAGCCAATTTTCTAAGCCGCCCATAAAAAAAGTCGTTACCATAAATAAAACAACACCCGATGCTAATCCCGTCATAAATGCGCCCATTATTAACGCAACGCCATACATGACAAATTGCTGCTGTTGCTTTTGTTTTTTGTTGGTTAATGAACTAACCAAAAAGCCAACCCCTGTTAAAATGGGTAAAATATAATAAGGATCTGGTGCTGACAAATTTGGAATCCATAAAAATGAAGCATGATATAATTCAATTGCAGAAGATAACAGACGATTTAAAACAATAAAAACTGGCAACTGTAAAAAGAGGGGCAAACATCCTGCAGCCATCTTTCCAAAGCCATGTTTACGATATAACTCCGCCTGCTCTTGCCTGAATCGCTCAGGATCATTGTGATATTTTTGCTTAAGATATTGAGTCTTTTTTTGTAAATCAGCCTGACTCTTCATCGACTTTTCTAAATTAAGTTGTCCCTGAATGGTAAATGGCAATAAGAGCAACCGTATAAGCAATGTCAATAAAATAATCGCAATGCCATAATTTTTAATATATTTGTAGAAAAAATTAAGAACAAGCAAAACAATCTTAATTAAAGGAGACAAAATACCATAATTTAACAACTGTTCAAGGCGTGGATCAACAGCGCCCATAATGGACGCTTGTTTTGGTCCAACATAAAATTTCAAAAGCCATGAACCCGCACCCTTAATTTCAGCACTTTCAAGTTGCATCATCAAAATGTCTTGCGGTAAATCTGAATTAAATGCAGCACGATAAACAAAATTATCTTGATCATGCGTCATTCCATGAACAAAAAACTGATCTGCTGCACCAAAAATAGATGGTTTGCGCCAGGTCTTATTCATTATTTCATTTAATTTATTATAAACCTTTAATGTTTGAACATTTGTCACCTCATTAACAAATGCACAAACTTGATTCGCTTTCATACCGGTTACTTGTGGCGCAGGAAAAAAGAGGCGCATCTTACTCAAATCAGTTGCTTTTTTATCCAAAGCAATCTGCAAACTCATTTCTGGATACTTTTTGTTAATGGTAAAAATTTTATGAACTAAATTGCCTTCAAAAGAAGCACTATAATTTAAAACAATAGACTCTTCCGTCTCTTTTTTTTCTTGCAAATTATAATAGAAAGGTGTCTTTCCATCAAATGCAAGTAAGAATGCTTTTTGTTGACGATCCACGTTGTCAATGTCAATCAATGATTCTTTGCCATGTTTAAAAGAGATTTTATCTAAGACAGCACCCGCTGTTGAAAATGTTAATTGAGCATAATCGGTTTCAAATTGTACTTGATCAGCTGTTCTATCTTCATGTTCAATAAAATCAATATCCCACCGCAATGGAGCAACTGCCTGTGGTTCATGTTTTACTTCATAAACTTGGCCTGAAGCAACCTCCTCTTGAGGAGCCTCTTTTGCTTTCCTTCCTAAAAAATAGTTAAAGCCAATGGCAAAAAGAAGCGTTAAAAATAGAGGAACTATCAATCCCCGTATATTCATACATCAGTCCTTATTTTTTATTAATAGAAACATTTTTTATCATTTTAAGACTATCATACAAATTCAAAAAGAGCTAGCCAAAGCCTTTACGAAAAGATACCTTAATGATATAGTGAAGTTTCTGTAGTAAACCGAAAATCAAAGGGGATCAAATCCATGAGAATGCAGCCAGCTCATTTTCGCATCGGAGAACTCGCACAAAAAATTGGTGTTGAACGATTCGTTATCCGTTTTTGGGAAAAAGAATTTCAAATTAAATCTCATCGCTCAGATGGGGGACAACGATTCTTTACGCATAAAGAATTTGAAACATTTAAAACAATTAAACACCTTCTTTATGAGCAAAAATTCACCATCGAAGGCGCAAAAAAAATCTTAAAAGATAACAAAAAATTGATTATCGGTTCCTACCGTACAACATTAAGCGCTCATGCAACAAATGATGAACTCTATTTAAAATTAAAAAAACTTCAAAGCCAATTAATTAAATTACGAGAAGTCCTCTAGCTATTTAACGACTATGTACAAAAAAAAGGGACACATTCATTTTATGGGCATCGGCGGCATTGGCATGAGCGGTATCGCCAAAGTTCTCAAATGCCAAGGATACGAAGTTTCTGGCTGTGATCTTGATCATCAGCAAAAAAGTATCTTTCAACTAAAAGAACTTGGATGCCCGATTGCTACTGCTCATCATTCTGAATTGTGTAAACAAGACAGTATCGATATTCTCGTCTATTCATCAGCAGTTTCAAAAAATCATCCAGAAATTATTCATGCGCAGCAACGAGGAATTCCCGTTATTCCGCGTGCGATTATGCTTGCAGAATTAATGCGCACCAAATATGGCATCGCCGTTGCAGGTGCTCATGGAAAAACGACAACCACATCCATGATTTCTCATATCTTAATGCAGGCACAATTACATCCAACGGTTATAATTGGTGGACATTTAAAAAATATTTCAACCAATGCTCAATTAGGGAGTGGCAATTTTCTCGTCGCAGAAGCGGACGAAAGTGATCGCTCCCTGCTCAATTTGCACCCGACACTAGCACTTGTTACCAATATCGATCTTGAACACTTGGATACCTACAAAGATCTTGATGATATCAAAGATACATTTAAGCAATTTTTAAACAATCTCCCCTTTTATGGAAAAGCATTTCTCTGCATAGATGATCCCGTTATTCGTTCTATTTTACCACTACCACACCTTAAAGTGATTACCTATGGACTTTCAGAAGATGCTGATATGTGCGGCAAAGACCTTCAATTGGAAAAAACAACATCTCACTGTACCGTTTATGAAAAAAATAATAAACTTGGCACACTCGAACTCCCATTAGCAGGCGAACACAATATACAAAACGCATTGGGAGCTCTTGCCGTTGCATGCGATCTTGAAATTCCATTTTCTACGAGTGCTGATGCACTCAAAACATTACAAGGTATCGAAAGAAGATTTTCTTACCATGGAACGTACAAAGGGGCAGAACTTTTTGACGATTATGCCCATCATCCAAAAGAGATTGCAAGCATTCTTAAAGTTGCACGTCAACGGGCGCAAAAAAAATTGCATGTCGTTTTTCAACCACACCGTTTTTCACGCACGTATCATTTATGGAATGAATTTCTTAACACCTTCCTCACCAGTCAAATCGACAGTCTTATTATCACAGATATCTATCCGGCGAGCGAGGCCCCTATTCCGCACATTTCAAGCGAAAAACTCGTTGCAGCACTTCAACAACAAAACCCTGCTTTTAAAACAACATATATTCCTTTGGATGATGAATTTAACGCAATCATTAAAAACCTCAATGAACACATCGAAAAGGATGACCTCATTCTCTTTCTTGGTGCGGGCAAAGTTTATCAAATTCCTTACAAATTGAAATAAATACTTGTTTTTAACTTTTTCTTTTTGTTAATCTAGTAATTAGAAAAGGAAAGGGAAAGTGATGAACAAATTTTTACTATTTTCACTTTTATTGCTCGTCAGCACTCATTTACTCAGCGTCCCTCGAGATGTAAGAGGTCGGCGAGGTGGACATGGGTGGCACCGCGGATATTATCCTGGTTGGCGAGGTGGTGCAGTAGCTCCTTATGCAGTAAATCCTTATTGGGGTTATAACCCGTGGTATTACGGGGCTGGTCCTGGTGTTGGATTTGGTATCGGGGCGCCGAATGGTGGTTTTTATTTCAATATTCCCATTGATTAAAAAAGGAGTTGTGAGATGAAAAAACAGATATTTTTAATTTCATTGTTAGTTTTATTAATACCAATACATCAAGCAAAAGCTGGCGTTCATAGTGCGGCAGCAGTCGCTGGGGGCACTATTGGTGGTATCGCAGGTGGTATTTTAATTGGGTACCTCATTGGCAAACATGTTTCTAAAAAAAATAAAGAAGCAAAAACTGTACAAAAAACAACAAAAACAAACAAAAGTAAAAAGGCTAAAAAAACTAAAGCTGAGCCAGCAGTAATACAAACAACGGACGCAGCTCCCGAAGCAAAAGCTGCGTAAATAAAAAATGAGTGGGCACTAAAAATGCCACCACTCAAAAATAGGAGGTTATCATGAGAAAAATTTTAATCGTTACATTACTTTTAAGCACCCTCTCTCTTTCAGCTAAATACTCAAATGATGACGAATACCCAAACACGCCACCCGTTGTAGGATCAGTTAAAGCTGCAGCTGAAGCACCTGCAGATATTGTCGCTGGATTAGGAGGCAAATCAATTTATGAAGATGAGGATGATCGCCTTCCAATTATTGGTGGTGTAGAAGCCGCCGGAGAAGGTGCAGCAAATATTGTTACAAGTTTTTTCGGAAAAGATATTCATAAAAAATAATTATAAGGAGATATCATGAAAAAGATTTTTATTTCATTACTTTTAATTATGTTATGTACCCCAAAACAAACTAAGCCTAACGGGGAAGGCCTTGGCATTGGTCTCGGCGTAGGCGCCTTAACCGGTATCGCCATTGGTGCCGCAGCTTCAAGATCTCGTGAACCAAAAGTAGTTTATGTAAGAGCGCCAGAAAACGATGAAGAAAATGATGAATACACTGATGACGATGATTACCAATCATTTGATGAACAAGATAATTAAGAACCTCGCAGCAAGCTACGAGGTATAACGCTCGTATGGTTCGACTTGCTACATCCTGGGCAAAGTCGAAGGGTCACCACGAGCGCGCTCATCCTGATGCTTCGTCTGCGCTCAGCACTAAAGGCTGCGCTCATCCTGAGCTTGTCGAAGGATATGAGCGAATATAATGATTATGAAGCAAGCTTCGAGGAGTTTTACCTGTAAAAAGAATTAAAGGGAAAAAATGAAAAAATTATTTTTGTCGATCTTACTCTTAATTCCTTTGCAACAGTATGGTTGTTGTGGCGGCGATGGGTGGGGCTGGGGGCCTGCCGTTTTTGGCACAACGATGGCAGCCGGTTTAACGGCAGCAGCAGTCTCTTCAAGCAACCGGCCTCAAACGGTTGTCATTGAAGAGCAACCAAAAAGAAGTGCAAAAAAAGAGATTATGTATCTGCGCAAACAGATGAAAAAACTCATGGCGGATAATCAAAAAATGAATGAAATGATGCATGGGCTTCAGAAGGAAAATACGTCACTTAAAAAGGCGCTCAATCTGAGCCAAGCCACAGGTGCTTAATTATTTTTGTGATGCACAACATCAACGCGGACTAAAGTAATATGTCGATGAGGACGAAGAGAAATAACGGCAACTCTGTATGGTTTTGCAAAAATCAAAACAGACTCATCTGAATTGTTTTCACCCGTTACATCCCACCCGAGACGCTCCATTTCAGCACGATAATACGTTGATAATTCGTCAACTGTTTTTGCGGTATTATAAGCGAAACTGGTCTCTGAAATCGATGCGCTCAATGGGCGACAATTTAATGGAATTGGAATATCTGAAAGGCGTGCCTCACATAATTGAATATCTATCGGGGCCCTTTTTTCTTTGAGGCAGCCCGTACATAGTAAACATAAAGCAGCCGTAATGAGAAATCTCATGACGACTGCTTTATTCATCATATCTTCTTTTTATTCTTGTTCAGTTGCTTCTGGCTGTTTTTCAACAACCTTTTTTACTGCAGTTTTTTTCTTTGAAGCAGCTGCTTCTTCTCGTTGTTTTTTAGTTAACATTTTTTCTTTAAAGCGAGCAACTTTACCAACACGATCACGCATATAATAAGCTTTTGCACGACGTGTTTTACCTTGTCGCACAACATTGATGCTTTTAATTATTGGTGAGTAAAAAGGAAAAATACGTTCAACGGCCACATTATTTGCACCAATTTTACGCACAGTAAAAGTACTTGATGCACCTTTTTTGCGCATTGCAATAACATCACCTTTAAAAATTTGAACGCGTTCCTTATTTCCTTCTGCTTCAGGAACTAATTGATGAACCTCAATGGTATCACCGATCCAAAATTGAGGAAAGTCGCGCTCTGTCACGCCAAGATTTAGAATTGTCTCACTTGTTAATTTTTCCGCTCTCATTATAGTAGGCCTTTTAATATATTATAGAATAATCTTCGAAATTTTAGAGATCTTTCTTTTATTAATATAGCTAAAAAAGACCATTCTGCCAAGAAAAAAGTTATCGCTCTCGCCCAACGCAAATAAAATTTTATAATTGACAAAAATTGATAATTTGGCATACTTATAATACAAATAAAATATAAAAGAATTTTTCTAAATGGAGGCTATCAAATGAAAAGTTCACGTTTTTTGAGCATATTTTTATTATGCTCAACACTTCTTAATACTCAGATAACAACCGCAATGGATGGCGCTGATCAACAACATCAAAGTACACAAAGCTCTTCCGAAACACACGTTTCAGAGGAACCCTCATCACCAGAGACACCCCCAATAGATGAACAAATTGAAACATCTTCAGAAACACCTGTGTCAGAAGAGGCCGAAGAACTCGTATCACCAGAGAGATCCCAAATAGATCAACAAGTTGAAAACATTCCTTCAGAAACACATTTGGCACAAGAGGTTATTGAAGAAGATACATTTCATGAATCAGAAGCTGAAAGCGAAATGCCTGCAATTCAATTTGATGATGAACTTTCAGTATCGGATGAAAAGCCAAAACGATCTATTCTATTTTCACTTCTATCTTCATTCATTAACTGGGGTGGTCATATCGTTGGAAACGCCCTGGCTGAAGGATTAGAAGAAGTAAGAAGAATGGTAATTCAAGAAGCGGCACGAAGGGGTCAAAGATATGTTGCGGGCAAAGTAGTTACTTTAGCCCAAACCGCAGCACCCCATATTATGAACGCAACACACTCTATTTATCGTAAATCATATGATTTTTCTGATAGGCACCCCGTTCTCTCATTATTCACACCTTCAACACTAGCAACTCTTTCTGGAATAACGGTCGCCTCCCTGGCCGCAAAAAGCGACTTAGTGCCAACCTGGGTAAAAGTTCTCGCTGTTGGTGGAGGAGCTTACTTTGGCGCACTTCAATTAGAAGCACCGTTTCAAGTTCTTCGTGGCAAACGCTTTTTCATACAACAAGATCATCAAGATTCTCCATCTCTTGAAGAAATCTTTCGATCACAACCAAGAATAATTACAAAAATTATTGATACATTACGTGATCAAGATCTTTATGGTGGCTTTTATTATGAAACAAATGGCACAATCTCAGTCTACGGTGAAAATTCTTCAGCTGAAGATAAGCGCAATGTTATCAGAGCAATTGCTCGAGAAGCAAACATACCCGTCTTCTTTATAACAAAAGAAGATTTTGAAAATTCTCCAGAAAATGCTCTTAATACCGTACTCAAAATCATTAAAAAAGCAGATGCCGCAGCTTTTGCTTATAATACCACCTGCTCATTTGTCTGTTTTGAGAACTTCATGGAATTGTTTAATGAATATGAAGAAATAAGAAACTTGATATCAAGCATTAGATTATGGAACCCATTATATTCTCTTCACCGCATCATATTTTGGGGCATAAATCAACAAGAATCACATGATGAACGTCTGAGAGATCAGTTCTTCTCATTTAAATTACAGCTTACACAATCAAGCGAAGGCCATGAAGCAGCGGCCCCATCATTAAAAGTAATACCTCAACATATTCCAACCTTTAAGCCAATTAATTTTAGGGAAGACAAGAAAAACGAATTACCATGTTATGAAGCTAGCGATTTAACACTCGAAGATATTACTGGCGGTTATCCTGAAGCAATCGAAGTAATTGTTCATGAATTATCAACTCAGACCCCTGGCCAAGGTGCTGATGGAGTCTTATTATGGGGAAAACCCGGCACCGGAAAAACAAGACTTGCTCGTGCATTAGCCGGAACATTTAATGTGCCCTTTTTTAACGTTAAGATTTCACGCGTATTACAAGAAGGAACAAACGCAGGAAACTTCATCAATGCTCTTTTTGAAAATGCACATAAAAAAGCAATCAGTGATAAGTCAAAATATGCAATTATATTTTTTGATGAATGCGACAGTCTCTTGCAACCACTTTCTAAAATAACAGATCCAACTATACGATCAGCAAACGTTGCTCTTCGTTCACAATTGAGTGGTTTCACGCAAGACAAAAAAGTTATCTGTATTGCTGCTGCAAACTCATCACCGAATAAATTAGATGAAGCATTGCTTCGACCAGGAAGATTTGGCACCCACATTCACTTCAAATTACCCAATGCACAAGCTCGTCAAGAAGTACTGATTTATTACTTATCAGAAATGGAAGATCCTGCGGAAGCTCAAAGAATTGGGAAAAATTTTGTATACGATACCAAAGGGTTTTCTCAAGCAGACCTTGAACAGCTCGTTAAAGATTCAAGACGATGGGCAGAAGCATTTGGCTCAACCATCGAAAAGCAACTACCAATCGTATTATCCAATATGAAAAAAAGCAAAAATCGTGTCACTAAAGACAGATTGGAAGATGAAGCTTATGCGTATTCATCATCAGAAGATGAGGATGATGTTTTAGGCACCGGCAAAGAAGAAGTAGAATAATTCGTCAATGATTGCGCTGTTGTAAACCGAGCCAACGATCAAGAATAACTGCAGCCGCTGATCTTACCGAGAGATGATTAAAATCAGACAGCCCTTTAATTGGCATCAAGAGATAATCACATCGTTTTAAGACCGCATCTGCTAACCCGGATGCGGTTCCTAATAATAAGAGAACGGGACGTTCTTGTTTCCAAACTATCTGTTGATCATAAAAAGTAATTTGAGGAATTTCAGCATGCTTTTTCGCTGAAGTTGCAATCAGCAAAGGATCTTTCCCTGTCTCGTTCTTAATTTTTTCAATCGTCTCATCTAATGATATTGATAAATCAACCAGCTGTACCGCCCGATGACGATGCAGATTATATTCTTTACCTTTGGTTGCCCAAAAATCGAGCAATGTTTGCGTAATCTTCTGCTGATCTTCCAGAGGGGTCACAATAAAATATTTTTTTAATCCATACGTTGCGGCTGAACGAGCAATGTCATGAATATCGAGAGACGTCACAGAACTGGTGCCCACCCGGTTTTCTTTTAAATTCACATCAACATGCATCAATGCAAGATAATGTGGCGGAATAATTTTTTGTGCCTCACTAACAAGACGCTCATTCAAGTCAAAAGAACGAAACCATTCAAAATGCCCCCCTAACAGCGTTCGTTTAAGCGCTTGTTCTTCACGCCATTCTGAAATTTTTTGATGATTTCCGGACCTGATAATTTCGGGAACTTCCATTCCTTGCCACTTCAATGGCTCGGTATATTCTGGATAATCAACCAACGGCCCAGAAAATGAGTCTTTTTCAACTGATTCGTCTTTACCCACAACCCCTGGAACATAACGCAAAACCGCCTCTAAAAGAACCATTGCGGGCAAATCGCCACCCATTAAGACATAATCACCAATCGAAATGATCTCGTCAGCATAATGTGCCTCAACCCGCGCGTCCATTCCTTCATAACGGGCTGGCAACAGCATAATGTGCTGTTTTTCCTGTAAAACTTGTGAGATTCGTCTCGCATGAAATTGATTTAAGGGTGTCCCATGGGGTGAAAAGAAAATCTTGTACGAGCGGCCAAATTTTTGCTCCTGAGAGGCAATTGCACGCTCTAGTATATCAGGCTTAATAAGCATTCCAGCCCCAGGGCCAAAAGTCGGTGCATCTATCCTTTTTTTAGGCGCTGCAAAAGAGAATAGATCGGTCACTTCTGAGGTAAAAATACCTTTTTCTTGTGCCCGACCTATTAAACTTTCTTTAAGAAACGGCTTATATAATTCAGGGAATAACGTTAGAATTGAAACATTCACGGGCTTATTTTGCCTCTTTTTCTTCCTTTTCAACATGAAGCTTTTTGGAAGCTTTTTCAGCTTTTGGCTCAGCAACTTCTTCTTTTACTTCCACTGCTTCAACCTGAGCTTTTTTAGCTTTTTTTGTAGATTCTTCTGCTTTAACTTCTGTAGCTTCTGCAAGTAATTCTTCTACAACAATCTTTTCAGCTTTTGATTTTGAGCCTTGCTTAAATTTCTTATATAATTTTTTTACTGAATCGGATGGAACAGCACCCTTCTTAAGCCACTCATCAATGCGATCCACGTGAAACTGTACATATTCACCAGTCACTGGATTATAAGTGCCCAAGTTTTCTAAGTATTTGCCATCACGCATTTTACGTGAATCAATTGCTACAATACGAAAAACTGGAGCATGTTTTTTTCCAAAAAGTGCCAATCGTAACCTAACTGCCATATAATCCTCAAATCACCTATTATTTAAAAAAGTTTCCAAAAGACTTGTTCTTCTTTAAAAGTTTAACAAACTGTTTACTTTGTTCAAATTTTTCTAACAATGCGCGCACATCAGCTTGTGTCGCACCCGCACCTTTGGCAATACGAGCAATGCGCGATTTGTCGATTATCGAAGGAGATCGACGCTCATCAGCTGTCATTGAATTGATAATGACGCGAAAACGCTTCATCTCTTGTTCGCCCTGAGCAATCTTTTCTTTGCTCAATTGTCCAGTCATCCCACTCATGCCGGGCAAAAATTTAAGAATAGAGCTCAACGAACCAATCCGTTTCATCATGTCCATCTGTTTTGCAAAATCATCCAATGAAAATTCGCCACTCATAAACGCTTTTGCTGCAGCATCTTGTTCTTCTTTTTTAATCTGCTCATTTGCACGCTCCAAAAGCGTGTCAATATCGCCCATTCCCAAGATGCGCTTTGCTGCACGATCAGGATAAAATTGTGCTAATTCATCGACTTTTTCACCCGTGCCAACAAACAAAATCGGTTTTTTTAATGCGTAAGCAAAAGCAAAAGAAGCACCAGCACGTGTATCACTATCCGTTTTAGTAAGGAGCGCTCCATCAAAACCGACCGCCTGCTCAAATGCCTTTGCTACATTAAGTGATTCTTGTCCGGTCATTGCGTCAAGAACCAAGATTTTTTTTGATGGCTGAATAATCGCATCGAGATCTTTCAATTCTTGCAACATCTGGTTATCAACATGTAAACGACCAGCAGTGTCAAGCATTAAGAGATCGTGTGAGCCCTCATTAAATTTTCGCTGAATTTCACGCGCAGCCTCAATTGGGTCAGTTGATTGCGCACGATAAAAATCAACGCCAACCTGCTTTGCTAAAATTTCAAGTTGATCAATAGCCGCAGGACGATAAAAATCTACTGATGCAACAAGAATATTTTTCTTTAAATCTTTTTTCTTTAAGAAATATGCTAACTTTGCAATACTCGTTGTCTTTCCCGAGCCTTGAAGTCCCATCACAAGAATCGTTGCGCGAGCAGGTAATGAAAACTGCGCTTGCTTATCAGCAACCGATAAAAAATTAACTAAACGATCATAAATAATTTTGATGAACTGATCAGCTGGATTAAGCGATTTTACCACCTTTTGACCAAGTGCCTCTTCTTTAACGTGCGCAATAAATTGCTGAACAATATCATAAGGTATATCTGCTTCTAATAATGAATCCTGCACTTTGGAAATTGCTTCTTCAATATTATCCTCAGAAAGCTTATGTGTTCCCACAAGACGAGAAAATATGTTAGAAAATTTTTCAGATAAAAAATCAAACATGTAAATCCTTTTTAAGCCTCTTTATAAAATATATCATTTAAATGAAAAAATTTAAAGATAAGCCTTTCTCTAGGTTTTAAACAACCATTTCGAGTACCTCATTTCAGAATTTTAAAATGAGCAACAAAAGAGAGGTTTTCCCTTTTTGATTTACCATTAATTTTTAGAATCAATCTGCTAAACAACTCAATGGTTTAAGCCATTGAGTTGTTATTTTCAATTTCAAGAGAAATATTTTATTGCCAACTTTTTCTTAAGAAGTTTTTATATGCATCAAATATTTCTCGATTTTGGCTTAACTTCTGCCTTATCTGTTTAAAGGCAAAACGCTTAATTTCTTCATTTTCTAATTTGAGAAATTCGGGCAAGAAATCAATAAACCTAATAGCATCTTCGGTATAAACCGTCTGTTCTAATATAAAGCGTTTTATAAATTTTATCACACAAGACATTCTTCGGTCTTCTTGAATTTCATTTATATTTCTCACAATTTCATGAACCATTTCCAGATTATTGTTTGAGTAAGCGTACTTTAACAAATCAATGAGAGATCGAGGGTTTATTTTTTCTGCTCCTTTTTTCATGAGTAAAAGAGCAATTTTTATATTTCTGAGTGTATCACGATGGATTCCTTTTGTTGCAAAATCTAATACAGACCAACCTTCTGCATCGGTAAGAGTAATATTCGCCCGGAACCTTAGAAGCTCTTTGGCGGTTTTTCTATTTGCAGATAAAGCGGCGCTCATTAAAGCGGTAACGCCATCTCTGTTTGCTCGATTAATATCAGCACCATTTTCAAGAAGTAAACGAATAATTTCCGGAGTACCAAGTTCTGCGGCAAACATCAATGGTGATATTCCTGCTCGATAGACAAGAATATCACGTTCATATTTATAGGGATCATTTGGATCCAGACCCTTTTTTATGAGCGCTTCAACAGCTATGACGTTATGAGAATGAATAGCAGTAAATAAAGGTGGTTCGCTATATGGCCCATGAGGAGTTCTAATATCGGCACCATGATTAATAAGAATTTGAACGATTTCGTTGTATCCATGCATTATAGCAAATTGTAAAAGAGTAAGGCGATCAGAGGAAAAAGAAGTGTCGTTGAGATTAAAACCAGGCATCATTACCAAATGTCTTGTTTGTTCTATATTGTTATTTTTTACTGCTTCGATTAATTGCATTTGACTATTAGAGGCACCATGATCGAGAAGAAGTTGTGCCATTTCAGTATATCCCTGAGCTCGTGCAAATTCTAAAAGAGTATGGCCTTCAAGCATTAACGACCAAATATTGAGTTCTATACCGGGTATTGTTATAAGATCATGTGCACGATCTATATTGTTATTTTTTACTGCCTCAATTAATTTCATTTGACTATTATATGCACCGTGATCAAAAAGAAGTTGTGCGATTTCCGTATACCCATGACTTTGAGCAAATTCTAAAAGGGTAAGCCCTTCAATTGTTAAATAACAAGTATCGAGGTTAATACTTCCACTTGTGATAAGCTCCGATGCCTGCTTTACATTATTAGTTTTTATTGCTTCGATTAATTGTTCAGTGAGCCATTCGGTGGTGCGGAAAAATCTTGCAATTGATAAAGGCAGATGGTCCAAAAACTCAGCTTGTGCCGGCGATAAGCCCAAAAAATTATTGACAAAAAGGAGATTTTTAAAATTTTCATATCGCACCCCTATTTACTATTTGTTTTTAATTATATCATAATTAATGATTTTTTCAATAAAATTCGTCTAAAACTTAAAGAATTTAAAACGATATTTTCATCTTTTTCTTCACAACCAAGCACCATTATCAATCTTTCAACTTTGGGAAAAAAAGACGAAAAGAATCAACACAATAGTTTAATCATTTTTTTGATCACTTTGTGCGTGATGATAACAACCCCTACCTTTTAACTTCTTTGCTATTTCAAGTATCTCTTCTTTACAGAGGTAACCATTTTGAAGATATTTTTTCCCTGAATCTGAACATCTTTTTGGCCTAAATTCAGCTATTTCTTTAACACAAAGCTCACATCCAGTTGCCAGAAACCCTTCAGTATCAGCTTTATATTCCTCTTTATGTCGAAAAAAATCTGTGACCTTCATATATAAAAAAATTGTCACAGGAAGGGATGCTAAAGTCAAATAGCCAGAATATCCTTTTGTTAATTCATAAAAACCTACAGAACCCTGCAAGATGAAAGCGCCTATACCAGGCCAAATAAGATTCCATAGATCTCTATACCGATATTTTTTATGAACTGCTTCATGATGAAAACAACCATTTAGCGCCCCAAAAGGAATTTTTTCCATTCCTCTGAGGCAATAAATATGATGAGTAAAACAATTGTAATGGGCAGGGGAAACATTTATAACCTTCTCTGCAGAAAGCTCCTCTTTCTCTGAAGTAGTTGAAGGATGATCCTCCTCTTTGACTATGCTTACATTCCCAAAATAGTAAATATCCGATGGCTCAACGCCAACATCTTCTTGTGCTTTTTTTCCCATTTCTTGAAGTTCCTTTGAAGCTAACGGGGAACTTTTCAATCCCAAATAAAATTTTATCGAATCAAGCCATCCCGCTTGAAGAGGAAAAACTGATAATCCTAAACATAAAAAAATAATACTAAATTTCTTTTTAAACATAGCCACCCCTCAAAAAATAATTTTCTATTATAAATATATCGAAATTGGTAATTTTTGCAAGTTTTTTACCCAAACAAAGCCATCAAGCCATCCACAAGTTTAAAAGTTAATAAATACTGAGCTGTATCGAAATATGAGCAGAAAGATCCTTGAGCATCATACATTTCAGCGACAGAAAATAAAAAAACTTACTTTTATGCATCTTTTCTACAAATACAATCCTTATGAGTTAATTTCAGAAAAAAATTATCTTCTGAGTCTACGATCAAACAGTTTTTTTATGTCATCATCGGTAATATTTACTTTACCAATATAAAATTCACCAATTGGCGTAACCCACCGAGATGTCTCATGCTCAATAACCATCTCAGCAAAAACAGCAAATGCTCCAACTAATCGATCAACTGGATAAAAAGAAACTAAATTCTTGTAAGTAAAAATTCCCGAGACCTCCTCATTACAAGGAAATTCACTTCCTGGAACAATCATACAATAAAAAATTTGGCCATCACTTCTCAAAAAAGCTGGGTGCGCCCGAACAGTCATCCCCTCAACAATACCGGGCAATTCCATCATATTTTTTGCATAAATAATCTGCCATTCCGTCAAACCTGGTTGCATACCACAAAGATTGAACAAAAAAGAACACGCAATTAATAATTTTTTCATAAATGCCCCCGCTATTTTTCATTTCCAATTTTACAAAAAAAACTCTTTAATAAGAATAAACAGAAGGAAAAACTTACCTTTTCCTTAATTGTGCTATAATTTAGTCGAGAGGAGCCAGGCTTTATTATGACAAAACCACAAAATATTGAAACCATCGCACACGTACCAACACTGATCATTGGCATTCAAGCACCATACAATGACACAGAAAACATCGATGCTTATTATGATGAATTTAAAAATTTACTCAAAACCAATGGGACCACATTTGATGCTGAACATTTTATAAAGATTCGCGAAATAAACCAAAAAACATTCATCACACCTGGTAAACTTGAAGAAATACGCAAACTTTGTGAAAAGCACGCAATAGAAGAAGTCTACATCTCTGAACCAATTACAACGTTACAAGCAAAACATTTAGAAGATTATCTTAACTGCAAAGTATTTGATCGCACTGATCTTATTCTCGAAATTTTTAAAAAAGCAGCACAAACTGCCGAGGGAAAAACGCAAGTAGCAATCGCAACACTTGAACATGCCAAAACGCGTCTAGCCGGAAAAGGAATCTTTTTAGAACAGCAACGCGGTGGTGGTGGTGCCGGCACAAAAGGTGGGCCAGGAGAAACACTCAAAGAACGCGAAAAACGAGTCATTAATGCTAAAATTCAACAACTGAGAAAACAACTTGAAACACTTCATCGTGCACGTGAAACACAACGCAAAAAAAGGATTGCAGCACACGTTCCCCAAATCTGCTTAATTGGATACACTAATGCGGGCAAATCGACTATTTTAAATACGTTAACAAAAGCACAAGTCCTGGCTGAAAACAAACTTTTTGCAACGCTTGATACCACAACACGCGAATTATATATTAATGGTATAAAAAAGGGCGTATTATCTGATACGGTCGGCTTCATTCAATATCTTCCACATAAATTAATTGACGCGTTTAAATCAACGCTTTCTGAACTTCAATATGCAGACCTTTTACTTGAAGTTGTTGATGCATCAGACCCTGACTGGAAAGCTCATATCGATGTTGTTCAAGACATTCTCGATGATCTTGAAGTAGAAAAACCGATTCTTTATGTCTTTAATAAGATTGATAAATGTTCTGAAGAAATAAAACAGAGACTTGAAGATGACGCACAAAAATATCAGCCCTATGTCATTATCTCTGCAAAAGAACGCGAAACCATGAAACCACTTATTGATTTTCTTGATCAATGGAAAGTTGAAAAACTCCCATCATAAAAAACATTTATTGAACAACTATCATTTCTGTTTAAAATAATAATTTTCGTACAAGTTCTTAGTTAACAAAGGGCAATTTATTCCAAATATGAGCAACACTAGATTTTACTTTATCTCGCGTTTTCCAAAGTAATGGCATCGATGCCGTCACACATAATGCAGAAAGTGCATAAGGGTGTGTTTTGCAAAATTCAACAGTGCTTTTTGATGCACGTAAAAGTGCATCTTGCGCATGGCTCATACCTTCTTTTGCTGACTTAACAACCGCACGCACCCCCTTTACTACTCTAATAGTGTGCCGCAACCTTCTTACTTTTGTTGGTGCTTGAGCGATAAGGTGACCAACATTTTTCACGTGCTGCGGAACCTTTTTTATTGCCTCCTTCATCACAATCATTTTTTGGCGAACGGGAGCAATATTAATGGAATTACGAGCATCAATTGAAAAGAATAACAAACTAAAAAGCGAAAGAATAATTATCTTTCTGTCCATAGAAGTTCCTCCATTATCAATTCTTTTGAAGATAAAGGCCCCTCTACACGAGAGGCCTCATCATTTTATTTAACAAAAGGTAATTTCTTCCACATTTTTACAAATGCTGATTTTACCTTATTTCTTGTCTTCCAAAGCACTGGTGTAGCTGCAGTAACAACGATGGCTGTTACGACACAACGAGGATGCTCGTAAAAAGCTCCGGCAACACGCCCGGAAGCAAACATTAATGCATCTTGAGCTTTTGCAAAACCATGTTTTGCTCCAGATATTACTTGTTTTGGAGCAGCATAAATTCCGCTCGCTATAGTGCGTGATGCATTGGCAACATGATGAACGCGACTTTCGCAAAATTGAACCGTGCCATGAGCACCATTTTTGCAAGAAGAGATAACACCATCCAATGTAATGGCATTCAATGATGAAAGTGATAATAAACTAACAACTGAGAGAACGATTGTTTTCTTATTCATAATAATTCCTCCATAAAAAAACAAATTAATATTTTTAATCGCACATTGGAGCACAATAATTATTCAAAAAACTAACTCCATTGGAATCAATTGGTTGCATTTCTGTTTGTACTTCAGCATCGACACAACGGGATTTTGCATAATCAATCTCCATTTGCAACCTATTCCTTCCATAATTGCATCCTTCATTCCAACCCCGCCAATATGCTTGTCTATTTTTGAGTTTGATACATGCGGCCACCGTTAAAGCGCCACCACATGCAATATATCCTGCAAATATTTTCAAACCATAACGGTCTAAAAAACGCCCGCACTGAGCAAGAACCGGTTCACAAATACCTGCTTGTATTGAAGACAATGAAACTAAACTTAACAACGAAAGAATAAGTATTTTCTTATTCATAATAATTCCTCCATAAAAAAACAAATTAATATTTTTAATCGCACATTGGCGCACAATAATTATTCAAAAAACTAATTCCATTGGAATCAATTGGTTGCGTTTCTGTTTGTACTTCAGCATCGACACAACGGGATTTTGCATAATCAATCTCCATTTGCAACTTTTCCCTTCCATAGTTGTATCCTTCATTCCAACCCTTAAAATATGCTCGTCTATTTTTGAGTTTGATAACGGCGGCTAAAGCTAAAGCACCACCACACGCAACATATCCTGCAAGTATTTTCAAACCATTACGATCTAAAAAACGACCGCACTGAGCAAGAACCGGTTCACAAATACCCGCTTGCAATGAAGATAAAGACATTAAGCCTAAAAGAGATACTACCAAAGCCTTCTTATTCATAATAATTCCTCCATGTTTTTAGCCAATATGACAATCCATAACGCCTGATTGCACCATGCAATACAGAGCCTCATTAACAAACTCATCGCTTTCCATAATTTGTTTCTCTAAATTTTTTAATTTTAGAGAAAAATCTTTCCATCTTTGTTCAAGAAAAAGATATTTATCGCTATACACATGCTTATTCAGATCACGCACACAAGCCAATAATGGATAAAGCGAATGACTAAACTTTTTTTGTACAGCAAAAATAATGTGTGATGTTTTCTTTAGAGACAAAATTTTTTCATAGAATTTGTGCAAAGCTTCAAATTCTTTTCTCAATTGAACATGCTCGCGATGCAGTGATATGAAGGCACAAGAAAAGATAATTGCACATACGCTCGATGTACAAACTACTTCAGGAGCAAAACTTTCAAGAAAATCCCTAGATAATCCAGAATAATTAGATTGGAAAATAAATAAGAATAATACCATCAACCACTTTTTACTTATCATCTAAAAAACCTCTACTTAGGGAAATGGGTACAAACGCCAATTATTTTTCAGAAACCGTCCCCTTTAACATATCAATTACATAGGTACCTGGTTTTTTTACCACTACTTTTACTGAACGTTTATGTAAATATCCCAAACCAAAACCTGTTATTACACAAAGAACTTGCTGTTTCCATGGAGATAAAGCATCCCATTGTTTTTTATATTCGATACTTTTTTCTTTGATATACGTACACCAATCACCCAAATCTTTTATTACTGATGAGGATGTAGGAAGAACTGCTCCTGAGGCAATTGAATTTATTTGTTCAGATACCTGAGATTCAGGCACAGACGCAAGAGATGCACCATCTTTATCTGACGAAGAACCATTTGGCACTTCAGCGTAAAGGGAAAGTGAAAAGAAAGAACCTAAAAGAAGTGTCAATGAAATCTTATTCATAAGTTTTCCTCCATTTGAAGTTATACTAATAGTTTACCTTTTTTTAAAAAAAACTCAAGAAAAACGGGGCTTTAAAAACCCCGAATAAAAGTGGTTAAAAACAACACAAATTTAATAAACGTTGAAATAGGCTATTTAATTGTTTATAGGTAAAATTCCTCGAAGCTTGCTTCGCAATCATTGTATTCGCTCATATCCTTCGACAGGCTCAGGATGAGCGCGCTCGTGGTGACCCTTCGACTTTGCTCAGGATGCAGCAAGTCGAACCATACGAGCGTTATACCGCGTAGTTTGCTATGAGGTTCTTAATTGGAAATAAAAACAAAGCATTCACCATGAGCGAGCTTGAAACGGAGTGAAAAGTGAGTCGAATGGTTTTATCGAACGCTCTTCGTTAAACTTTCTTTGTAATTCAGAAAAATAGAAAACTTTATCGTGCGTTCGGTGAGACCCTTCGAGACACTCGCTACGCTCGTTCCTCAGGGCGAACGCGTTAGGTAAAATGGTAAGAATGAAGAATGCGTTCGCCCTGAGCGAAGTCGAAGGGTTTTATCGAACGCGAGAAGTAAAAATTATCTTAAAATAAGGATATCAACAATTATCGAACTCGCATTAAAAAGTAAATTTATTTTTCTGATTTACCAGCTTCTTGAGAAGAAGCATTATCATCAGGTATAAACTTTTCCGATACTTCAGTTTCTTCTTTTCTCTCAGTTGAAATTTCTTCAGGTTTATAAAAGCTGCTCTCTTTAAAATCATCCCAAATATCTCGTCCAACCGCATATAACCCGGCTAAGGTTGCACCCGCAACAGCCATTTTTACCGGAAATCGCGCAACTTTACCTAAAACAATGCCTGATCCTAAACACAAGAGATTTTGCTTCGTAGATGATAAACCATTCCAATACTGTTGTGCTCTTTTTCCACAAACAAGACTTTTACCTAAAAATTCAACGCTTTCTTTCTTGAATGATCGATAAAAATTACGACTTTTCTCATTCAAAGATGTACAAATTTGACAACGCTCCACACTCACCTCAGGTGAAAAGTCGGTTAAAGGAATAACCAAATCTTCTCCTAACCCCATAGGCACAATACCGGTGCTTGGTAAAAATTCAATTGGTTCAACCTTTTGAGCTTCAGAAATCACTTGAACCTGAGAACCTTTAAAAAATCCTGATAAGTATTCAAGCGGATTGAAAGCCTGAATTGAAGAGAGTGAAAATAAGGTTAAAAGAGAGAAAACTAAAATTTTCTTATTCATAAAGAACCCCCATTAAAAATTTATATTTAACGTTTTCATTCTACCAAAACTGCCAAAAATTGCAAGAAGAATTTAAAGTTTTACTTTTAGTTTTTAGAGGATTGTCGAGATATCAAAATATTTTCTTTGAAAAATATTCAAACACCTTTTTTAAAAAGTTTTTAAAATTTTGATGCAATACATTACTCCTGTTACACTAATTCTGCGTAAAGGAGTTTTATGGATTTCGCTGAATTTTTATCAACCGAATTAAATAACGAACAACAAAAAGCGGTTAGGCATGCAAAAGGACCTCTTCTGGTTATTGCGGGTGCAGGCTCAGGCAAAACGCGTGTTATAACCAGTCGCATTATCAACCTTATACTCACCGAAAAAGTTACTCCAACTTCAATTATTGCATTAACGTTTACTAATAAAGCTGCCCAAGAAATGCGTGAACGCGTACAAAAAAGCATTGGCATACCGGCCACTCCTTTTAAAAATAACAGTTTTTTTATTGGAACTTTCCATTCTTATTGCTTGCGACTTCTTAAAAAAAATGCACACATTTTAAAACTCGATCATTTTTCCATTCTCGATGGCGATGATCAAATAAGCATGTTAAAGAAATTAGTTGATGCGCATTGCCCTAAAAAAATTCAACCACGCCAAGCTCTTTATCAAATATCCACCCTCAAAAACAATCTCCTCAACCAGCAAGAAACACTCATTGATCCTACCGTACAAGAACTTTATAATTTATATGAACACGAAAAAAGATTAAGCAACTGTTTAGATTTTGACGATTTACTCATTAAAGCACTTGAACTTTTCAGCTCAAAAAATTTTAAAACAGCACACCAAAATCATATTCGTCATGTTCTTGTTGATGAATATCAAGATACGAATGTTGTGCAAAATGAATTGCTCAAAGAAATGTGCCTCGATAAAAAAAAATTCATCATCGATTCACTCTGTGCCGTAGGAGATGAAGATCAATCTATTTACTCATGGCGTGGTGCAACGATTGATAATATGCTCAATTTCAAAAAAGATTTCCCCGGAACAACACTCATAAAAATTGAACAGAACTATCGCTCAGTAAAACCAATTCTTGAAGCGGCAAATCATATCATTAAACATAATCAAAATCGCCATCCGAAAAAATTGTGGTCAACACGTGAAGGCTCAAACAATATTTTGGAGCTTACGTGCATGTCCGGATTTCAAGAGGCGGATATGATTGCGGCAAGTGCTTCATTGTTACAACAAAAAAATGAATTACAAAATTGTGCAGTCCTCTACCGCACCCATTTTCAATCACGTCTTATTGAAGAAGCATTAATAAAAAAATCAATTCCGTACAAAATTATCGGCGGCATTCAATTTTATGAACGCAAAGAAATTAAAGACCTGCTCGCCTATTTACGTTTATTAATTAATCCTTTTGATAGAATTGCGCTTTTTAGAATACTCAACTGCCCTCCTCGCAGATTGGGTGACAAATTCGCAGAACAATTTCAAAAAGCATGGGAACAAGAACCATTTCAAACATTTACTGATATTGCACAAAAACTTTTAGAAGATTTAAAACCTCAACAAAAAAGCAACCTTGAAGATTTTATTAATATTTTCTCATCGATAGATCTCTCTTTTTCCCCTGCGCACGCAATCAACCACATGAGCAAAAAATGTGGTTACCTCACTTATCTTAAGGAAGAGTACGAACCCCAAGAAGCAGAGGCACGCATTCAAAACATTCAAGAATTAATTAATGCTGCTCGCTATTTTGAAGAACAGGGATTAGAAACCACTGAACAATTTCTTCAAGAAATTGCCCTTTTACAAGATAAAATTAACCAAGAAAATAACACGAACGAACGCCTAACCCTCATGACTATTCACGCAGCAAAAGGACTCGAATTTGACACAATCATTCTTGCAGGGCTCGAAGAAGGACTCTTGCCCAGTTCAAAATCCCTCGAAAATGAGTCAAATATCGAAGAAGAGCGACGATTATTATATGTAGGTATCACAAGGGCACGCAAAAAATTAATTCTCTTACAAGCAGGATATCGACACACTTTCGGTTCTATGACTTATCAACAACCCTCTCGCTTCCTCAAAGAACTACCCAATACGGGCATTCAGAGGGAAGATTGCTCATATTGGAAAGAATGTCAGACAATTCAATTTTTACGCAGTTTTTTCGGCATAATAGCACCAGAACAGTCAATCCAAACCTTTGGCCCCGCAAAAAAATTTAAGGCAGCCTCTAAAAAAGATCTGCACTCGTATCCTTCGACAAGCTCAGGACGAGCGCAGCCTTTAGTGCTGAGCGAAGCCGAAGCATCAGGACGAGCGCAGCCTTTAGTGCTGAGCGAAGCCGAAGCATCAGGACGAGCGCAGCCTTTAGTGCTGAGCGAAGCCGAAGCATCAGGACGAGCGCAGCCTTTAGTGCTGAGCGAAGCCGAAGCATCAGGACGAGCGCAGCCTTTAGTGCTGAGCGAAGCCGAAGCATCAGGACGAGCGCAGCCTTTAGTGCTGAGCGAAGCCGAAGCATCAGAACGAGCGCAGCCTTTAGTGCTGAGCGAAGCCGAAGCATCAGGACGAGCGCAGTCTTTAGTGTTGAGCGAAATCGAAGTATCCGCGCAACCCTCAAGAGAAAGCCATTTTTCAATTCAACATTCCTCTAACAAAAATTTCAATCACCAAAAAATAAATTTTTCTGCGAAACACAATACTCCAATAAATAACGATCTAAAAAAGAATAGCAATTACCCCCATAATTCAATTAACACAAAATTAAAAACGCACAACGACGCGCTCGTCCTGAGCTTGTCGAAGGATACGAGCACATCGATGTGCTTTCAAAAATGTGAATACTCATGGAAAAAGCATCAACCGGTTACGCACAAAACATTTGGTGTTGGAGTAATTCAAGATGTAGAAAAAAGGCCGGATGGTTCAACACACATCACGGCCAAATTTAAAAATGGTATCAAAAAAATTGATAGCAAATTTTTAGAAGCAGTTTAAATGAAACAATGAGAAGCATTCACACGCGGTCCCAATAAAATCAATTCAATATTTTGTAACGGTAATAGTTGTCTCTTTTTCAATTTCACTGACATCTAGATGCGACGAAATTTGTAAATTTTTATTAATAATTCGTGCAATAACTTCACATTTACCAAGTGAATCAATAAAAAACAATTTATCTTCTTTTTCGTTTCGACACATATGAGATATATCAAAACGTGACATCCCCCGATTGAAAAATCTTCTCTTGGTTAAAAAAAGAGGTAAATCTAAAGAAGGCAGATCAAAAACCTCATGCGTTTCTCGATTGAAATAAAAAAAGGGATCTCTTTCTCGTCTCATCTCACTTATTGAGTAAAAACCCCGTTCTTCCTCACTCAAAAGAGCCAAGAGCTCTCCTTTCTGGTCCCACGCCGGCATAGCAGAAGTACTCATTGCAGCAAAAATAGGATTGGAAACATTACATTCTTCAGTATCAATAATGAATCCTTGATAATTATAACGACATGGAAGCGGATGCTTATAACGAAAAAAAGCTAAATTACGATTATCTGAATTCCACGTTAATAGAGGAGGACGATCACATCCTATGCCAGGCACAATGATACTTTTTTGCAATGTTCCACGAAACAGTCCCTGTTTATAATGACCTCTTTTTAAACTTTCCTTATCATAAATATAAACACGGTCTATAAAAGTTTTTTTATTACGTCCCACAATTGCAACATAATCACCACGCGGAGACCACTGTAATGCCACAATAAAATCATCATCAAACATCCGCATCGGCCTAAAAAAATATTCTGGCCTACAAAGACTTTTTCCCATTCTACAACATCTCAAGTTATACAATCCTAACATTTGCGCATGAAGCCCATCTTCCTTTTCTAGCTGCACAATATTAAGAAACAACGCTCCATCAGGAGAAAAGTCACCGTAAACAGAAGGATCAATTTGATAAAAACTATCCCCCATCGAAAAGAGATTATTTACCAAGGTTAAAAACACTAAAAAAAATATTTTTTTCATAATCTTTCCCATTTCCCCTTTCATGTTATTAAACTTTTCTGCGACGCAAAGCAGGCATCAACTCAGCAATTTCTTCTTCTTCACTTTTTTCAAAAGAAAAAAAAGAACCGCGGCCCAGTGTAAGGCGTTTTCCTAATTGGCGCATTCTTATTTTGTTAAAAAGCTCTTTCAATAATGCTGGATGCCGTTCACATTTAACCTTAATTTCGCCATCCTTATACCCACCTTCTATTTCAATTTCGGCTGAAAGCATTCGTCCGATATCAATTTTTGCATCTCCTTCTTCAGCAAAAAAAACGAGATCAGAAGAAAAATTAAGTAATTCTGACCCATATGATGCCCAACAAACTTTCAAAGGAAAAATTTTTTTATGTAAAGCAGCGCTCAAAAATTCTTCCCCCTTCTCTATGCACGTCATTTGGTGATCAAAGACAAAGAATTTTTTTATTATTTCATGAGAAAAAATTCCCTCCTCTTCATCATCTACTAAACCCAAAACTTCACCATTAACATCCCAAACTGGATCAAAAACAGACGTTTCAGCAAATTCAGTCTCAAATTTAAGCGGATTCTCAGATAAGACATCAGCAATTACAATGTTACAGTTGCCATCATAATTATAACGAAGCAAAGCTACATTGATGTTATTAGGATTCCAGGCAATTGTAGCAGATTTATATTCCCCAAGAGCGGGTAAACTTATAACATTGATGAGCTTCCCCTTTCCCTCTTCAAAAAAACGACCTTTATAAACAAACAAAGCTTGATCGCCTGTTCCCTTACTTTGCACCAAGAAAACACAATATTCCCCATCCCATGACCACTGAAAAGATAAAATATTCAAATTTTCAGGCGTTCCTTCAGGCCAAAAAATAGCATGTGGTTTTATAACCTGTTCACCTTTATCAACATAATCAATCAACGAATACCAGAAGAAACGATCCCGACAAACAGTTGATCCATCACCATTTTGAATAGGCACAACCTTCACATCCAAAAACCCCTCTCCTGATGGATAAAAATCTCCATGAAGATCCTGTCTTCCCTCTAAATGATCATAAAACCAATCAAGCTGTTGAGCATCTGTACCCGCTGGAATCTGAAACATTCCATTCAGATGAGAAAAAACAATAAAAAATGAAAAAAATCTTAAAAACTTAACCATATCCCCCTCACTATCTAACTTCTTATGCGCTTGAAGCAAAATTAAACAACTCCAATAAAAAATGAGGACTTTTAGAAAAACAAACATTCTAAAAGAACCATCCTCACATTATTTTAGAATAACAAAATCAAAATTTTTGTCAATTAGAAAATAATCAAAAAAATGAGATAAAAGCGAGAAAAGTGGCCCGCGGATGCGGGCCTAAAAGGAGTACTAAAAATCTTTAACGATGCGTTAGTATTGCAACGGCAAGCGGTTTGCCCGCTTTATTGAGAAGTGTTCCATCTTCAATCAGCGCATTAATATCAGTCTCTTTGTCAAAAATGAGATCTTTTCCAACGACCATACCATTACTTAACTTAACCCCATTACCAGGAACCAAGAAATATCCTTTATTCGTTCGAATAATTTCATAGTATTTTGTTTGAATTGTTGGATTATCTTGCAGATAAGGGCCACCCCATTCTTGAGGATTGCGCAGATTCATCGCCCCAACTTCAGAACCAACGAATGAACCAACGGTCAAAAAATCTACATAATTTACATCATGCTCAAAATCTAAAATGCCACATTTTTCATTAATCAATTCAAAAACTTGTCCCATCTCTTCAACATGGCGCCCAATAATGCGACTGGTAGACATCTTAGCATTGTAAAGTAAAACACCAATTGTTATCGCCAATAAAAGAACGAGAATGCCGGCCGTTGAAAATTGCCACCAACGACGCGACATCTTATATTTTTTGATTGAAAATTTACGCGATGAATGTTTTGAACTTTCACGCACAACTTTACGTGGTTTCATGTGTCGTAATTTTGCTTGTGCCATATTCTCCTCCATTTCCTCCATCACACTCGATCTTCTTCTACATTAGCAAAATTCATTTTTGAAAATAAATAGTTTTAAAAAAATAATCTTATTTATTCGACTCAGTGATTGTTATTCAAAATATAATTATGAAAGAACTTTTAAAAATTTCGGGTTTAATAAATACGTTATCATAGACCTCTTCCGAAACAATAAAGCACTCAAACGTTTTTAACGTTGCCCCTATTAATGCTTATATTGATAATCAAGAAGTTATTCACCATAAATAAATTTGATAATAAAGGTTGAATTTGACTTCACGCATTCGCCATGAGGAACGAGCATAGCGAGTGTCTCGAAGGGTTTTGCCGAACGCACTTATTAAGATAAATCCATAATGTTACTCAGTGTACGTGTTCGATGAGACCCTTCGAATCGCCATTATAATGGCTCCCTCAGGGCGAACGGAAGAAAAGCACCTTAATATAAAACAATCGAATATTAACCTGACTTAAATTTCATTGTCTCGGAAGAGATCTCATCTTTAATGAAACATAGTATTATAAAAACATTCTTTAATAGATTGTTGAACCTTTAAGTCTTTTGCATCAGCGATCAACTTATCAACAAACAGATCTTGTGCACTTTTTTCTTCGGGCTCAAGAATCTGATGACGGAACACCTTAAAATTTTCATTTGGCTCACAAACTACTTCTGGATCCATCACAATACGTTTTTCAACTAAACCAACTCCCGTTATCTTCTCAATTATCGCTGCTAAAGGCTTCCATAGCCGATGATGTTCTAGAGGGGTCCCGCCCGAAATAGCTGTATAAACCAATTGAGGAATTAACTCATTTTGTATAAGAAAATGCAAAAATAAACCATTTTTTATTCTTGGTATCTCAGTATCAGGAAAAGACAAATTATAATCACTAAGTAAAGATTTTAATAAAGTCCTAAGTGGAAGATTCACTGATCGACTTTTCGTATAAAGATGAAGGAAAAAATAAAACCATGGCTCCCTGGCAGCTGAAAGAATTTCTGTCCGTACAAAATCATCAGCATCATGTATTCTACCAGGCCTCATCTTTTTGTATTCTTCCACGGTCATTCCTCTTAAATGTTCTACTTTTTTACGCGAACGAAGAAATTCAAAATCCTTAGGCTCCACCCCAGTCTGTAATTGATAAAGCTTTTTTTGCAAGTCTAATAAAAGAGCAATTCTGCCATCTGCAGCATGAAAAAATGATGTATAACCCGGATATTTAACCTCGGTTTCAATTATTTGGGCAATTAATTCTGTAACATTTTCATAATGCTTAGGCTTAAGTAAACATGGATGCTTAATCAAAGAAAGAAATCTAAGAGCAGACAACAATGGTAATTGCATTTTTATAAATTCGCGAAGGTTGAACTTTTTACATCGAAAAGGAGACGCAATCAACCAAGGGAACAATCCTTTCTCATACAAAAGATTAAATCTTCCCACCTTTTCAACTAATCGACGATATGTTGTCGAACATTGTTCAAGTTCATCACTTTTTTGTTTATCTTTAATTGCCTGAAACAATCGCAATCCGGCCCCGGCACGATATAATCCACCAAACATCCCATAAGATTGTGGCACTAATAATAAAAGTCCTAAAAATATAAAACGGAAAATCATGTTCAAACCTCCAATTCCATTTAGAAATCAACCAAATATAATTATATACAAATAGAAATTTTTGTCAATTAAAGTGCACAAAATTTTGTATCTATCAAGGTAAAAAAAGAAACAGAACTCATCTATCTGAACAGCTTTTTTCATGCCTTAAACAGTGATAAAGATCATAAAATCCACTCTTGCAAAATCTACAGAAAAAATTTTTCTTTTGCAGATGAACTCTTTCAATGTGTGGCCATACATCTCGGGCTCTTGAAAGCATTTTTTTACACATAAGACATTGTCTGGGAGAGAATTCATCAACCTTTTCAATTTTGAGTAACTCAGCCCAAAATGAAGAATGTCTTTTAATTTTTATCATTAAATAAGTTTTTATCTCGGGAGACAACAAATCTTCTTCTTGAGAATTTTCTGATCGATCCATTGCACACGCGCAGGAAACCAAATATAAAAAAAATAAAAATCGATTTCTCATATGAAACACAAATTATCTTTGATGCACAAATTCATGCGCATCCCGATTGTACTTTGTGCTATAGAATTTTTCACAAAAGTGACATTTAAAGGGTTTTAATTTTTGATGAGTCCTTTCATGCCGTTCACACTTTGATCTAATGTCAAAAATTTTACCACATACGGAACATGCAAAGGGCACTTTCTCACATTTTTGCGTACACAACTTCGGCCCTTCACCCACCTTGTCAGTATCAATCATTTTTCGTCTTTTTTCAGGTTTTTCTTCATGTGCTGCACGAGAAAACATTACTAAACTTTCGGCTGCACGAACATCATGTGATGTAAGCCTTGTATCTCGTTTCTCCATAGCATTAACTGAAAATACGGCGTAAAATAACATTAAAATAATATTTTTTTTCATAATTATAAATCCTTATTTTCTTTTTCTTTTTTTACATAACTGCAAGTCTTTTTCATAAAAACGCTCATTTAAATCTTCCTCTTAAAATGGCAACTTGAATTGCAAATCGAACGCTCTTACCTATTTTCAACTTCAAGGCTTCAAGGCTTCCTTTTATATTAAGATTGAGTTTTTTCTCATGAGAAACTAACACTCGCAACTCTTCAAAAATACGCATGTCTTTTATAACCACATTAAATTGAGTCCGAGGATTAGAACTTACAATAGTCCCCCGAGCAAAAAGCCAAAGAGGAGGATGTTTAATACATTCAAACGCTTCGACTATGCTGTTTCTCAGGTGTTCTACAATGACCGGATCATCGGTAGTTTTCAAAATGTGATCTATTTGTTTTACAATCAATCGCACAAGCATGTGATCTTTTTCGCAAACCACACGCTCCAGATGATTAATACCTATATCTGAAATGATACGAGCCCCTTTATCAAGAAGAAATTTAACTAGGTGATAATTTTTTTGACTAATAGCGATCGCTAAAGGAGTTTCACCTCTTCCATCTATCGCATTAACATCAGCCCCTTTTTGCACAAGCACCCGCGCCATATCATACTGCTTATTCTCAATAGCACATATCAATACAGTTATTCCATTTTGCTGAGACTCTAACAAAGATCTATCTTGTTCATACTGAGCGATTACGCTCTCAATATTTCCATTTTTAATAGCTTCAAAAAATACTATTCTTGATTCCATTGCAGAACAACAGAAAGCAAAAAATAAAACAGATACAAATAGCAGTTTGCACAATTTCATAAAACCTCCAATCTAAAAATCAATTTTTTCAAATATATAGTGTTTTATAAATCTAACAAAAATTTTACTATTTGTCAAAAAACTTAGGGTTAAAAGTAATGCAATTTCATTGCTTTTTTAACTTCTGACAAGGTTTGCGCTGCTACAGAGCGCGCTTTTTCAGTACCTTCTTTAAGTATCTGCATAACCTGTTCTTTATCTTTTGCAAATTCAGCACGTCGCTCACGAATCGGTTTCAAGAAAGATTCTAAAACCTCAATAAGTCTTTTTTTAACGACCACATCACCTAAACCACCCTTTTGATAATGTGCTTTCAATTTCTCAACTTCAGCTTTATCCGGATCAAAGGCATCAAGATAAGTAAAAACCATATTTCCTTCAATTTTACCCGGATCTTCAACGCGAACGTGGTCTGGATCGGTAAACATACCCATGACCTTTTTCTTAATCGTATCGGCATCATCACAAAGAAAAATTGCGTTTCCCAGTGATTTACTCATCTTTGCTTTTCCATCTAAACCGGGTAACCGCTTAGTATGCGAAACCACAACTTTTGGCTCAATTAATACATCAGTTTGATAAATACGATTAAATGTTCGCACAATCTCATTTGTCTGCTCAACAACAGGAAATTGATCCTCACCAACGGGTACTAATGTTCCTTTAAAGGCAGTTATATCTGCTGCTTGACTAATCGGATAAGCAACAAAACCGACTGTTTCATCCAACTTTTTTTCTCTTATCTCATTTTTTACTGTTGGATTTCGCAATGCACGACTTAACGTAACCAAATTCATATAATAAACGGTCAATTCAAAAATCTGTGGGATCTCCGATTGAATAAAAATTGTAGCTTTTTGGGGATCTATTCCAACAGCCAAATAATCAAGTGCCACTTCAAAAACACTTTCATGCACTTTTTCAGGTCGATCAAAATAATCAGTTAATGCTTGAACATCAGCAATCATAATAAAGGTTTTATACTGATCTTGTAATTCAACACGCTTAATAAGCGAACCAACATAATGCCCCAAATGCAATGGCCCTGTTGGACGATCACCCGTTAAAATAACATCTTTTTTCATTATTAAATCCAGTCAATTAAGATTTTTTATTTAGTATAACATGCGCATAAGAAAATGAAGCGCTTGACTGCTTTTAAACCTTTCACATATCAATGTTCATATTGATAATAAACAGTGTATTTGATTTCTCGCGTTCGCCCTGAGGGAGCCATTGTAATGGCGATTCGAAGGGTTTTATCGAACGCACTTATTTCATAAAACCAGTCCACCCAAACATAATAAGTCGTTCTTTTTTTTGACGGGTCCATTTTTTTATTTTTCGTTCTGCTGCTAAGACTTCTAATCTTGAAGTAAATTTTTCTGCATAAACAAGTTTAAGTGGCCTGCGATTAAAAGTATAACATTTATATAAACCCATATTGTGCTCAGAAATGCGTTTTTCAAGATTTTCTGTGTGCCCAATATAATAAGATTCATCATTGCATTTTAAAATATAAAGATAAAATTCCATAACATTACTTCAGGTGCGCGTTCGATAAAACCCTTCGAATCGCCATTACAATGGCTCCCTCAGGGCGAACGCGAGAAAGAAAATTCACTATAAACTACTATAAATCCATCTAAAGTATATATTATTTTGTTAAGTTTCAGAATTAAAAATTTTTATTGCCTCGAACACATTGGATAAATGCGAGAGAAGGTTGCGTCAAATAAACTGGACAACCTATTCAACAAAGTTTTGGCAACGCGTGAAATCTTCTCGTCTCCATCCATTGCTAAAAGCACGATGGTATTAGACGACGGAAAATAAAAAAAAGAATTACCAATTTGCAAGCACGCCACATTCCGTGGTAAAAAATAAAAAAATGGGAATCGCTCATGAAATCAATTTCTTCCACAATCACAACAAAAAAACCGACCAAAAAAATTACTCATCTTTTAACAGAGGAACAAAAAATTTTACAAGCAACATTTGATTTAAGAGAAACTCCCCAAAAATATGATACTGATTATGCAAGTATCAATGTTCCTTTTGATGAAAGCATCATTAAAAAAGTAAAAAAAATTATTATTGAAAAACAAAAACTTTCGATTGATAGCCTTGTTGTTATCGGCATCGGCGGGTCAAATCTCGGCACACTTGCGATTCATCAAGCGCTTAACGGACTTTTATATAATGATCAAAACAAAATACCATCTATTTATTTTGCAGATACCACTGATCCACACTATCTTACGCAACTCATTACCATCCTAGAAAATAAACTCAAAAACCATAAAAACATTCTTTTAAACATCGTGACTAAATCCGGTTCAACTGTTGAAACACTCACTAATTTTCACATACTCATCGAGCTGTTAAAAAAATATCAACTTGATTACAAAAAATATATCGTCGTTACCACTGATCAAAATTCATCACTTGATCAATGGGCACAGCATGAAGATATAACCTGTTTGCACGTTCCAGCTTTAGTTGGTGGTCGTTATTCTGTTTTTAGTGAAGTTGGACTCTTTCCTCTCGGCTTTATAGGTATTGACATTGAACACCTGCATACAGGTGCTCGTGATGCTGTTGAAGCAGCATTAAAAAAAGAAAATGACGTAATCAAAGGCGCACTCGCCATTTATCATGCTTATCAAGATGGATTAATTATTCACGACCTTTTTATCTTTGCATTAGAACTGGAAGGTTTAGGAAAATGGTATCGCCAACTTTCGGGAGAAAGCTTGGGCAAACCCTTAAAAGATAATCCTCAAACGCGCTGTATTTTAACGCCAACACTTTCAATAGGAAGTGTTGACTTACACTCAGTTACACAACTCTATTTAGGTGGATTACCACCAACATTCACCACATTTATCGGTATTCAGCAATGGAATAAAACAATAAAAATACAAAAAGACAAGACGCTCACATCGCTTAATAACACCATCCAAGGAAAAACGGTTAATGAAATAATGGATGCTATTTTTTATGGAACGATTGCCGCGTATAAAAAACAGAAAAAACAATTCACCATTTTTATGCTTCCACAGATCAATGAATACTCTCTCGGTTATTTAATGCAAACATTCATGATCCAAATGATGTATCTTGGAAAATTATGTAATGTAAATCCATTCAATCAACCTCAAGTAGAACTTTATAAAAAAGAAACAAAAAGGATATTAACCCATGCGTGATTGCATTCTTATTTTATTTGGTGCCTTGGGTGATTTGGCAAAGAAAAAAATTATTCCGGCGCTCTATTCACTAGTACACAAAGAGCAGCTCGACAATTTACACATCATCGGCACTGATTTAGCAAATATCTCAAAACATAACATGCTCAAAGCTGCACAAGAACTTTTGCCTGAAATCGATGAAAAAACATGGCATGCATTTGAACAAATTACACATTATCAGCAACTCGATATTAATAATTTAGAAGACTTTAAAAAACTAAAAGAATTTATTGAGGTTATAGAAAAGAAACACAATCTTTCTGGAAATCGATTAATATATTGTGCGACACCATCAGATCTTTTTAGCACGATTACCAAACAGAGTCATGCTGCCCGCATTATTACCTGCACGTCAATTGAAGAAAGACCATGGCAACGCATTATTTATGAAAAACCTTTCGGGCGTGATTACACATCGGCAAAAAAACTTAATAAAGAAATTCACAATTGCCTCAATGAGACACAAGTTTATCGCGTTGATCATTATCTCGCAAAAGAGCTTATTGCCAATATCACGTTACTGAGATTCACCAATCGAATGCTTGAACCGCAATGGAATCATCATGACATTGCATCGGTAGAAATTATTTTAGATGAAGAAATCGGTGTAGCACATCGTGGAAATTATTATAATCAAACAGGCGCTCTTCGCGATGTGGTACAAAATCACATATTTGAACTTCTTGCGTTAGTAAGCATGGAACCACCGACGACTATTACCGGATCAGACTTACAAGAAAAACGTGCTGAGGTTCTCAAAAATCTTTCTTTCGACAGCGGCATTCTCGGACAATATGAAGGATTTCGTACAATCGATGGTGTAAAAAAAGATTCTATGACAGAAACGTTTGCAGCTCTAAAACTCTTTGTTAATAACGAACGCTGGAAAGGTGTTCCTTTTTACATTCGTACGGGCAAATGTTTACAAAAAACTAAAAAATTAATTCATCTCAATTTTAAACCAGAACATTGTCGTTTAATCGCCGGCTGTCCATTACCCGCAAACCGTTTAACCATTGCTATTGAACCTCACGCAGGATTTTCGCTTGAACTTAATGCAAAAAAACCTGGTTACACAACTACCGTTGTTCCTATCACGATGGAATTTTGTCATGAATGTTTATTCGGCGTTTATACACCTCAGGCATATGAAGTAATTTTATTAGAAGTCATTGATGGCGACCAAGGAATCTCGGTCCGCTTTGATGAAATTGAATACAGCTGGAAAATTATTGATGAAATTTATCGCAAACAATTACCTCTCTATTTTTATAAATGCGGAAGCAATGGACCAGATGAAGAATTTGAGGGAAAAATATGAAGATCGGCATCATTGGTTTAGGAAAAATGGGAAGCGCAATTGCCACACGACTTGCACAAGGAGATCATGATGTTATTGGTTATGATCCACATGTAAAAATAACCATTAACCGGGTAAAACAAGTTGACGCACTCCAAGCAATCACTCAACAAGAGATTATTTGGCTTATGGTTCCTGCAGAAGCCATTGATAAAATCTTGCAAGAACTTACACCCCATTTAATTGAAAAAAACATATTGAAAGGCTGCGCTCGTCCTGATGCTTCGTCTACGCTCAGCACTAAAGGCTGCGCTCGTCCTGATGCTTCGTCTACGCTCAGCACTAAAGGCTGCGCTCGTCCTGAGCTTGTCGAAGGATACGAGTACAGATCTGAACTTGATAATCCAATAATTATTGATGGCGGAAACAGTTTTTATAAAGATTCTAAAAGACGTGCAAGCACATTGGCAAAATCAAACATTTTTTATCTTGATTGTGGAACCTCTGGTGGCATTCATGGATTAAAAGATGGTTTTTGTTTAATGATCGGTGGCAATGAAGATGCATTTAAAAAAGCAGAACCCATTTTCGAAACAATTGCAGCAAAAGATGGTTATGCCCTAGTTGGTCCTTCTGGCGCAGGTCATTATGTCAAAATGGTGCATAATGGAATTGAATACGCGTTACTCCAAAGTTATGCAGAGGGCTTTTCAATTTTACACGCAAGCCGACAATTTCCCCATTTAAATTTAGAACAAATAAGTGGCTTATGGATGCATGGTTCAATTATACGTTCCTTTTTACTTGAATTAACTCATGAAATTTTTAAAGAAAAAATAGATTTTAACAAAATTAAAGGAATAATTGGAGAAAGTGGCACTGGTAGATGGGCACAAGAAGAAGCAAATTTATTAGGCCTTAATACACCGGCGCTTGAAAGTGCTTTGAAAACGAGAAAAGAATCACAGATAAAGGGCGACTCGTTTACCATGAAACTCATCGCCCTTTTACGAAATAAATTTGGTGGCCATCCTGTTGAAAAAGAATAAAATCTTACATAAATTTTCTAAATAATTTGCGTAATACACAAAAAGAACCATAGAGTACTGCAGGATACAAAAATGTATGCACCTGCTCCACACGACGCACCTGTTTAAATGCGTCCTCAAATTGTTCAAACGGTGGTTGAAATGACGTTAAATCTACTTCTTCTGATTTAGCAGATGCTGTTAATAACCCATGTTTCTGAAGAATTGTACTCATGACTCTATCTTTGTATGGTCTCAAATATAAATGACGACTACTGTCATCATGAACAAAATAAACATTTTTATTGCCATTTTTTTTCAATGCATAATATAACGCTTTTGCATGTACATCAGGTAAAATACAATCTCTCATTGCATGCATGATAACAATAGGACACTCGGTACTAATTCTTGAGACTGATTTTATCGGTTGCCTTCCAATGGGACGATAAAACGGATGCCATAATTTTACGATATAAGGCATCCAATATGCCGATAATGGTAATTTTGGCAATCCAACTAAAAAGCTTTCTGAAACATCTTTTATTGCCAAATTAGCAGAAGCAAAGGCTCCTTCTAAAAAGACTCCTTTTATACGAGCATCATCTTGATGATCAGCAAAAAAATTGAGTGCGGTTGCACCACCATTGCACACGCCATAAATTATGCCCTCTTTTGAAATATCAGAACTCAACCTGCGTCCACTCCAAAACTGTCCTAAATCTTTTAGAAACAATGGAAAACTCTCAACAAAAATTATATCAGTTTTATCAGAATCCAATGTTTTTTTTAAATAGGATGTAAACTCCCTAAATCTGTCTCCTCTACACCCAGGAGCCGCATACACAGTCAATTTTTTTGAGTCTTTTTCCATTCCAAAGAGACTGCATGAAAAAAGTAAAATGGAAACTAAATATTTTTTCATATTAACCTCCAAATTGTCATTAGCTAGGACGACATCCTGGAAGACCATGATCATCTTCATGATCGCGCTCTCGAGACTCCGGTTCTCGACCATCAAAAATTCTCTCTAACGCTTCAAGCCTATGACGCAGTTCTATCGCCGCAACGAGCTCACGCGCACGAGCATAAACTCGGTCACGCTCTGTAAGCGCATGAACAAGTGACAACATTGAACCCAAAATCTCATTATCAGCTGAAGCTTCTTCATGCCCTGCTCGGCCAACAAAACTACTGCGCGGTTCTTCGGAATTTCGATTTGAAGATAATCCTCTAACAAATCCGCTTGCAAACCTTCTTTCCGCATCTCTACGTCGTGCAGCTAAACCAATTTCTTCAGTTCTGCCGCGTTCGGATAAATCATTTCTAGCAACTGATCGAGAACTCTCTTCCAATGCAGCTTCCAAATCACGTTCTTCAGCTCTCTCTGAACGATGATCCCCCAAACCAAAAAATCCTCTTGCAAATCTTCTTTCTGCAGCCCTGCGACGCTCAGCTAAATCACGAGCTTCTGCATCTCTGCGGCTCTCAGCCAATATACGCACAAAATCGTGATCGTGGGGATATGATTCATCACTTTCTAATTCATCGTGAGCCGAAGGCCTCACAAGTATTATACCAGGACCTACTTCTCTTACTTCACGTCCTTCTGAGGCAAATATTGAAAGAAGCGTCGGCAAATCTAATCCATGATCATCATCTGAACGAACACGCACATACTCTTTCTCTAACTCATCTTTAAGTGGCTTACGGCATACTGGACACCCATAAACACCAACGCCCTCTTTAAGTTGCCTTGTCAAACATTCCTTGTGAAAAATATGTCTTGCGTCACCATCTTCACATAATTCTTCACATGTAAGAATAGCTTCCGACGGTTCAATATCACTTAAACAAATTGGACATGTAGCGGTCTTAACTTCTTCAACTTCCGCTGGAATCTCTTTTTTACCATCAACCTCTTTTTCTTTCCTTGCGTTAATGGAAAAAATTAATAACAACATACAAATAGATAACTTTTTCATAAAATTCCTTTTTAAAAAATAAACATTAAAATCATCATTTAGAATAGCAGAATTGACAGAATTGTCAAATAGAAATTATAAAGATTTGCACATTTAGATTAAAAATTTAAGAAGGCCGCTAGCGGAATGAGTTCTTGATCAATTCGCTTTTTAAACGAATTATCAATTTTATTGTATTGAATAATGTCCACCGTGAAAGGAAGATCACTTTCTTCAAATTTTTCTTTGAGAAGTTCATATTCGTAATCAGATATATCACTTTTAAGACAAATATCTAAATCTGAAAAAGGTCTCTGTGTCCCCTTTGCTCTTGAACCAAACACATAAACCTGATCGTAATCTTTTAAAATAGTACGAAGAATATCAATGTCTTCAGAGGATATGCCATGTTTTTTCATAAATTTTTAATCTGATCTATTATTTTTGATAACTGCTTTTGAAAATGAGGCAAAAATTCAAAAATCTCTTTCGCATACATCTCACTATAAATATGCGTCGTCATATTACGTTTTTTTATTACCTCAAACCAAATTTTAGGATCTTCAATTAGATGTTCTTTTGCTGCTTCACGAAAAACATCACGCGGATTATTAATATTCAAGCCTTTAAATGCAAGAACTTTTTTGAGCATCTTCCATAATAATTCATAGGTAAACTCAAATCGCTGAATTGCCCCATCTCGTTCCAATTGCGTTTGAGCCTTAGCGACAGCTTCATCAAATGCTCGTTGCGCTTTTATAAGCGGCGCAATATTAATTTTTCCATTCAAAATAGTTATTTCATCCGTCACAGAACCCCTCAAATTATTATCATAATGATCAGCGTAACAGGAACAAAAAAGAAAACAACTTGGCAAAATTGTAGCGGCTTGATAAAAATAAATAAATAAAGGAGTTAATGATGCATCATTATTTCTCTCTTCTTCATATTTTTTCTTGGTTAGATTGCGTTGAAATTTTGTTTTTCACATTTATCATCTTCAAATTTAGTCGATGGTTGCGACAAGATCAACGAAGTAATCTGCTCGGTTATTTTTATTTGGGTGCAACAGGACTTCTCTTGGCACACTTATTTGACCTGGAAGCTATCAAACAATTTTATCAGATAAGCTGGCCTATTATGTTGATGATTTTCATCATAATTCATCAAAAGAGTCTACAAAAAAATTTCGTTGCTGCACGAACGTTGACGCCAGCTAAATATCCGGAGCAAGGTTCCTGGCTCTCATTAATCATGGGCGCTGCATTCAAAGGACTTCAACATAAAAAAAATCTTACCTTTGTTATTGAAGGAAAAGATGAACTTGAAGAATTCATTAATAAACCCATTACCGTTAATAGCCCTATTCAAGAATCACTTCTCAATATGATCATCGAAAGTTCAATTACTCAATCAGAAACCATGATATTACTCACCCATTATGGAAAATTAATCGGACTCAATGGCTCTTGGCAAAAAGAAATCGATCCACTCTGGTTAGATAAAAAATATGAAACGTACGAAATATGGGAACAAGGAGCTCTTTATTGGAGTCATCACATTGATGCACTCGTTTTTCAAGCTGATCCATTAACAAAAACAATTACGCTTATTGCCCGCGGAACGAGGGTTCCTCTGCTCACCAGTGATAAAGCGACTTCAATCATTGAACAATATATCCGCAAAAACCAATTACCACCCCTACAAAAAAAGACACAATCGCAAGAAGGAGCTCTTTCATGAACAATCTTAAATCTATTTTATGCTCAAATTATGTTACCTTTGCGTGCGCATTAATCTTGGGTTACAGTTTATGGCTCATGTTATCTCACAATCAAATTATTCAACAAAAAATTACTATTCCCGTAACGATTTACAAAACAAAGAACACGGTAGATATCACCACCTCGATTGAAGCCATGATTGAAGGAGCTCGTCATCAACTCAGATCAATGTATTATCATCCACCAAAAGTGGCCATTTATCGCGATGAACGCCCCGGAAATCCTGTTCAAATTTATGCAGATGATATTTTGTTACCTGAAACTTTAAGCGTCATCAATTATTGGCCACACGAAATTACAAACTAAATTTATGAGCACATAAAATTTCTTCTTCGGTAGTGTGAAGATTTTTTCTATGTTCATCAAAATAATTTAAAAATGATAAATCACCAAATTATAAACCTAAGCGTGCAGATAAAGAACATACCAATGGAATAGAAACCAAAGTCAAGCCGTAATTTATCAAATCAACTCCAAGATTAGGTGAAATTTTCGCTGAAATAAAACCAGAAGAGAATGCATAAAGACCTATTATTAGAAAAGTAGATTTACTTGGTACATCGAATATCTGATGCATCCCTAAAGCAAATTCTCTTTGAACATAACCTCTTAATGTTAATCGCCTATCGGTTTGAATACCAATCGAACTTCCTTCTCGTGCTAACACTGAATATAAGGATGATGCAAACATAGGAAACCTAACTGCAAAATCACATTCAGTCATTTGATCACGTTTATCAGCAAGTTCCTTGCCCAAATATCTCAGAACATCATATTCAGCAAATTCCTTAAAAAGAGTGTCAAAATCTTGATAATTCAAAGAATTAATCAATCCTTCCCTCAAACTATGTATTACTAAAAATTGTCCTATTGTTCTCACTGTTACCGAAGGTACTCGTAAACCCTCCAGACTGAAATCTTCCACCATTGGTTGACATGGCAATAATAAATTGCGCTCAAAACGCTTCTTTAAAAAACCATCAACAAGAAATTTAAGACCCTTTTTTTCACATTGTGCATAAGATTCTTTTGTGCAACGCATTAACTGTCTATATCTTTTTACAAATTCTTGTAAACAAGAAAGCGCTCTTAAAATATCCAAAATCTCATCCTTAATAAGTTGCATACAAAAATAATCTGCAAGACGATAACACTCTAAAAGATTTTCTAAACTCATCTTAGACATCTGAGATTTTCTACTTGTTGAATCATTCAGCAATGAAACAAATAATTCAATTATCTCTGAAGGTGCATCAACATCAAGGCATTCATCTTTAAACAAAGGTAATGTTTCACGAGCAAGCGTTCCTGATTCAAAAAGCTCTCTCCCCTCTGATTGAAATGCCGTTCGTGGTAAAAAACTATCAAAAAGAACAGCATCAACTACAAATTCTTTTCCATCAGAACTCTTTAATTTAATGTCATTGGCATCTAAACCAAATATAGTTAAACATCCCAACCAAAGCGCCAATATATTATATTTTTTCATAATCACCCCTAAAATCTTTGTAAACTTCATACAATCAATTATAGTTAAAAATTTATGTTTGTCAATTTTTTTAATGATTTTGATGAAGCAAAATTCTCAATGAGCATTTAATCAAAAATATATTCTAACACCCAGATAAGATAGCTTGCTTTTTCATTATCGGGTAAACTAGTCTCATAAAGATATTTTTACTATTTATGTAATTTTTAAGATAAGCTCGAAATAAAACCGAAGGTAATTATGATAAAAAAAGTTAAAAGAACCATTTTAGAGCAGTTACAGTCGCTCTTTCTTAATGGTTTATTTATGTTACTTCCCGTTACCATAACATTTTATCTTTTCAAATTCGCCTTCAGAATTATACAATCATGGATTGAACCATTGCGAAGCATCGAACCCGAATATTTGCGCGCCATTCCTTATCTTGAATTTGCACTCGCACTCAGCCTCATTCTTCTTCTTGGGTTAATTTCGCGCAATTTTATATTTAAGCAACTCATGCATTATGCAGAAAAAGTCATCTTAAAAATACCACTCATTCGCCCTGTCTATAATGGCTCTAAACAAATTGTTCATGCATTCACTCACAACGATAAGACCAGCTTTCAACAAGTCATTTTTATAGAATTTCCACGAAAAGGGGTCTACTCACTCGGATTTCTGACAAGTGAATTAAAACCAGAATTTGCTCCACATAATGGTGACGACATTTATTACAATGTTTTTATACCCACAACACCAAATCCGACAACGGGCTATTACATTATCGCAAAAAAAGATGATTTTAAGTTGGCAAACCTCACACGCCAAGAAGCAATGAGCCTAATCATCTCCGGTGGTATTATTCAACCAGAAAGGCCTTTCGAAGAAGCTTAAAATAGATTCTTCAGGCAATCTTGTCATGTGTAAAATAATAAAAAGACTTGCTCAAGCATTATTTCAGATCCCCCATTTTTTAAATTAAAGTCAATGTCGACTATTCGTTGATGAGCATCTTGAAAAATAGACTGCTCCCATTTTTTCCAATCTTTCTGCAAAAAAGAAAAAGGTAACCGAAAACCAATTTTACGCGCTTCAATATGGTTATTGTTTTTTTTACAGGAGATGTAATAATATGCACGGAAAAATTGTTCAGAAAAATAACTCATCCAAAAGGGAAATTCATAATCTTTTTGCAACTGACGCCATTGCTTCAAAAAACTCCGTTTATCTCCGGCAAATAATGCGCCACTCAAATTAAAGAGAGAGGATTCAGGCTTAATAATTGAAGTTAACCAATCATTCAAAAAGGAGCTTCGTGCAGAACCAAGCACCTGTGCATATTCCACCATTTGCATCACGTGATCTAACGAAAGGACACCCACTTTTTTAAAGATTAATTCAGCAGTATAACGTAACCGTTCACGGTCTTCTGGTGACCATAATGATAAAAGATCTTTGAAAAAAATATAATCAATCTGTTCGGGCAAAGAAATCAATTTCATATTTTTATCTGAAAATTCTTTAGTAGTAAAAAATAAAATGGAGTGGGGCCCTTTATAATTAGATAAATAAGTCATCCACTGCATATAATTTTTTAATGATAAAGTTGAAAGATCTCCCAACCAATAGATATTTTGGTGTCCTAAAAAACTCATTTCCAATTGTGCACGAATCTGTGCTAATTCAGCATCTTGCATATCAATGTAGAGCATTTTTAATCCACACTGCAACTGAATATAATCACGAATTTTTTTTAGAAAAAGCAAAGGATAACTGGTTCCAGCAAAACCAATCATAAAAGAATTTTTTATATATTTTTCAGGAGCTTCAATTAATTGTTTAAGATTCATAAAAAATTTCTCTAAAAAAATCAGATTTTTCTTTTTATCAGAAAATATTAAAGAGTCCGTTCCTTAATAAATGAACACAATTCCTGAATGCCTTTTTGAGCAAGTGCGCGCATTTCGTCAAACTGTTGCCATGAAACAGTTCCTAATTCAGCAGTTCCCTGAATTTCAACAATTTCATCATGATCAGTAAGAATAAAATTAAAATCGCTATCAATATTATTATCTTCAAAGGCATTCAGATCAAGAATGGCTGTCCCATCAAAGGCGCCTGTTGAAACCGCGGCAACTTGATTCTTAATAATTGATTGTTCAATAAATTTTACATCAAGCCAATATTGTACCGCTAAATTCAATGCAGACTGCGCACCACACACCGCAGCACATCGCGTACCTCCATCGGCTTGCAAAACATCACAATCAACCATAATAGTATTTTCGCCAAAACGAGATAAATCAACAACTGACCGTAAAGCTCTTCCAAGAATACGAGAAATCTCTATTGAACGCCCATTACGCTTAAATGAGGAAGACTCGCGCGGCGAACGTGTCACTGTTGCTGCTGGTAACAATGCGTACTCTGCCGTCAACCATCCAGTTCCTTTACCACGTAAAAAAGGCGGAACACCTTCTGCAAGTGTCACCGCACATAAAACTTTCGTTTTTCCTATTTCGAATAAAACCGAACCGGGAGCATATTCAAAAATACCTTTCGTGATCTTCAATTCACGAAGTTGATCTAACGCTCTCCCATCAGCTCGTTTCATAATATTCCTTGTAATTTTCTTTAAAATCTATTTTTTTATTATACCACGAAACAACATTTCACGCAGCCGTCCATCTCCTCATTCTTAAAAAATCATTCATTTTTTTATTCTTTCTTCCCTGGCTAATATCAATTCACAAAATCTCAAAAAACCCATTCTAAAATTTATTTATAAAACTCTTGCAATAATAACAATAACAATAATATACTTAAAGTGTAAGTTTAACTTCTTCAAAAAAGGAGGAATTATGAAGAAGATATTATTAGTACTCTTACTTTCAAATACCGCCTCAATCTTTGGTTTAAGTGGCAAACTTGGGGAAAACATGAATGATAAACTAAGATACGGTGGTGATTTGGACAAATATATGACTGGAGACTACAACATGAAACGAGAAGCGCTAACATTGTTTCAGAGATTACTCAGAAACGGTCTCGTTCCCCTATCTGCAACAGGACGTGAATATGTTATGGGGCCTTGTCTGGTTATTGGAAAGGACGATAAAGGTAAATATCAAATATTTTTGGGCACATCAGCTGAAGGAATAAGTAGACCTAGTAATGGACGTTACCAGATAAGTATTGGAAATGGAAAATTCATCGAAACTATCGAATCAGATATATTTGTACCTAATCCAATGGAAAAGGGTAAATTAGAAATACAAAGCTAAAATCTATCAATTTATAACTTGAAAAAAGGCTCCTTTTCAAAAAGGAGCCTTTTAATTCTTAATAAAAGAATATTATTTTTTATGTTCTTTTTTTTCAGTATCAGCAAGACCTAAACGAATTCTTCCAGTTTCAGGATCATAATCCAAAACTTTAACGCGCAATGTTGAACCTATTGGATAATCTTTTGCTATCGTGCGTTGCTTATCTTTAGGAATTGCTGAGATGTGTAAAAGACCAGCTTGCCCTGGAACTAAATCTACAAAAATACCAAAATCTGCGATTCGGGCAACGGTTCCATTAAAGAATTCACCTGCAGTAATTTGTCCCGCAATAACTTTAACCCAGTTAATTGCTTTTTCAATATCTGCTTCAGGGCCACCAAAAATATTAACGCGACCACTTTCATCGATATCAATGGTTGTCTTGGTTTTATCGATAATCTCTTTAATAACCTTGCCACCACCACCAATAACAGCACCAATCTTATCTGGATTAATTTGTATTGAAATAATTTTTGGAACTAACGGTGAAAGTTCTGGACGAGGTTCTTTCATAACTTTTTGCAGTTCATCAAGAATATGCAAACGACCTTGACGTGCTTGCTCTAAAGCTTGCTCAAATACCTCTCGAGGAAAACCACCACGATACTTAATATCCATCTGAATAGCGGTAATACCATCTTTAGTACCCGCAACTTTAAAATCCATCAAACCATAGGCATCTTCAAAGCCAGTCAGATCGGTTAATACTTGGAATCTCCCTTTTGAGCTCATCAACAATCCCATAGCAACACCGCTCACCATCGATGAAATAGGAACGCCTGCATCCATCAATGCCATCGTTGAACCACAAACGGTCGCCATAGAACTTGAGCCATCAGAAGATAAAATATCGGTCAAAATACGTATCGTATACGGAAAATCATTTTTATCAGGCAAAACAGGCAACAAAGCTGTTTCAGCTAAATTACCATGTCCAACTTCACGTCTTCCAGGACCACGCATTGGACGAACTTCACCAACCGAAAATGGTGGAAAATTATAATGCAACATAAACGGTTTATTTGAATCTTCGTCAATTAACAACTCGGTACGCGGCTCATCTTGCGCACTTCCCAATGTCGCAGACGTCAATGCCTGTGTTGAACCACGTTGAAATAACGAAGAACCATGAACATCAGGCAATAAACCAACAGAGGTACTTATTTCACGAACTTGTGTAAAAGAACGACCATCAATTCGCTTACCGTCAGCAAAAATCAAATCAGTAGCTTTAGGTTTTAATTCTTGTTCTAAAACATATTCAATAAAATTGTCAGGGATCTCTTTTTCTTCAATAATCGCTTTGTATTCTTGAAGAAATCCTTCTTTCAACGCTGCCATAGCCTCAGAACGTTCTTTTTTATCTTTTTTACACAAGCTTCGCACACGCTCTTCAGTCAAATAATCAGCAGCTCTTTTTTGCCAAGCATCCCAATCAAATGGCAATTCAATTGCATCTTTTTTTACAGAAAGATCTTTAACAATCTCTTCTTGCCAGGCAACTTGTTCTTTAATAACTTCATGACCAAGAAACAGCGCTTCAATTAAATCTTTTTCTGACAATTGATTCGCCGCACCCTCAACCATATTGATACCTTCTTTGGTACCTGAAATCAAAAATTTAATATCCGATTGCAAACGTTCTTCATGCAATGGGTTAACTTTAAACTTGCCATTAATGCGTGCAATCTCTACCGTACCAATTGGTCCCATAAATGGAACTGGGGAGGTGCTTAATGCAATGGAAGTTGCCAACGATGCAAGCGGCGCAGGAGAATGCTTTCCATCATATGACAAGAGAAGGATGTATATTTGTACTTGATTAAAATAACGTTCGGGAAAAAGTGGACGAATTGCACGATCAATTAAACGCGCTGTTAAAATTTCCTTATCGGTCCATTTACCTTCACGCTTAAAGTAACCGCCTGGAATTTTACCTGCCGCAGAAAATTCTTCTCGATAATCAACGGTTAACGGCAAAAAGCCTGGAAAATCTTTGGCTTCAGACTGAACAACGGTTGCTAATACAATAGTTCCACCTTGTTGCAACCAAGCAGCACCGGCTGCCTGTTGTGCATATTTACCAAGTTCAACTGAATACCCAAGACTATTTAATGTAAATTTTTTTGACATATTAAAACCTAAAATAAAGGACTTATTTTCTTAACCCTAATTCTTTTACAAGTCCTTTATATATTTCCTCGTTATTTTTTTTAAGGTATTGCAAAAATCTTTTGCGTTGATTAACTTTCGTTAACAACCCACGTTTGCAACTAAAATCTTTCATATTAACCTGACAATGTTCATGTAGTTTATTAATTTCATCAGTCAGTGTAATAACTTGTAATTCAACAGATCCTGTATCTTTCTCATGCTTCTTAAATTTATCGATAAGCGAAGCAACTTTGTTTACCATATCAGTTTAAAACCTCTTAAGATTAATGTAAATGGTAGGCGCGAGCGGAATTGAACCGCTGACCCTTGCTACGTCAAAGCAATGCTCTACCCCTGAGCTACGCGCCTATGCTAATTTCTTCCTCAGCTTCTCTTTTCTCCTGCTCAGCAGCCATCTTTTCCAATTCAGATATATCTTCACCGATATATTTCTCACGGAAAGACTTTATGCCGGTTCCAGCTGGTATTAATTTACCAATACTGACATTTTCTTTCAAGCCGTAAAGATGATCAACAATACCCGCAACAGCAGCTTCACTTAAAATACGTGTTGTTTCTTGGAAAGATGCCGCCGAAATAAAGCTTTCTGTATCCAACGATGCCATCGTAATACCCATCAATACAGATTTAGCAACAGCAACTCGCTTGCCTTCTTCTTTTAATGATTGGTTGACCATTTTAAAATGAATCTTGTCAACACGATCACCAACTAAAAAGTCTGAATCACCTGCATTAACAACACGAACCTTGCGCATCATTTGGTGTACGATAACTTCAACGTGTCGATCATCAACATCAATACCATGCAAACGATAGATAATCTGAATTTGATTAACCAAATATTTTTGCAAAGCCGTTGGACCTAAAATACGTAAAACATCATGCAGCACTGGTTCACCAGATGTTAATGGATCACCTGCCGAAACATGTTCACCATTAATAACATTAAGCTGCTGACCACGTGGTATAAAGTAATCAAATTTATTCTTTCCAGAAACAACGCTTACTTTAATCATTCCACGATGCACACCGCCGAGAACAACTTCACCATCAATATCTGAAATAATCGCGGGATCTTTTGTTACACGTGCTTCAAAAAGTTCTGCAATGCGGGGCAAACCACCGGTAATATCTTTTGCTTTTGCCGCTTGCTGCGGAATCTTAACTAAAACATCACCGATACCAACTTTTTTATTTGGATCAACAACTAAATAAGCTCCCGCAGGTAAATAATACTGTGCAATTTCAGTCCCCGCATCATCAATAATGCTCAAAGCTGGTTGATAACGATCACCTTTTTGCTCAAGAATTACACGCTGCATTTTATTTGCTGTCTCATCAAAACGTTCTTGCAGCGTTATATTTTCAATTAAATCAATATATTTAACCGCACCAGCCTTCTCAGTCAAAATAACCTTGTTATCTGAATCCTGTTCAAAAAGCTTGGTACCCTTCTTAACCTGTTGTCCATCAGCAACAAAAATTTGTGCACCATATTGAAGCGTATACTCTTGAAGTTCTCGTCCTTCAGGAGAAAGAATACTTAACTTTGATTTTCTACTCATCACAATAGTGCTATCATCGCGTCTTTGAACAATACGCGCACCACTCAATTTAACAATACCATCTTGTTTAGCTTTATATGTTTGTTCAATCAAACCACTAACCGCGCCACCAACGTGGAAGGTTTTCATGGTAAGCTGCGTTCCTGGCTCACCAATTGATTGTGCAGCGATAACACCAACCGCTTCTCCCGTAGCAACAAAAGCACCACGAGAAAGATCCATGCCGTAACAATGCGCGCAGACACCTCGACGAGCTTGACACAAAAGAACAGAACGAACTTTAATTTTAGAAACAGCTGAGTCACCAATTACTTTCACCAAGTCTCTATCAACAAGCGTTCCTTGCTTTGCAAGTAATTCACCTGAAATAGGATCCTTCAAATCTTCTGCCAAGACTCTACCATATGCACGTCGAGCAACGGGGCAAATAATATCACCCGATTCACGAAGATCTTCTAGCTCAATATAACCTAATGTTTGACAATCACGCATGGTAATAATAACGTCTTGCGCAACATCAACTAAACGTCGTGTCAAGTAACCAGAGTTTGCCGTTTTTAACGCGGTATCTGCCTGACCTTTACGGGCACCGTGTGTAGAAATAAAGTACTCAAAAACGCTTAAACCTTTTTTAAAGTTACTTTTGATTGGCGTTTCCATAATCTCGCCTGAAGGCTTAGCCATCAAACCACGCATACCAACTAACTGTTTAACCTGCTCTTTGGTACCCTTTGCACCAGAGTCAAGCATCATAAACACTGAGTTAAATGGGGTAAATTTATTATCTTTATTTTCAAACGCAGTCTTGTCTTGCTGTTCTAATTCTTGTTGCATTTGTCCGGCAACATCAGCCGTTGCCTGACCCCAAATGCTAATTACTTTACTATGTCGCTCACCATCAGTAATTGCACCTTCACGATACAATTTTTCAACACGTTGCACTTCTTTTTCGGCTTTATCAAGAATTTCTTCTTTCTTTTGAGGAATAATCAAATCTTCAATACCAAAAGAAGTTCCCGATGACGTTGAATAGGTAAAGCCAAGCTTTTTAATGTTATCAAGCATGACGACCGTCTTTTCACGACCAAATGCATAGTAAATTTTTTCAATTAAACGCGCAACGTCACTCTTCTTAACAACATGGTTAATCCAAGAAAAATCAGCGCCATCTGGCAATGCACGATAAAGAATCACACGACCAACCGTTGTCGATATAATTTCTCCAGATTCTAAGCGAACCTTAATTTGAGCATGTAAAGCTGCAGCCCCAGTTTGAAATGCTGAAACAACTTCATTCGTACTTGCAAAGACTATACCTTCACCCTGGGCACCACGACGTAGTTTTGTCATGTAATAAAGACCGAGTACCATATCTTGTGATGGAACGGTAATTGGACGTCCATTAGATGGAGAAAGTAAATTTTTACTCGAAAGTATCAATTCTCGCGATTCAGCCTGAGCCTTAATACTGAGTGGTAAGTGAACTGCCATTTGGTCACCGTCAAAGTCAGCGTTAAATGCAGCGCAAACTAATGGGTGAATAGAAATAGCTTTACCTTCAATAAGCACAGGGAAGAACGCTTGGATGCCCAATCTATGCAATGTTGGTGCACGATTTAAAAGAACAGGGCGTTCTTTAACAACTTCTTCAAGAACATCCCAAACAACATCTTCATTCTCTTCAACTAATCTTTTTGCAGCCTTCAAATTAGGTGCATTTTCACACCGAACAAGTTCGGCTAAAACGTAAGGCTTAAATAATTCAAGCGCAATAATTTTTGGCAAACCACATTGGTCCATCTTTAATTCTGGATCAACAACAATTACTGAACGACCAGAATAGTCAACACGTTTACCAAGTAAGTTCTGACGGAAACGGCCTTGCTTACCACGAAGCATTTCACTCAAAGATTTAAGTGGTCGCTTACTTGAGCCACGAACAGGTTGTCCACGACGGCCATTATCAATTAATGCATCAACTGACTCTTGAAGCATCCGTTTTTCATTTTTAATAATGACTGACGGTGCTTCAATATCAATTAAACGTCTTAAACGAATGTTGCGATTAAGAACCCGACGATAAAGCTCATTCAAATCTGAACTTGCGAACCTACCACCTTCAAGTGGAACTAATGGTCGCAAATCTGGTGGTAAAACGGGCAAAACTTCCAAAATCATTAAATTTGGTGTTAAACCAGCGTTAAGCAAATCAGAAAGAATCTTTACACGACGCATTAATTTGTGACGAGTCGTTACCGATGTTGATTTCTCATACTCTTTCTTTAAGATACTCAATTCAAGGGCAAGATCCATCTTAGAAAGCACTTCACGCACAACTGCCGCACCCATATCAGCTTTAAATCCTGTATCCTCTGGATGAGCAATGCAATAATCTTCATATTCGGTGCTTGTTAAAACTGTTTTCATCGGATAAGGAGAATTACCTTGATTAATAACCATGTAGGCGTCAAAATAAGTAACGCGTTCCAAATCTTTAACAGCTAAATCCATAATTATGCTTAAATAACTTGGAATGCCTTTGAGATACCAAATATGCGAAACCGGTGCAACAAGTTCGATATGTCCCATGCGTTCACGACGAACACGTGCTTGGATAACTTCAACACCACATTTTTCACACGTCACACCACGATGTTTCATTCGCTTGTATTTGCCACAGTTACATTCCCAATCTTTAACTGGACCAAAAATTCGTGCGCAAAAAAGACCATCTTTTTCTGGTTTTAATGTTCGATAGTTAATCGTTTCAATCTTTTTTACTTCGCCATAAGAAAGCGAACGAATTTTTTCAGGAGAAGCGAGTGATAAACGAACAGCATTAAATTGTGCAGCATTAACATACTCCTTAAACCGTGCAAGCATCTGACTATTCACTTATTTCCTCCCTGCTTCCCTTAAATAAATCAACTTGTAAAGCTAAACTTTGAAGTTCCTTAATCAAGACATTAAACGATTCTGGTAATCCTGGATCCGGAATCTCTTTGCCATCACCGCGAACAATCGTTTCATACACTCTATGACGACCCGTAACATCGTCAGATTTATACGTCAACATTTCTTGTAACGTATATGCTGCACCATATGCTTCAAGAGCCCAAACTTCCATTTCACCAAAACGTTGACCACCAAACTGAGCCTTACCTCCAAGAGGTTGTTGTGTTACTAATGAGTAAGGACCAACAGAACGAGCGTGCAATTTGTCATCAACCATATGATTCAATTTCATCATATAAATTGAACCGATTGTTACTGGTTGTTCAAAATATTCACCCGTACGGCCATCGCGCACAACATAAGCTCCTGATTGCGTCAAATTAAGCTCTTTTAATAAAGGCGAAATGTCTTCATCAAATGAAGCACCATCAAAAACTGGCGTTGCAAAAGAAAGACCCTTTTCAGCAGTACGTTCAGCAAGCTCGAGAATTGCGCGTTTTCCGTAGGCTTCTTCGTATTCTTTCATAAACGATTTACCATACCATTTTTCTAATTGGGAAATCGCCTGATCCATACGCTTTTCTTCAATGAGTTCCCGCAATTGACGTCCAGCCTGAATGCCTGCAAAACCAAGTATTGTTTCTAAAATTTGGCCAACATTCATACGCGAAGGAACACCGATAGGATTAAGCACAACGTCAACAGTTCTTCCATCATCGAGATACGGCATATTTTCACGTTGAACAACCGTGGAAACCACACCTTTATTACCATGGCGCCCTGCCATCTTATCACCAACTTGTACATGTCGTTTAGATGCAACATATACCTTAATCATTTTGATAACGCCAGAAGGCAATGGGTCGCCCTTCTTTAACGAGCTAATACGTTCTTTTCTTAAATTTTCTAAAATAGAAAGTTGCGTCTCATAAGTTTGCAACAGACGATTTAACTTATCATTAGTAGTTTCGTCATCGGTTTTTAGAGCAAGCAACTTTTCTGGCGCAAGTTCACGCAAAGCATCAACATCAAACGTTTTCTTATTTTTTAGAAGCTTTGCACCAATTTTTGCGGCAGGCCCCTGCTTTTTCATTAATGCTATAGCTCTATCTGAAACCATTTCACCCAAAATGCGTAATTGCTTTTCATGTTCTGAATCAAACTTTGCCGTTTGAGCGGTTACAACATCTTTATAACGCCTATCCTTACGAATGCCGCTTCGAGAAAAGACTTTAACATCAACAACCGTTCCATCAATTCCTGGTGGCACGCGCAATGAAGTATCACGAACTTCACGCGATTTTTCACCAAAAATAGCACGGAGCAATTTTTCTTCTGGGGAATATTGCACATCACCTTTAAGCGTAACTTTGCCGACTAAAATATCTCCCGGTCGCACACGACTACCAATGAGCACAACCCCGTCTTCATCAAGTGCACTTAATGCTTTTTCACTTACATTAGGAATGTCGCGAGTAATTTCTTCAGGGCCAAGCTTTGTATCACGCGCCTCAGCAATGTATTCATCAATGTGAACCGACGTCATAACATCTTCAGCAACGAGTCGCTTATTCAATACAATAGCATCTTCAAAATTATAACCATGCCATGGCATAAATGCGACTAAAAGATTCGATCCCAATGCAAGCTCTCCATTGGTAATTGCAGTACCATCAGTTAATATCTGACCTTTTTCAATGCGATCACCAACACTCACAATCGGTTTTTGGTGAATCCAGGTACTATAACTGGAGCGTTCAAATTTTCGTAAATGATAAACATCAACACCGCCAGCTAACCACGCATCAGTCGTCGTGAACGATGCTTCATCGGCACGAACAATAATTTTTTCTGATGAGACATATTCAACCACACCCGCATGCCTTGCGCTAATAACTGCGCCTGGCGAAGCTTTACATACTTCTTTTTCCATGCCAGTACCAACCAATGGTGTTTGGCAACGAATAAGAGGAACAGCCTGCCGTTGCATATTCGCACCCATTAACGCACGACTCGCATCGTCATGTTCTAAGAATGGAATTAATGCAGATGCAACCGAAACTAACTGTTTTGGTGATAAATCTATATAGGTAATATTATCAAGATCGGTATACAAAAAGTTACCTTGGTAACGAGCAAGCACCGTATCTTTTTCAATTTTGTTTCCAGTTTTATCAACTGCATCAGCCTGTGCAATATATTTGTCTGACTCTTGGAATGCATCAAGAAAAATAACTTCATCAAGAAGTTTACCACCCTTAACAGGTCGATATGCTGTTTCAATAAAACCTAAATCGTTCACCATCGCATAGGTTGCCAATGACGAAATCAGACCAATCGTTTGACCTTCAGGTGTTTCGATTGGACAAATACGACCGTAGTGAGAGGTATGAACGTCGCGAATCTCGTAGGTCGCGCGATCTTTCATAACACCACCAGGTCCCAATGCAGATAAACGTCGCTTATGAGCCAATTCTGAAAGCGGATTTGTCTGATCCATAAACTGTGACAGCTGCCCCGTTCCAAAAAATTCACGCATAACAGCAGCTAATGGTTTTACATTCAAGAAATCTTGTGGCATCAATGATGCATTTAAATCTTGAACTCTAAATCTTTCACGAACAATACGTTCAATACGAGAGAAACCAACATAAAATTGATTACTCAAAAGTTCACCAACTAAACGTACACGACGATTACCCAAATGATCAATATCATCAAGCTCACCCTCGCCACGTTCACGCATATTCACCAAATAACGCACGGTCGCGATAATATCTTCAATTGTCAAAGTTGTTATATCTTCTGCAACAGTTAAACCTAATTTTCTATTCATGCGCAAACGACCAACCTTAGTTAAGTCATATACGCGGGGAGAGAAAAGCATGGTTTCTAAACGTTTAAGAATGTCTTTTATTGATGCGCTATCACCAGGCCATACCTTATAATGCAACTCTTTAAGTGCTTGATCTTGCGTCATGCAACTATCATGAGCAAGCGTCAACGCAATTGTTGGTTGGAAAACGTATCCGTATGAAGCGATCAACTCAAAAGAAAGACCTTCATGTTTCTTGAATTTATCAAAATGATCTTCAGTAAATGGTTCACCTTGACCGGCTAAAACTTCACCGGTTTCGGTATCAACAACATCCTTTGAAAAAACTTTATTTAAAAGTAGATTTTTTTTGAGTTCTAAATGATCAATTTTAGCTTCATGCAATTGCTTGAGAAGATTTTTTGTGATACGACGGCCAACAAAACCTTCAAATGATTTGGGCAACATATCTGCTTCTAAACGCTGGCCAATCAAATTATCATTTAATTTCTTTTTAAATGAATCTTTTTCAACATAAATTGCATCTGAACTGTAGAACTTAGAAATAATCTCATCGCGAGGAATACCAAGTGCTTGTAAAAATGTCGTAACAAGCAACTTTTTCCTCTTATCAATTCGAACATAAAGCAAATCATTGTTGTCGAATTCAAAATCAATCCATGACCCACGCATTGGAATAATACGCGCAAGATAATAAGGACGACCACGCAAATCACTTGCTTTTTTGCTCTGTGAAAAAACAACACCAGGCGATCTATGCAACTGACTTACAACAACACGATCAACGCCATTGATTAAGAAGGTCCCCTGATCACCTAATTTATAACGACCCTCATCTTCATAAAGATCTGCCATAACAGGAATATCAGCTAAGAAAATATCCTGTTCTTTAATATCACGAACAGACCTGCTTCCCTCAACATCAACATTCCAGCCAATTAATTGAACAGTTATACGAAGAGGAAGTGCAAACGTTTGCCCACTTGAACGACATTCATCAACTGTCATTGGCAACTTCAAGCAAACCCTTGTTAAGCACGCTGGACATACTCTGTAACGTACAACATCATCTTTTTTACATTTTGGACATTGCATATGTTCATTAATCCTGGAACAACCAGAAGCCTTACATGCCAAACAAGTCCAAGAATAACGATTAACAATTCCAGTTAATTTGCCACAGGTACACGCCCAATCACCTAACTGATAACTGACATATTCAAGTGACATTTTTCCTTCATAATCAATAGGAAAAATGTCACGTAATACTTTTTCAAGTCCCGTCGGAAACCGCTCTTCTGGAAGATAATCAAGCTGCACAAAATCATTAAATGATTTTGACTGCACCTCAATTAAATTCGGAACCGGAACAATATCTTTCAGCTTGCCAAATGATTTACGAACAACCTGCTTACTTCGATCCAAGTAAGACATCAAGCGGCACCTCCCACTATCATTCAAAAAACAACTTATGCTAATTCTACTTTTGCGCCAGCTTCTTCTAGCATCTTCTTCATCTTCTCTGCTTCTTCTTTAGGCGCTGCCTCAGCGATAACTGTTGGTGCGCTTTCAGCTTTTTCTTTAGCTTCAGTTAAACTCAAGCCATTAATTAATGCACGAAGCGCTTTAATTACCTTGATCTTTTCTGGGCCAGCGTCTTTTAATGTAACTTTATATTCAGTCTTCTCTTCAGCAGGAGCTGCAGCACCAGCGGCGGCACCAGCTACAGGTGCGGCTGCAACAGGCATTGCTGCAGAAACACCAAACTCTGCTTCGAGCGTCTTCACTAAATCAGCAAGATCTTTTACTGACATTCCAGATATTTGCTTTACAATATCTTCTGTTCCTTTAGATGGCATAGTAGTACTCCAATTATGTTAATTGTACAACAATGTTATGCTTCTTTCTCTTTTTTTTCAGCAATTTGCTTAAGCACGACAAGAAGCCGAACAAGCATCATATTAAGCACGCCCACAAACTGTGTAATAGGCATTTGCATTGTTCCAACAACTTGCGCAAGCAAAATTTCTCTTGATGGCAAGGTCGCCAAATACTTAACAGTATCAGCATCCAAATACTCTTTTTCAACATAGCCAAGAACAATGTCAAAGTTTTCATTATCTTTTACAAAATCATGTAAAACTTTTGCAACGGCAGTTGGCTCTTGTTGAGCAAAAATAACACCTCGCTCTTCATGCAGATAAGGCATAAAACCTTCATAGGCAGCATTATCACTTAGTGCACGTTTTACCAGTCGCATTTTTGCAACCTTAAGTCGCGCACCTTTACCACGCAACTTACTGCGCAAATCTTGCATCACATTAACTGATAATCCGCTGCACCCAACCAAAAAAGCTGCTTCAGCCTGATCAAAATTTTTTCTTAATGAATCAACTAATGCTTCTTTCTCTTGACGATTCATGAATTATCCTACACCTTAAACATATCATCAATAGCAATTTCTATACCAGGCCCCATGGTAGATGAAATAGCAACCTTCTTAATAAACCTTCCTTTTGCTGCCGCAGGACGTGAAGCAACAACCGATTTCATAAGTGCCAAAAAATTCTCATGAAGTTTTTGTTCTTCAAAGGATTTTTTTCCTATTGGCACATGAAGCAATCCGGTGCGATCACTCTTAAAAAATGTTTTACCTTTTTTAAGTTCAGCAACAATCGAACCAACATCGAAGGTGACGGTGCCAACTTTTTTATTTGGCAACAGACCACGCGGACCCAACAATTTTGCTAATTTTCCAACAGCACCCATCATATCGGGTGTAGCAACAGCATTGTCAAATTCAAGCCAACCACCAAGAACCTTTTCAATCAAGTCCTCGGCACCAACAAAATCTGCACCTGCTTTCTCTGCTTCATCAGCGTATTTGTCTTTAGCAAAAACAACCACACGCGATTTTTTACCAACCCCATGCGGATACATCACTGAACCACGAACAGCTTGTTCGGATTTTCCTGCATCAATTCCCAAATTAATATCAACACCAACGGTTTCATCAAATTTGGCATAAGCTACTTTTTTAACTTCACTTATGGCTTCTTGTGCAGCCACTTTTTTATGACCACCAAGCACCTTAATCGCAGTTTTATATTTTTTACCTCGCGTTGCCATATGTGTCCTTAATCTTTTACCTCAATACCCATACTTCGAGCGCTACCAGCAATAATTTTTTTTGCTTGTTCAACATCAAATGCATTTAAATCTGCCATTTTAGCTTGAGCAATTTCCTCGACATCTTTCCAGGTAATGCTCGCAATTGGACCCGTATGAACAGCCGCTCCCTTACCTACTTTCGCCTTCTTCTTAATCAGTTCAGATGCTGGTGGCGTCTTGGTAACAAAACTAAAACTACGATCCGTATAAACGGTAATAGCTACAGGAACTGTTTCACCTTTGCGACTTGCTGTTTCAGCATTGAAACGCTTGCAAAAGTCCATGATATTTACACCATGCTGACCAAGAGCTGAACCGACTGGTGGCGCAGGAGTCGCAGCACCACCGTGAATTTGTAACTTTATCAATGTCTTAATTGGTTTTGCCATTGTGCAACCTATTAATGTTTAACCTGATCAAAACTTAACTCTACCGGTGTCATCCGACCAAAAATACTGACCATTATTTTAAGTCGCTCATTTTCTGCATCAACCTCTTCAATAACACCAACAAAACCTGCAAATGGGCCCCCTGTTATATCAACCTGGCTTCCCACCGCAAATTCTGGCGTCTCACTTTTAACAACCACTTCTCCTTTAATTGTCTTAATAACACGATCAATCTCTTTTTGAGAAAGCGCCATAGGCTCTTTACCGCCTAAAAATTTTAAAACACGGGGAGCGCTATTCACCAATTGATATGTTTCAGGATTTTGCTCCATTTCAATTAAAATATACCCAGGGAACAATCTTTGATCTTTTGCTTCCTGAGCAGAAAAAATTTCTTTTACTTGCGTTGATGGAATCAGAATATCACCAAAAGAATCAGTTAATCCCTTTTCCTTAATCCATCGCTCAAGATCAGCTTTTACCTGATCTTCATAGCCAGCATAAACTTGGATCACATACCATCGTTTCATCACAAGTCCCTGTCCTCGGTTTCCCTATCCCAATCACTGTGCATAAATAAATTCACTTAACAACCTTAAGCCAAAATCAATTGCACCAAGATAAACAGCAAACGCCGCAATAATGATCAAAACCACTATCGTCGAACCAATAAATTCGTTAAAATTTGGCCACGCAACCTTTGCAAGCTCTTGTCGCACTTCTTTAAAAAAAGATATCATTTTTACCATTTTTAACACCTAACACGTCAATCTTTCAAACTCCATAATCTGCTTTTTGAGCTTGGCAGGCCAGGAGGGATTCGAACCCCCAACCGTCAGATTTGGAGTCTGTCGCTCTACCATTTCGAGCTACTGGCCTCGAACATCTGCGACATCCACGTCGCCCATTATTTCATCTCTTTTTTTGAGACCACTCTCAAAACTCAGCTTCTGGAGCCCGCGACCGGGATTGAACCGGTGACCTCTCCCTTACCAAGGGAGTGCTCTACCGACTGAGCTACGTGGGCCTCTGATACTACTAACAACCTTACATCTTATCTATAAGGTTAAATTAAAAAAAGAGAAAATACAAATTATATCGTGCTCAGTCAACTTTTCTAACGCTCATTTTTCAACAAAAATTGAATTGTTGAAAAATGCCCTTAAAAATAAATATCAAAGTACCATTAACATAAAATGGAGCTGGCGGTCGGACTTGAACCAACGACCTGCTGATTACAAATCAGCTGCTCTACCAACTGAGCTACGCCAGCAGTTTTACGTTTAAAAGTAAACTGTTTCAATCCATTATATATTAATGTAGTGATTTTTTTAAGATTTTCAACTTTTTTATGTTCTGCATCCAAAAAAGATATTTTTCGCGCAAACAGCGAACCATTCACATAAAATTTATGTTGTTAAAACCAAGTTAAATAGACAAATTTGGAGCGGGAAACGGGATTCGAACCCGCGACCTACAGCTTGGAAGGCTGTCGCTCTAGCCAACTGAGCTATTCCCGCATAACGAAAACTGGTGGCGAGGGTAGGATTCGAACCTACGAAGGCTGAGCCAACGGATTTACAGTCCGTCCCCTTTGACCGCTCGGGAACCTCGCCATACATGTCAATGTCGACAGTATAAGGATAATAGATTTTTCGCTATTTTCAACTTTTAACACTTCATTTAATAAAAAACTGACAGACAATTTTATAAATCCCCCGAAAAGACCCGTAAAATCATAAAAAAAGAGAGTTATTTAGAATCAATAATGATTATGCGTTTTTTAGGATTATCCTCAACATAATCGAGTTTTATGTCGAGTGTCTCACGCGGCAAAATGGACAGTACAATCTCGGGCCATTCAATGAGCACTTTACATTGTGGCAAGTAAAAATGTTCGTCAAAGCCAGATTCATAAAATTCATTTATTGATTTTAGACGGTATAAATCAAAATGATAAACACATTTACTATCAGGCATGTGATACGTAACAAAATACGCAAATGTTGGACTTGTTATGCGGTCTTTAATCCCAAGTTCTTTCGCCAACGAACGAATTAATGTTGTTTTTCCTGCACCAAGGGGACCAGTAAATGTAACAATTCGCGCCTCTTTAACGTAAGGCAGCAGTTCTTGTGCAACCTTTGGCACATCCTTGAGACCGAACTCTTTCTTTACCTTTATCATAATGATCAGTATAAAAGGTTCTTTATAAAGCGCAAGTTGCCCCATTTTGCACATTAATCTAATCTATCAATCAACTTTTTCCGCTTACGTTCTTGTTTAGAAAGTTTCTGTGCCGGCTTGTGACGCGGAATCCCTTTTTCAGAAAAATCATCCTTTTTTATTTCCAGATCTTTCGATGCTTCCATCATAAGATTATCAAGTTCTACAGAAGAATCTGCAGACAACTTAAAAAGCGTTTGATCTCCCGATAGCCCCACAGGCTGCGGTTTTTTTTCTAAATATGTATAATAAAATTCAGGCGCCTTCATCGTCTGCTTACCGAGCGTTTCTGCATAGTGCCGCACCGCCCGATCAGAAGAAACAACTAAAATTTGGTACTCACGATGTTCTTGTAAGTATTGCGCAATTACCTCATCAGCCGTTTCTTTATAACCAGAATAAATAATAGTTAGTCCACCTTTTTTTTCTTGAAAAGGATAATTTGATTCTCCACCATCAAAAACAATGATCCCTTGCAATTTTCGCTTCCTAAAATAACCACCAAGTTGCATAATAAATTCATCTCTTTGACGTTGCGATACCCGCTTTGTTCCCAAAACCTGCTTAATTAAATTATAACCATCAATAACTACGATCATCAGGAATCCTTTTCAACCTCTTTTTTAAGATAAGGTTTCAAAGGAATAGCCTTGAGCGCTCGTGTCAACACGTAAAGCTCTCCACCTCGTTCTTCCCAAGAAAAAAGTCATCTTTTGCAACCAATCGGGCAATTTTTTAAACCACCACTCCGTTTTTGGATCTGGAAAATCTTCTTCACAATTCTTCATTGCAGATAAATGCGAAATGAAAAAAATTAAAAGTAAAAATTTTAAACCCCACATATAATCCTTTCTTAAATTACCTCTTTCCCAAAGTATGCCATAAATAGTCTTCAAATTAAAAAGATCATTTTATACAACTTTTGAAAAGAAAATGAGTTATTGCTAAGCTAAAATTAATCTTCTAAATAAAAAGGGGTCATATATGTCCCAACTGATTCAAATGAATCAACGCATCAATGCGATAGAAACAATCAAAAAAATCACCCATGCAACACGACTTATCGCCATGTCCTCTCATACACGGTTAGCAAACAAAGAACCAATTTTAACCCATTATAAAAACAAAATCACTCAACTTTTTGCACAACTGATCAATTATAAAAAAGACTTTTATAAAACACTTTTCAATTTTTCACCTACCGCAAATGGCTCTCTTATTATCTTAGTCGGCTCACAAAAAGGCTTTTGTGGAACCTTTAATGTTATGTTATTCAAATTTTTTGAATCAAAATTTTCTCATTTAACAAAAGATGATGGAATCATTGCCATTGGTAAAAAAGCTGCAGATTATTTAAAGAAAAAAAAGATTCAACCACTGGAAATATTCAGCAACTTATCAAGCACTACTCTCAACAATATTACCGACCTCATTTCCGAATTTATTGAACAACAAATTCCGAATTACAAAGAAGTTATCATTATCAGCAATGAGCCTAAATCATTTTTTCTGCAAAAACCTCATCTAACTATGCTCCTCCCCATTGCACCATTACCAGAAAAAAAACAACTTCCGTTTGATACCTATATCTGGCCAGAATCAGAACAACAGATTTTAAAAAATCTTGGCAACCTTTATCTCAGCGTCAATCTTAATGCAATCTTATTCTCTTCACTTGTTTCAGAACAAGCTGCACGCTTCCAATCAATGGATAATGCCACACGAAACGCAGAAGAATTGCTCGATGTCATGCGCCGTGATTACAATAAATTACGTCAAACAAAAATAACACGAGAACTTATTGAATTAACCAGCAGTTTCGAACGTTAAAAACTGACAAACTTTTCCTTTTATGCTACAATGATAACAACTTAGTGGAGGTTAAAATAAATGAAAAAATTAATTCAATTAGCATTCCTAATAACGCTCTTGAATGTTTCAACCGTAAAACCGTTCAGCAGCCTCAGGCTTTTTTTAGGTACAACGGCTCTCGTTACAACAACAGCAATTGCTTATCATATCTGGACTCATTACAATGTTACGCGCACACTTAAACGCCTTTTTAACAGACGATGTGATGAATTAGATCAAAAACTAACTGGCATAAAAAAAGACACCGAAGATCTCAAACTTGATTCAGCCGAGAACAAAGAGCTTTTAAAGCGTTTACAAGAAGCTACCGGCGAAACTAAACAAATGCTCCTTTTATTGCTTCAAATGCAGTTTTCTCATTTATCTGATGCTCAAAAACGTGCGTGGCGCCCAATTTTAGAACAAATTGGCGCTCCTCAGATTAACGCTCAATAGTTTCAATCAAGCATTCTTGTTCATTGCCTAACGCCAAAATGGTTTCTGACTCTATGCGCATGCAAGCACCAAGGCCGATCAATTTTTCTTCAAGCTTGTCATAACCTCGGCGCCAATGACTGATACCAGTCATCACCGTCTTCCCCTTGGCAGCAAGACCTGCTAAAACCAAGGCACATGAAGCACGAATATCAGTTGCGATTACATGAGTACCATAAAGTGCCTCCACTCCTTTTACTTGCACCTTATCGCCAAAAATAAATTTTACTTGGGCTCCCATTTTGAGCAATTCACGCACATGTAAAAAGCGATTTTCAAAAACTGTCTCATGAATTTCACACGTTCCTGCTGCTAAACATTGGGCAACCATCATAGGAGATTGCAAATCTGTTGGAAATCCTGGATATGGTCCCGTCTTAAAAGAGACTGCTTCTGGCAATGGGGTTGCTTCAATGCGCACACCAACACCATTGTGACCAATTTCAATATGATGCCCCATCTCTTCAAGTTTCATCAAAAAAACATCCATATCATAAGCACGCGCATTTGTTACAAAAATATCACCCCCTGTTATTGCTCCAGCTAATAACAGGGAACCTGCCTCAAGGCGATCGGCAAGTACTTCATGTTCATATGGATGCAAAGAAGAAACACCGGTAATTTCGATGGTCGCTGGTGGAAGAATATTTATTTTTGCACCCATCTTTTTAAGAACGACTATTAAATCTAAAACTTCTGGCTCCAGCGCTGCATTAACAATTGATGTTGTTCCTTCAGTTAAGGTGGCCGCCATCAGAATATTTTCAGTTGCGCCCACACTTGGATATTCAAGCGCTATGCGCCCTGCTTGTAATTTCTTTGTTGTTGATTGTAACTCTTCATCAATAAAGTGAATCTCAACCCCCATCTTTTTGAAATTTTTTAAATGGTAATCGATCGGCCGTGCACCAATCAAACAACCACCAGGAAAAACAATGTGTGCTCGCTGAAAACGCGCTAACAGAGGACCCATCACCAAAACTGAGGCACGCATTTTTTTCATAAGTTCGGGACTTACGGTAAATTTGTTTACCGTTCTCGTATCAACCGTCAACCGTTTTAATTCTTGATCAAATGATACTGATGCTCCCAATTCTTCAAGCAATCTAATCATGCCAAATACATCAGCAGAAATTGGAACGTTCGTTATTACTGATGTACCTTCAGTTAATAATGTTGAAGCCATAATGACTAAAACTGCATTCTTTGCACCAGCAAGTGAAACTTCGCCATGCAAAGGACCCGATGATGTAATTCTTATACATTCTTCAGACACGACCGCACCTCACGTATTCAAAAAAATTTTCTTGTCGCTTCTAGTTTACCATGTTACGCTTTTTACAAAACTTTTTCTGAAAAACAGGAGTTATCATACATGGCTAACGAAACGAAAAAAAGGGGATCATTAGAGGTAATTTGCGGATCTATGTTTTCAGGAAAAACGGAAGAACTTATCCGTCGTTTACGCCGTGCTCAGTACGCCCGTAAGAATGTTGCCTCCTTTAAACATAGCCTTGATAAACGACGAGAGATCGAATACGTTTCCTCTCATGATGGAAATAAACTTTCAGCCATTGCAACTGATAATCCCAAATTAATTCGTCAATTTGTAACCGAAAATACTGATATTGTTGGTATTGATGAAGTTCAATTTTTCTCTGCTGAAATTGTAGATTTAATTCTTGAATTAGTTAATGATGGCAAACGGGTTATTGTTGCAGGTTTTGATCTAGATTTTCGCGGCATTCCGATGAGCTGTATGCCAGTATTACTCGCACTCGCAGATAATGTAACAAAATTAAAAGCAATCTGTATGCGATGCGGAAAAGAAGCGCGTTTTACGCAACGTTTAACAAATCACAAACCCGCAAAGTTTGATGATCCTCTTATCCTTATTGGTGCAGAAGAGTGCTACGAAGCTCGCTGCCGCGATTGTTATGAGATTGATAAACAAACAAATTACACGGCTCTTGCACGTAAATATGAAAAACAACAATTGGATGCTTAAGTACTCATTTTTAAAGGTTTAATGGGTAAAATCCTCATTAACAAGTTGGTAATAATCCGTTCCGTCGTAATTATAAAGAGAAAAATCAGTATTGCCCGCACCCCAATCACCCCAGGCACCCCAGTCGGGATTATACGCAAAAAAATGTTGATGCACACTCCCCCGTGAATCGGTAAAAAAGCAATCAGCTAATTCAAAACCTTCAAATTCTTCATCGCTATACATACTACATTCGATTTCATCACCAGGCGCTGCGCCCAATCCGCGTGCCCAATTTTTTGCCTCAAATTCTAAGTCTGCTCTTAAAATAAAGACTGAGAATAAAACTAAAAGTATTTTCTTCATAATTCCCCCCGCTCATTTCATATTAACATTTTCTCCGATTAAAATACCATATTTTTGAAAGAACTTATAAAAAAACATCAACTAAAATATCAACATTCGCATGTGATTTTTTTTGCGAGAAGCGTAAACTAAAAACATGAAACAAAAACACTTATTTAAATGTACCAATTGCAATTATAAATCAGTTAAATGGCTCGGCAAATGTCCCGAATGCACCGAATGGAATTCTTTTACTGAAGAGCAACCAACATTACAAAATAACCAAAAAACAATAAGCCCTGCACTCAAATTAACAACACTCACCGAAATTTCTTCAAAACAACAACAGCGTATTGTCGCTCACAATAGCGAATGGGACCGCGTTGTTGGCGGTGGCATTATGCCCGGATCGTTCATCATTTTAACGGGGGATCCCGGCATCGGCAAATCGACATTATTATTACAAATCGCTGCACAATTAGCTCAACACCAAAAAGTTTTTTATTTTTCTTCTGAAGAATCATTAGAACAAGTTAAATTACGCGCTGAGCGCATTAAAGCACTTGATAAAAATTTATTATTTTCTGATCGCGCTGAATTAGAATCAATAATCGCCACGGCAGAGCAAGAAAAACCAGATATTATTATCATTGATTCAATTCAAAACTGTTATTTCAGTCAAACGCAAGCTATTCCTGGCACGCTTGGTCAACTGCGCGAAGCAGGCTTTCGATTAATGCGCCTTGCAAAAGAAAATACTATTGCCGTTATTGTTACCGGTCACATCACGAAAGAAGGGGTTATTGCGGGCCCAAAAACACTGGAACACATGGTTGATGCGGTCTTTTATCTCCAAGGTGATGATAAATGGCAAACACGCATTTTGCGCTCCGTTAAAAATCGTTTCGGCTCTATTAATGAACTCGGTTTTTTTCACATGAGCGAAACAGGGTTACAAGAAGTCGCTAATATCAATGAATTTCTCTTGCAAGATTATCAAACGGCACCTGGTTCAATTCTAATTAGTCATATTGAAGGATCGCGCCCATTACTCATTGAGCTACAGGCACTCACCATTCCATCAAAATTTGGGGTGCCGCAACGGGTTATTACCGGCGTCGATCATAAACACGTTATGCTTATTGCGGCCATTCTAGAAAAATATTTACAAGTAAAATTGAGTGCTCACGATATTTTCTTCAAAGTAAGCGGTGGTCTTAAGATTCGTGAAAGTTCTGCTGATTTAGGTATCGCCCTCGCACTTCTTTCGAGCTATTTTCAACAAACATTACCAGAGAAATCTTTAGCACTGGGTGAAGTAAATTTGACTGGCCATATAAAACCGATCAATCAAGCAGCCATTCATTTAAAAGAAGCAACTAATTTTGGCATTAAAACAATATTACTCGCACAAAATCAGTCAGCAAAAATAAGTGGTCATGCTGAACGCTTCAAACATATTTATGAAATACTTCGCTTATTTGATGCTCAATAAATTAATCGACATGCTCCTGTTCATGGGAAGGAGAAAACAAATTTCTTAACAAATACCCGACAGCAAAACAACCTGCCATCGCCAATAAATTTTTTGTTGTAAAAATACTCGACTCAGCATGCTTTCCACGCAAAAATTCATTTTCAGTTAAAAGACGATCTCTTTCTGCCAAAAGTTCTTTTCGTTTTTTTGACAAGAAATCATTAACTGCTCTCTTTTCTCCATATTTACCGAAAGCAGGCAAAGAAAAAGTGCGTGGCAACGCCTCTGAAACAACAGCTTCTCGATTGACAGCCAAACCAGCCCGTTCAGTTCCTTCGGCAACAAACTCAATTTCACTTGTCGATGTTCCTTGATGCATTTCTGACTGTAGATGAACTTCTACACCTTGATCGCGTTTTTCAGTCGTTAATTCCCTCAAGTGCTCAACTAGAGTTATATTATCTTGTACCACTTCTTCTAATGCTTTTTGAGTTTCACGAAGTTCTTTTCGCGATTTTTCATGCTCAATCCAAAAGTCGTGCATTTTCTTATCATGCAACGCGGGCGACCAGTCTCCGGGAGAAAGTTTTCCTTTTCGAAGAAGAGCGCCGCTATACGCACCCGTTCCCTCTGTTTGCGCCTCGTTTTCTTTGAATGAAAACGATCCATGACATTTTGAACAACGAAAAGGGATAGAAGTTTCCTCCTCCTTATCACCCGACTCCATTGCATGACATAAAAAGATATTTATGAGAACCAAAAAAAAGAATTGCTTCATGTACATTCCTTTTTCATCAACGTATTAACAGTTTTTCCAAAAAATAGAATAAACCTGCAAAACCTGCTGCAACTCCTGCTGTTCGCAGACGGCTCAATATTTTTTCAGTTCGACGCTCTTTTTCCCCCACTGCTCGTTGAAGTCGCGCATTTTCTAATTGGGCCTTTGCATGCGCCATTCGTTCTTCACCCAATCGTTTTTTTAACAATAAATTAGCAGCAACTTCTGCTTTTCCTCTTTCTTGCATTCTTTCGATTTGATCATATAAGTCATCAAGAGTTTGTTGTATTTCCCCACGCCTTAAAATTCCACGCTGCTCAGGTTCCATCGCGTAAAAATGATGCAAAGAAAAAAGTAAAAATATTAATTTTTTGTTCATAAAAAACCTTTTATTCATAAATATTTTAAAAATTGATGCAAAAGCCTCAAGCTTCTATTCATTTAAATAATTAAAAGCAACACCAATCCCCATACTTAGAACTTGTACGAAAATTCGAAATTCGCTTGCAATAAGCAAAGCCTAAGGGTACAAAAGCTCGTATGGTTCGACAAGCTCACCACGAGCGCAAGAGAAGATTTTGTTGAAAGCAATAATTTTCGTATAAGCTCTTATTGATGCGCCCAACGCCAATACTGCAGCAATGTCTACTCTTAAATCACGATCTCGAGATTGTTCAACTTCACGCACCACATCTTTAACCCGATCTAAAACTATTTTACGAGGGGAATCTTCTCCAGAAAATTCTCCAAAATAGGTGGATCTGGAACCTTTTTCAAGCAGCCCAGTCAAATTAACAATTAATTTCTCCAATTTTCTTTTATCTTCACCTTTAGATTTTCGGCTAGAATCAACCCCTCCTTCGCGCATATCCATTCCCAATGCAGTGCCACAGCTTAACAATAAAAATAATGAAAATACCTTTTTCATCATAATCCCTTCGTTGTTCTTGATAACACCTTTCTCCATGCTATTAATGTAAAGAAAATCTTAATTTAAACAACGGCATAACCAATCAACTTTTTTTTCAATTCGGTTATAATTATAATAATTAAAAATTTTAGGAGCTTGCGAATGCGCATTTATTTTTTAACGCTCATCTGTTTTTCATTCATATATGCAGAACAGACGCTTATTCCTCGTGAAATATTATTTGGTAATGCCGCATATTCAAATGCATCAATATCACCTGATGGGCAAAAAATTGCTTATATATCCTCGTCCAAAGGCACCCCTAATATTTGGATAAAATCGATTGACCGCAATGATGATGAGCCTATTACTTTTGATGACGATCGCGGCATTAAAAATTACTGCTGGACATATGATAATCAGTACATTGTTTACTTACAAGATCATGATGGAAAAGAAAATTGGCAACTTTATAAAGTTAATCTTACCACAAAAAAGGCATTCCCTCTTACCCCTGAAGGAATGCGCACACACATTCTTGAATACAACAAAGAGCACCCACAACAAATGCTCATTTTATCAAGCTCTCCTCATGGGTTTAATGTAAATCTTCTCAATCTTACAACCGGCACTATCAAAACGGTCGTTATCAATTCTGGTGATCTACAGGATTTTATTGCTGACAAAAATTTACACGTACGCGGTGCAATCAGAACCTTGCCTGATGGGGGCAAAGAACTTTTAGTACGTCAAAATAATATCAGTAAATGGCAATCAATTATCCAATGGAATTTCGATGACTGCCTCAGCTCATTTCCATGTGCATTTCATAAAGACGGAAAAAATATCTTTTTAATCGACTCACGCAATCGCGATAAATCATGCCTTACAAAATACAATCTCCGAACCAATGAATATACTCTTTTATGCGAAGACCCCTGTTATGATGTGGCCATCCCGTGGATCAATCCAGGACCATTTTTTCATCCAGATACTGATGAGGTTATTGCAATGCCGGTCATTAAAGACCGCAAAGAATGGGTTGTATTAGATCAAGACTATGCAACTGATTTTAAAATACTGAATAACCTCGCTGAAGGTGAATTAGAAATCATTAATTACACAACTGATTTTTCAAAATGGCTCGTTGCATATACCAATGATACACGACCAACTCGATATTATATTTATGATCGCTCATCAAACACCGCAATTTTTCTCTTTTCATCACAACCAAATCTAGAAAAATACCAATTACAAAAAACATATCCTATTACCCTTGAAAGTCGCGATGGGCTATCTTTACATGGCTACATCACCTACCCGGATATTCAAGATCGCCACAATTTACCGCTCATTTTAGATGTTCATGGCGGTCCATGGGAGCGAAATACGTGGGGATTTTGTTCCGAAGCACAATTTTTTGCCAATCGTGGCTACGCTTATTTACAAATCAATTTTCGTGGTTCGACAGGATATGGCAAAGCATTTCTTAACGCAGGCAACAAAGAATGGGGACGCAAAATGCACAATGATCTTATCGATGCAGTTAACTGGGCTATTCGACACGAAATTGCTGATCCTAAAAAAATTGCCATTGCCGGATTTTCATATGGTGGTTATGCCGCATTATGTGGCGCCGTATTAAACTCGGATTTGTTCAAATGTGCAATCAGCCTTTCAGGTGTGAGTAACTTACAATCCCTTCTCCAAAATTGGCCAACGTATGCCGTCGCAGCACAAGCGATATTTAAAAAACGAATTGGTGACCCAATAACCGAAGCAAATTTATTACAAGAAAGATCTCCACTAACCTCTGCTCATCAAATTAATATTCCACTTCTTATTGGACAAGGAGCCAATGATGTGCGCGTTACACCGATAGAATCAGAGCAAATTGTCCGAGAATTGAGAAATCGCGGCATTGAACATGAATATCTTGTATTCAACAACGAAGGACACGGTCTGGCAAAATCTGAAAATAGAATTAAATGGGTCATCGCCTTTGAAAAGTTTTTAGCAAAACACCTCGGCGGCCGCTACGAAGAAGTTAAAGAAATACAAATACCTAAAGCACATTAAAAATTTGCAACAACTATCTAAAGTATTTCATAAAAAACACTTTATCCTTTTTACAAAACTTTAAATTTTTGATACACATGATGCATGATGAATAAGCAGTGCATTATTTTTATCCTGTGGTTTTTTACAGGATTTAAAATTCATCCAATTTCATGTGAGAGAGACGTCTCTTGTGTTTGCATCACCCAAAATCATATTTCCCATGATAATGCAAACTTGAACACAGAATATTCTCAACAGGTAATAGATTGGGCGAGAAGCTCCAATCGAGAAAATCAGTTAAGAACAAATCGACCTTCTCAATTTGCTGAAAATGGCCACCTTCATGCAGCTCAAAACTATTGTCAAAAACATTTAGCACGAAAGAATCTTTCGTTAGCTGATTACAAACAAATCTTTAGTCATCCATCATTTTCACAACAAGAACTTCATCAAACCGCATTGCATTCTTTTGATCATTATCATAATCCTAATTTTCAATCATTTTTGAAATCACTGCCGGAATTTGAATCTTTTGCTCGAGAGCTTATAACCAAAGAACAGAACAAAGAATTGTCATCGTTGGATAATCTTGAAGCATTCAAAAAACAGGATGTCTTATTCTTTTGCAAACAAACGTTACAAAATAATGAACGTAAGCGAATGGCAGGAGAAACTCGACAAAAAAAATTACGTGAAGAAAAAGAAGAAGTGAAGCATCTTTACAACTATTACAGCCATCTTCTCGATCATGAACCATTATCGCGCAGCCAAGAAGAACGGTATGTGCGTCGGGTCAATGCTCTTGCACGGGTTTTAAAGGATAATGGCAAAAAAGAAATGCGCCGATTTAAGCTTACGCATGTTGGCAAAGATGTACTTGAAAAATCGAACATTGAACTCAATAAATTCATCAAGCTTTGCGGAAATAATGCACAAATTGAATTGCATGAAGAATGCATTTCACTTGTTGAACAAGCAGCACAACGGGATTACCGCCTAAAACCATTTCCAGATATTCATGAACTTAATCATGCAGCACTGGAATGTGCTGATGTTGCGGTTGATTATAATCGGGCAGGAAAACTTATCCAAGGATACAAAGTTGCTGATCTTGCATGGGCCTTTGCAGATTATGGATATGCGGTAGTGCAAGGAATTGGCGATGGCATTATAAATGTAACAGATCAAATTATTCACCCAATTAAAACTTCCAAAGAGATTGTTGAAAGCCTTGGCAAAATTGGTGCCACCATGGCAGCCGTTCTGTGTGAAGTATGCGATATTGATAGTTGGCCTGCGCGTGCCGAAGAAAGAAACGAAAAGATTTGTGAACAGATAACTGATCTTTACAGCTTAGTTAAAAAGAAATGGGATGAAACATCTGGAAGAGATCGTGTTCGCGCTGCATCACGATTTGTAACTGAATCGTACTTGCCAACCAAATGTTTAAAGATTGTTCTGCCAATTTGCAGTCGAGGTGTTACGCAGGCTAAAAATTTGGCAAAACGAGCACCTGAATTTGCGCGCAACTCTTTTGCTAAACTACCACTCGCCGCTGTTGCCGGCCCTGATGCGCATATTTGTAATGAGACAGCAAAGCGTTTCTTTGCCAAAATGGAAAATACTGGTCAAAAGATTGTATCATCTAAAGATATCCATTGGACAAATCATGGTTTTAAACATTTTCCTCAAAGAAATTTAAGCTGGAAAGAAATTGTTAAGTATACTAAACAAGGAAAAGCTAAATATAAACCTGGACTGGATATAGAAAAACTAGAAAAATCTGCATGGAAAGATGGTATAGTAACCACAAATGGTAAACCTTGGAAAGTTAAGGCTTTTGATTTTATTATTGGTGCGAAAAAGGGGATTGAAACACAATATTTGCGTATAGAAATCAGCGCAAATACAATTCATGGTCATCCAATAACTCTTACAGAATATAAGGCTCTTATAAAATGAATATACTAAAAAATATTGACCTAAAAGATGGAACAGTTGTTTATTGCGATTTTGACATAGACTTTAATTTACCATTTCAAAATCAAAAATGGTCATACAAAGAGGATCTTATTCAAATTTATTTTAATGATGGTGGATATATAATTGATGTTGGGTGGTATCCTGAATTTGATGCAAAGGGTAAATTTGTTATTTCTATCATTAAAAATTATGATTGGGATAAACCAATTTTTGAAAAAAAATGTAAAAACAAAAACCTTCTAGTAAAATATATGGAAGAAGCGATCGAAAAAGTTAAGGGTATTAGATAAACGCGAGTTCAATAAATCAATCAAGTAGTTGAAAATGGCCGAAAGAAGGCTTGTCAGTTTATTAAAGATAGAGTAAAGTGCACCCATTTGTCAAAACCATTTTGAATTCAAACTAAGATATAATTTGCCCCATATTTTTGTTGTTCAAAATACACTTCTGCCGGTGTTTTGTAGCCTAAACTTTGATGTAATCTTTTGTAGTTATAAACCATGATGAATTTT
>Ga0209417_1000663_pt1 | contig 75484 bp, 61 predicted proteins | sample RifGroF2_FD_184002 | JGI IMG/M metagenome (GOLD analysis project Ga0209417, IMG submission 184002) | Groundwater microbial communities from Rifle, Colorado, USA - Groundwater F2 (SPAdes) (version 2) | ecosystem: Environmental > Aquatic > Deep subsurface > Groundwater | place: Rifle, Colorado... | reverse complement strand
GTCCTTTAATCATCATTTTTGCTTTCCTTGCGAAAGATGGAATAATATATTTGAATGCCAAAGAGCTAAAATAATCGTAAGTGCATTGAAATGCACATAAAAATACTAATTTTTAGAGATACCCTTTAGTTTAAGCAATCATCTCTGTGGTACTCTTTAGCTCTGTGGCTAATTTCCCGTTTTTAATTTTTTCTTCGTGATCCTTCGCGATCTCGGTGGTGAATTTTTCCGTTTTTCTTGCCTCCTTAAAAAATAGTCTCGGCTTTTTGCCGAATCCAAAATTTTGCACTTTACACTTTAAGTTTTAAGTTTCTTCTTTGCTGCTTCCTCATCGCAATTAAAATTATATCTTCATTTCCCCCAATCTCAACCGATTAAAAAAATCTTCTTTCACATACCTTCAAAAAGCGTATTTAACCCCCCTGCGCAATCAGTAATGAAGATATCCAAATTGCGTCAAAAGTGGTATTCTTTCTATCCCCTATACCCTGAATTTCCTTTGTTTTCCGTTCACTTTTTTACGCTTTTTTATTACTTTTTTTCGCTTTTTTACGACTTTTTCTTGCACATATTGCGTCGAAAAGGGGCAAATTCGCAAATTCCACGCAAGTTGGTGCGACTGAAAAAGTCTTCTTTTGTAGTGGTGCATCGCATCAAAACCGCGCAAGTTAAACGAACTGAAAAACACCATTTTTGAAGCGATGAAAGCCATTATTTGTTTAGGCTTTTACTGCCCAGCGGAATTTCGCGGATGCGCATCTCGGATTTGCAATAACTTCTTTGATTCGCGGAACGACCGCTTTTTTAGAGGCAAATTCATAAACTCCGTTTTCAGCGCCATCGCGGAACGACTGTTTTACAAGCCTGTCTTCGCCGCTATGGAAGCTGATTATTCCGATTCTGCCCCCCGGCCGGAGGCAATACGGGGCGATTCTTAAAAGTTCTTTCAGTGAGCCAAGTTCATCATTAACAAGTATTCGCAGCGACTGAAACGTCCGTGCCGCAGGGTGCAGCGAACCGAATTTTGATGTGCGCTGCTGTTTTTTCCAGCTATTTACGGTCAGGCCTTTAACAGCGAATACAAGGCGTATGAGCTGCGATACTGTTGTTATGGGCTGAACGCTTCGTTGCGCGACAATCATGCGCGCAATTTTTTCATTATCCGGCTCATCGGAATATTCCAATAATGCCTTGGCAATTTCTTCTTCCGGCAGACTATTGATCAAATCTGCGCCAGTTTGTTTGAGCCGTTTATCCATCCGCATATCCAGCGGCCCCTCATTTTTATAGCTTATCCCCCTCTCCGCATCATCAATTTGCATACTCGAAACCCCAAGATCTGCGAAAATGACGTCGAAACCATCGATTTGCTCTCTTTTAAGCGCGTTAGCAATGCCGGCAAAATTGCTGTGGTAGAAACTAATCGGCGTTTCAGAGCCGCTAAGCCTTTTCTGAGTGCGTTCCAACTCGGCACCATCAACATCGAAAGCTATCAGTTTTCCTGTTGGGCCGAGGCGTTTGATGAATTGGCGTGAATGGCCGCCGTAGCCGAGCGTGCAGTCAGCAACGATTTGGCCGGGCTGAGGATTGAGAATTTCGAGTACTTCCTCAAGCAATACAGGAATATGAGAGCCTGCGGGAGTTTTGCCTTTTGCACGGAGTTTATCACGTAATTCGGGATGAGCTGCGAGATTATGTTCCTTATATTTCTGCTGGAAAGTTTTGGGATGCGTACCACTATATCTTTGCCTTCGGCGATGGATAGACGGCTGCTCATTATTATCTGGTTGATTAGTGTTCATTGGGATGATTTATATAAAAAATCGCCTTAACTGTCAAAGGTTAAGCCAGTTTCCTGCAAAGATAACAATATCATCGATATTGCATTTACCGCTAAAATCGAGATCCGCCTGTTCACAGAACGAATTTGATGAATCACAATCTTCCATCCATTGTAAAGCAAACAAAGCAAAATCACGGAAATTAATATCATCATCTGGATTGAAATTGCTGCAATTCGGACTATCGCAGGGCAGTACATAAGCTGAATATATGCCTGCAAGAGTCGGATATGGAAAATCATCAAGATAAAAATTATAACACGGTACGGTGGCGGTATGTAATAAAGCTATTGAGTCAATAACATTCATTCCTTCTATAACTTCACCAAAAACACAGTATCCATAACCATCTGCCGCATTGATTTTATCAAACATAACATTATCTGCGGTATTAATATAAAATTGTGAGCTTGCTGAATGAGGTTCATTTGTGCGCGCCATTGCAATAGTTCCGCGAAGATTGCTTAAACAATTATAACTTTCATTGATGATTTCAGGCTGATCAGGATCCCAATAATAAATTGCGTTATTATAGTAGTAGAAAGCACCGCCCTGAACTATAAAAAAATTATTTTGGACCACACGATGAAATAGCAGATAGTCATAGAACCCGCTATTTACATAGCCAAGAAAATTATCAACAGTTACTGGTGCTTCATTATAAAAAAGTTCTATGACAATATTTCCGAAATTGGTTTCCAACACAACTGACGGATTCACCCCAAATAAATTCCCTGTAACTAACAATAAAATTATTAAACCCCAAAATCTTACTTTTTCCAACCCTGACTCCTGATAAAAAGATGATTATATCAAAAATCAGGGCAAAAGACAAGAGTTACCTATCTTGCCAATCATAACCTATTGCTATTCAAAGACTTACAATATTTCAACAAATCTTAGCAGCTCTAAGTGCCTTTTCTGCTTTCCCAAGGGGATGTTCATCGCTTTTTGAATTAACCTCATCGAAGTCGCCTTTCAAAGCCTTCAAAGCATAACGTTCCTGGTTAATTTCTCTTGTGGTTCGAACTCCAAGTCTGCGGAAAACCGGGACAGGAGGACACCAACCCATTAACGCATGCTGCAGGAAAAAACCGGAGACAAGAGCCGGAAGCATAAACCATTTTCTGCTCACCGTTGCGCCGAAAAAAAGTCCTATTAATATTAGACTCGAGGCCTGTGTTTCAAGAACTCTTTCGATGTCCCATTCACACTCAAGTTCATCGAGCCTTTGCTGTATGCTTTCAATTCTTGCGGAATAATATTGAATCCTGGCTTCAATATCTCTCCAAAACTTTTCATTAAAAGCTTCATCTGTATGCTCTATGACACGGCTTTCTGTTGACGGAATAAATTCAGACATTGATCACTCCAAAAAGTTTCAACATTTTTAATAGAAAATTCTACACAGGAGGAGGAGCACCTCTTCCCAATAACCCCATAATCAAGAGAATGATAAATACAACAACAAAGATGAAAAATAGTATTTTAGCAATTCCTGCAGAAGCGGAAGCAATCCCGCCAAAACCAAAAATAGCCGCTATAATGGAGATGATAAGAAAAATAACTGCCCAACCCAAGAGTCCCATTTTGCCTCCAAATCTAAACCTTGTTTATAATATGACAGGACCGCTTTAGAGCGATCCTGTCATTTGTGCCAAAGCACTATAAATAAAGGACTACGTAATAAAAAAGTTTGATATATTCATCAAATATTTATCACTTATTCGCTGCTCTTATTCTTATTTTTCATATTAGGGTCATTCATGTCTTTGCTGTTGCTGTCTTTAGTTTCAGGTTCATAACCGTAAATACCGCCATAGGGCTGAGCTCCGAATACCTGATATACACGGCTTGAGAACTGTCTATCAGAAAGCTTGTTTATATCGCCGCCTTCCAATGCAACAGAGTCGAGTTTGTCTTTGGAAGCATCGAGACTTGCTGTTTGATTTTGCGTATCTACATTTATTGATGTCCACGGAACAGCAGCAACAGTTTCTCCAACACCCAAAACACCGCCATAACTGATAAGGCCAAAAGCAAAATTGCCTTTTTGTGCGTCCAGGGCGAGGTCTTTTATCTCACCAATCGTTTCATCCTGCATATTCTTAACATCCAGGCCGATCGTATCAGAAGCTTTGAATAAATTTGCGGTCATTGACATACCGCGGCGTTGAGACATATTGGCATCTCCCATAGCCTGGGTTCCGCCCATTGTTCCCATACCGCTTCGGCCTGCACCCATTCCGGTAGAATATTGAGAATAAAAGCTGTCAACTCTCTGCTGAAGCGAAGAATCGCTCAATTGTTCAATATCTACTGAATCTATAGTAGGCGCATTTTTAAGCTGGTCTTTAGTAATATTAATTGAAAGCGTGCTTTCTTTTTGTGCGCCCCATCTTGAACTCATACCGCCTCTGCCTGATTGATTGGCATCACCTCTCATCATGCCAGTTCCAGTAGCGCCGGTTTCAGAAGTTTTCTGGCTTACCTGTATCGCAGACCATGGAACCGGATGGAGTTCATCTGCCGACAGCACAACATATTTAACACTGCCTTGGGAGCTATCTCCGATAAATTCCTTGGCGGTTCCGAGCGTTTCTCCGTCACTGCCTTTGATATCCGAGCCTAAACACTCATTAGTGCTTAATATCTGGCTTGTGCCGGAAATCTGACTCATTTGCCCCTGAGAACGCTGACTGCCTGACATTGTACCCTGAGTACCAGTCGTTCCGCCTTGAGAACCGGATGTACCACTTTGTGAGCCTGACGAACCACTCTGTGAACCTGACCCGCCAGATTCATACTGAGCCCAGGCTGAATTCAGCATCAACACCATCAACAAAACTACAAAACTTACTCTACATACAACTTTCATAAAATGTACTCCTTTAAAAAACAATTTTCGAATTTACGTTAATCGTATCTTAAAAATAATTAAATTTGCAACAATCGGAATAAATCCTGAAAACAACATCATAAAAATGCCGTTAGTGCAATCTTCGAAATCAGTATCCGAGCAAACTAATCATATTGCCAAAGAGGAATCAGTTTTTTTCCATATACTAAATGATTGTATTTCCAGTTATATAGATTTCAGATTTAAGCGGGCTAACTGAAAGGAATATTTAATGGGTAAAGGCAGTAAACCGCCTCAGAAACAGGAACATCAGCCGGGTAAAGAAAGTCAAATGAGTCCGAAACCTGAATCTAAAGTGAGACAATATAAAGCTGCGGATAAATTGAAAGATAAAATTGCTATAATAACCGGAGGCGATAGCGGAATAGGAAAAGCAGCGGCAATAGCTTTCGCTAAAGAAGGTGCAGATTGCATCATTGTTTACTTAAATGAGCATAAAGATGCAGAGGAGACAAAAAAATTAATCGAGGAAACAGGGCGAAAAGCAATCACTATCGCGGGAGATGTCGGAGAAAGTTCGTTTTGCAAAAAAGTTGTCAAACAGACTGTTGACCAATTCGGCAGAATTGACATACTTGTTAATAATGCCGCTGAACAGCATTTACGCGAAAAGCTTTCTGATATAACTGATGAATCTCTTTTGCGAGTTTTCAAAACAAATATTTTTGCACATTTTTATATGATTCGAGAAGCAATCGAGTATATGCACCCGGGAAGCGTTATAATAAATACAACTTCAATAACCGCTTACCAGGGTCATCCTGCTTTGATAGATTATGCCGCGACAAAAGGCGCTATCGTATCGTTGACAAGGTCCCTTGCGGCAACGCTTGGACCGGATATAAGAGTGAACGCCGTTGCACCGGGGCCAATTTGGACGCCATTGATTCCAGCATCATTTACTGAAGATAAAGTTGAGTCTTTCGGTTCCAATACAATAATGGGAAGGCCGGGCGAACCTGACGAACTTGCACCATGTTATGTATTTTTAGCATCTGAAGATTCATCTTATATGACCGGACAAGTACTACATCCGAATGGCGGAAGAATAATTAATACTTAATTGGGGAATAAAAAATGCCTTACAAAAAAAAGAAAGATTTACCGGCAAAAGTGAAGAAAGCATTGCCAAAGCACGCACAGGATATTTACAAAGAAACTTACAACAGCTCAGTGGAACGATATAAAAAGCCAAGCAAGCGCAGGTCAAAGTCGCAACCAAAAGAACAGGCAGCTCACAGAACAGCGTGGGGAGCAGTTAAAAAGAAATACGCAAAGAAAAAAAGCGGAAAATGGAAAGCTAAATAAACTATATCAATGAACTTAAAAATTTTTTAAATCAAAGGAACATTATTATGCAGATATTTGAAACACTAAAAAAAGACCATAAGAAAGTGCTTGATTTGCTGGAGAAACTGGAGCATTCAAGTCAGCGAGCAAGTAAAACAAGGCATGAAAATTATTTGATATTAAAAAAAGAACTTTTAGAACATATGCATGGTGAGGAAAATACTTTCTATAAATTCCTTTTGGAAAATGAAGATTTGAAAGAATTGCTGTATGAAGCATACGAAGAACACAGGACTGTGAGACTTGCCCTTCCTGATTTGGAGGCCAAAGAAGTAACAGATGAGCAATGGAAACCCATACTTTCGGTCATTGGCGAAATGGTTAAACATCATATCAATGAGGAAGAGAAAGAATTATTCAAAGAAGCTAAGAGCTTTATAAATCACGAAGACGACGAAAGATTAGTTTCAGAATTCGAGGAATCAAAAAAAGAAGCAGGAATAACCGTTTAAGTTTTGAAATTGAAGTTTACCTGGTGAGATAATTGATTTTTCTCACCAGGTTCGCAAATATAAAATTCGCGGCATATTTTATGCTTAATAACCAAGCCGCTTGCGCGGAGCATTGCATGGACACATGCGATATTAGGTATCCACCAATTAGTAGGGTCCCCAGCAAGTCGATTTTCGATAAAAGCCATTCGGGGCCAATTCGGCTGATTCAGAATACCTCTTTTTTCATAATCAAGGTCAAATGGTGTTCTTTCAAAACTATCATCACCCGGCAAAGTCAAAGTTTGAAAGATAAGAAATTTATTTGTTCGTGATACTACGATATCAAGGCCTAACAACGGGTAACGCAAATGATAGAAAACACCAAGAAAAAATATGATGTCGTATTTTTCATCAGAATTAATCAAATCATATAACTGCATATTTTTGAATGTTATGTTTTTTTCAAGATGCAATTTTTCTGCTCCCCATTTAGCCTGGCGGAGATAATGATCATTCGAATCAATCGCTGTTACTTTGGCGCCTAACTTGGCTAATTCAAAGCTGTAAAAGCCGGCATTGCAGCCAATATCGAGAACTGTCATTTCATTAATATTTTCCGGGAGATATGGAGCTATTTGGAGCCAATTAAAACTCGGGAAATCACCGAGCTTGTGATTTGGAGCTGTTTGTATTCCGCCGGGAAGATGCAGGTTGTGAAACCAGGGACTTAAATCTGCTATTTCTTTTTCAATTTCAGAACGCGGGTTAGTGAATTTACATTCAAATGATTCAGCCATTTTTTTGCGTGCATTAATAAATATGAAACAGATGTAATTTTAAATGAATGCTTCACGATAGAAATGGGATAAATTCTTAATTATATTAATATTAATGCTTAACTTACCAAATTTTCCTCCATAAATTTGACAACAGAATTCATTACCTGATCACAATTATGGAATGAATGCAGCCTTAGTTCATTAAAACATTCATCATTTAAAGTGCATTCTGAATGACCGAAGTGGTCGATGGAGTTCGAAACTACTTGGCTTAATCCAAATACAGTAAAATCCATTACATGATTTAAGATATAACGCTGATTGAGTATTTTATTTAAAGCGTTTTAATATCATATACACTTTTTAAGGAAAGATTTATGCAGACCAAAACCAAAAGAATTCTCATAACAGGCGGTGCGGGCTTCCTGGGATCTCATCTTTGCCATCGGCTTATTCAAAATAATAATGAAATAATATGTGTTGATAATTTTTATACCGGCAGACGGGCGAATATATCCGACTTGACAGATAACCCTAATTTCGAAATGCTAAGGCATGATATATGTTTTCCATTATATGTCGAAGTTGATGAAATTTACAACCTTGCGTGCCCCGCTTCTCCTATTCATTATCAATCAGACCCCGTTCAAACGACAAAAACGAATGTACTTGGTTCAATAAATATGTTGGGATTGGCCAAAAGAGTAAAAGCAAAAGTATTTCAGTCGTCAACATCTGAAATATACGGCGATCCCAGTGTTCATCCGCAAATCGAGGATTATTGGGGGAATGTTAACCCTATTGGAATACGTTCATGTTATGATGAAGGGAAAAGATGCGCAGAAACTTTGTTTTTCGATTATCGCAGACAGCATGGCCTTCAAATTCGTGTAGCGAGATTGTTTAATACTTATGGTCCTCGTATGTGCTTAAATGACGGAAGAGTGGTCAGCTCTTTTATAACACATGCATTATTAGATAAAGATATAAATGTGTACGGCAACGGCTCTCAGACAAGAAGTTTTTGTTATGTCGATGATACAATCGAAGCAATTACACGATTTATGAGTTATGACGAAGATGTTCCTGGGCCTTTAAACATCGGCAATCCAGTTGAAATTACGATTTTGGAATTGGCGAGAATTATTATTGACCTTACTAATTCGCGATCCAAAATAATATTTAAAGCCCTGCCGCAAGATGACCCCGTCAGGAGAAAACCTGACATTACCGAAGCGAAAAGAGTTTTGGGGTGGGCTCCATCTACTCCGCTTGAGGAAGGTCTGACTGCTACAATAGAATACTTCGAATCTCTTCTAAAGCAAAAAGCAATATCAGAACCTGATTTGTTAATGAATAAAATTTAATTTATTTTTTATAAAAGCGAAAGTTCTCTTTTAACTTCATTGATTACACTGTCCCATTTTCCAAAAGTTTCCTGTCTGAATATCCGCATAGTCGGATACCATGGGCTGTCTGAACGTTTATCAAGCCACCGCCAATCAGATTTGGAATTAAGAAGAAGCCAAACAGGAACTCCAAGGGCGCCTGCAAGATGCGGTATCATGGTATCGACCGATATAACCACATCAAGGGACTTAATTATTCGGGCTGCTTTATAAACATCCTCTGAGCCTGACAATATCCCGAAATCTTCAGTTCTTTCAATCAGGCCGCTGCCTTTTTGGAGGATGTATAAATCTAAATCTTTAATTTTGCTTAACGAAATTATCTGGTCATAAGGTATTGAACGATATTTGTCCCAATCACCAGATTTCCAAACTATACCGGCTTTTATCGCGTTTGTTTTATCATCTGCCTGCGCATCAATATGTAAATATGGGACATTCGCAGGTATATTATTAATATTTGTTCTGAAAATATAAGGCAGCTCCATTAATTCAATATCAACATCATATTCAACCGGCGGCGATTCATTGTTAAGCGGTAAAAAAACAGCTTTAGTTTTCATTGTTTCAAGCAATTTAATTAATTCAGGCTGAACCCATACGAATGTTTTGGATGCAACAGCTTCTACAAGCGGAAGATAACGGATAAATTGAATTGTATCACCTAAACCATGATAACATCTTATTAAAACTGTTTTATTATTTAAAGATGAACCGTTCCATATAATTTGAAAATGGCGTGGAATAGTATTTAAATTTTTTTGACGATGTAAATTAAAAATTATATCATTTATCTTCCAGGCTGATTCAAAATCACCATTAGTGATATGAAATTTCCATTTTAATGCCAAATCTTTTTCATTCATAAATCAACAAAGATTATTCCATTGTTTTATAAAGGCATCTCAATATTTCAGCAACACTCCATGCCTGCGAGATACATCCTCGTGCTGTAAACGGTTTTTCAGCATCAAAAATTTCGCTTACAGTCCCGATACAAGCTTCGTTAAGATGATCTTCAAAAGATTTCAAAAAATGGCGGGCTTTTGATTTTTCTTCAGGATAAATCTTTAACCAGGCATCAATATACGGCCCTATAAGCCAGGACCAGACGGTACCCTGATGGTATGCGGCATCACGTGAACGTAAATCACCAAAATATTTTGCCTTATAATCAGGGTGGTCGGAAGACAAAGAGCGCAAACCGAACGGAGTTAAAAGTTTTGTCTGAACAGTGTTCAAAACCTGCTGCCAATATTTTTTATCGAGGATTTCATGCGGCAAAGAAATTGCAAAAATCTGATTTGGCCGAAGAGCACTGTCGTTACCATTTTCACCGTCAATTATGTCGTAAAGATATCCACCCTGTTCAAACCAGAACTTTTCATTGAACGACTCACGAGCTTTAGCGGCATATTCACTGTATTTATTAAGGTTCTTATTTTCAGGCTGCTCTTTCTTTAAAAATTTAATAATAACACACAGCGCATTGTACCAAAGTGCATTAATTTCAACTGCTTTTCCCCTGCGCGGCGTTACAATCCAATCTCCGCATTTGGCATCCATCCATGTTAAATGATAGCCTTGCTGTCCCTGACTCAAGAGTCCATCCTCCAAATCTACAGCAATTCCAAATAAAGTCCCTTTGAAATGCGCTTCAATAATGTCAATTAATTTCGGCAAAAGCATTCTTAATATCAATTTATCTTTTACATTCGTAAGATATCTATCGAGTGCATGAAAAAACCACAGAGTAGCATCGGCAGTCTGGTATATTCCCTGTTTTCTTTGTTCGGGAAACATATTAGGAATCAAACCATTCTTTACATAATCCGCAAATGTCCTGAGTATCCATCTTGCCTCGGTCGTTCTGCCGGTAATATGCGTAAGGCCTTCAAGGCTTATCATTGTGTCTCTGCCCCAATCTGTAAACCAGTGATAGCCGGCGATTACGGTTCTTATCTCATCGCCCAAGGCGTTAGCGCGTATGACATCGGCTGTTCTGCCTGCCGGAATAATGATATATTGGTCAGCCGCGAGTACAAGTTCTGTGCTGAAATCAGATTTAATCATGGCATTTTCAATCAAGTGAGTTCTTCTGATATGTTCAGCATCGATAGCTTCTTTACTCGAGAGGGTGCGAATCAAATCCCAGCTTTCACTGGATGCTATTATACAGGTAGATGAGCCGGGATTTAAGTTTAGGCAAAAAAACCCGGGACTCCACAAGGAAGATACAGAATCATAACCTGCCTGCGATTCGTATGTATAGTTCAATTCATATTGTATATTGTCAAGTGTGAACGAATATTTTTCAGCATCTACAGTTATTTTCAGAGAAGGGAAAATGGAATTTAAATATATTTCAAATTGATTCGATTTCGCAGAAAATGTATATTCCTTTTTTCTCTCTCGTGTAAATGGTTTGCCATGAGGTCTGAATTCCACGGATGGACGCAGAAGAAGCTGGATAGGAGTCTGTGAAAGTAAACGATATATTATATAGATTGTATTTTGGAGATGCGGCATTAACAATGTTTTTTCGAGAATGCAATCTTCAATCGTATATTTCCAGACAGGCAAGCCATTTTCAAGTCTAAACTCAGTGAGATATGTTCTATTTTCAGATAATTGCTCATCTTCCAACTGACTGCCTGCAAATGTTACTATTTTGGATTTAGCAGTTTTTAAATCTGCGGGGAAGCAAACCTGCTCAATTAGGTTATTCAGCATAATGATTCTTCCAAGCGGTGCGGCCAAAGCTGCTATAAGGTAGCCGTGATAGCGCCGAGTAGGTATGCAGCAAAGAGTGCCTGACGCATAACCGCCTAATCCATTGGTTACAAGCCATTCCCGGTTTAGATTCGTATTATTTTCTATATTGATTTTACGGATTATTTTTTCCATTACTTCTCCTGCATTCAAACCGATTTTAAAACAATAGCGCATTCGGCAGGCAAACGCCATCCTTCTATAAATTCAATTTCAGCAATTCCATATCCGCCATAAGCGGGTTCTTCGCTGTTAAAAACAATTTCCCACTTTTTATTCCTGTATGGGGCAAAAATTTGATTTGCGACAGGTGAACAAAACAAAGATTTTCCAAAATTAAATATCAGAAGTCTTCCTTCGTTTTCTTTCAGGAATCTGAGAATAAAAGTATTATCATTGAGAATCGCACTTTCTATATGATATAAATCAAGACTTGAAAAGACAGGGTCATTTTTTCGGAGTTTAACCAATTCTTTAAACATCGTGTAAAAATTATTATTATGTCTCTCATTTAATTTCAATTTACATTTCAAAAAAGTATCGGATTCAGCGGGATGCGGCATAATACTCGCTATCTTTTCGGTTTTTATCACAGGAAACTGTTTCAAAAACTCCCATCGATATTTATCAATGGGGAAAGTCACATCCGCAAAATACAAAAACGGTGACGAACAATTAAATTCCTGTCCCTGAAATATTAAAGGTGTCCAGGAGCCAAGCAGCAGCAATGCCGCTGCACATCTGCATTTAGAGGGAGAAATTAACTGGTGCATTCTTGTGCCAAAAGCGGTATTTGCAATCTGATCATGATTTTCCGTATAGCAGATAAATTTTGAGAGAGCAATTGCTTCGGTAGAACTGCCTCGTCTTTTCTTCTGCCATCGCGAGAACTGCCCCTGATAAATAAATCCATATTTTACAGCCGATGTTATTTCCTGCGCGGCTCCGGTATAATCACTGTAATATGCGTCATTTTTTCCAGTTAATGCTACATGCATAGTATGATGAAAATCATCGTTCCATATAGCGTCTAAACCGTAATCATCTATGAGCATTCTTTGCTGAGGTTCATTTTCTCCGGTAATGAACAGAGATTTTTCCGGGCTGGCCTGTCGTACTTTGCTAACTATCTCTTTGATAATATGTACCTGCGATTTATCTATTATTTCCTGTGTAGCGTCTAATCTAAAACCATCGATGTGGAATTCATCTACCCAATAGCAGGCGTTGGTTATGAAAAATTCCCGCACATGTTTCGAACCACTCTCATCAAAATTATAGTGATTTCCCCATTCGCCGCTGTGAGAAGATAAATATTCTTTGGAAAAATATTCAATAAAACTTTCAGGGCCAATATGATTGTAAACGACATCGAGGATGATCCCCATTTTCAATTTATGAGCTTTATTTACGAAAGTTCTAAAGTCATCAGGCGTTCCATAAATATGATAAGGAGAAAACAAACAAATACCATCGTACCCCCAGCCAAAGTTTCCGATAAACTCACATACCGGCATAAGTTCGAGAATAGTAATGCCGGCATCAGCGATTTGTTCCAACTGCTCAGCCGCTGCGAGCCAGGTCCCCTCGGGAGTATAAACTCCTATATGCATTTCATAAATTATCTGATTTTTCGCGATTAATCCCTTCCAGTCCTGGTCTGACCATTCGAATAAAGAAGCATCAATAACTTGTGATGCACCTTTAGGCCCCTGAGGCTGAAATCTTGATACGGGATCCGGCAGAAGTGATTTGTAATTTTCCGGAAGAAAGCGATAAAGCATTGGTTCAGATTTTTTTTTTACTGAAGCGCTGAAGTATCCATCTTCTTCAACAGTCATTTTTATTTTTTGTGAAAAAGGCTGTTCAATTATCAATTCCATATTGGTATTCGAGGAAGCCCAAACACGAAAATCAACAAAATCATCGATTATCTCCGCCCCAATCGGATAGTTTCTTGTCATGCTCGAACGATTTTGCTCATTTGCCATATCTTTATTCGATATCTACTTTCTTTAATGCTTCTCGCGGCGGTCCCACAATCACATTTCCATAAGAATCGTATCTTCCTCCATGGCAAGGACAATCCCAGCTCTGTTCGTTATTATTCCGCTGAACTATGCACCCCATATGCCTGCATGAAGCCGAAAAAACATGTGTCTTTCCGTCTTTGTCTTTATACACAGCACAGGTTTGATTTTTGATTCTCATCAACGCTCCCTCTTCAGGCTTCAACTTTTCTATATCTTCTTCATAATTAAAAATTCTGTCACCGACAAAATGCTTGATAACATGCCCTATTTCCTTTGTCAGCTTCGGCATTGACAGCAGCAGTTTAATTCTTGAAGGTGAAAAAATTGCAGCAAGCGGATTTTCCCTTTTCAAAACTAAATCACTGACCAATTTGGCTGATGCACTTCCGAAAGTTAAACCATCTCCCGAATACGATGCGAGCACAAGTACGTTTTCAGAGCCGGGAACAAAACCCGCATAAGGCAGTCCATCTGCCGACTCAAAATATTCACTGCACCAGTAGTATGGAATTGATTTCACTTTATATCTTTGGTTGGCATATTCCTTAAGATTCTCAAAACTCTCTCTCGAATCAGGCTTTGACCCGACATGATAATCCGCGCCGCCAATTATCAATAAATTTTCATCTTGCGTCGAAGCAATTCGCGTATAATGATAAGGTACATCAGTATCCCAATAAAGTGCATCCTCAATTTTACTATCTGCTTCAACACCAATTACAAAAGAAAGCATTGGATAGATTCGCGGCTGAATATTTATTTTTCCGGTTAGTGAAGTATGCCCGGCAAGGATAAGTTTTCCTGCTTCAATAGTGCTGGTAGATGTTGTAATTAAAACTTTATCATTCTTTTCTTCAAATTCCTTCATCGTTGTATGTTCAAAAATCCTGCCTCCTGACGATGTAAATGCCTTAGCTAAACCTGTCAAATAAGCAAGCGGTGAAAACCTTGCCTGATTTTGAAAAAGCAGCGATTTGAATTTAGGAAATGGCAGCGGATTATTGGTTTGAATTGAAGTTGAAATATCGATTTTCGATGCGCAATCATGTTCTTCTTCTATTGCCTTATTATCTTTCTCATTCTCTGAATAAAGATAACCAGCTATCCTCTTGAAATCACATTCTATATTATATTTTGCCGCTAAGCTTTCAATCAACGTAACTGCATCTGCTTTTGCGTGTATTACTGTTTTTGCAGCACCCAACCCATAATGCTTTATTAATTTACAATATTCCTGATCGTAATAATTATCCAAATGCCCTGTACTGAACGCAGTTGTGCCGTTCCTTAATGTATTCATTTCTATAAGAACTACATTAAAATTAGCTTCACAAAGCAGCATTGCTGCTGTTAACCCGCTAATTCCTCCTCCGACAACTGCGGCATCGCACTTTATGTTTTCAGTTAGATGAGGGAAATTTGTTTCATTAACCTGATTAAACCAATAAGGCTGATGTTTGTAATCGTTCATTATGTGTCTTCTAAATTCTTTTAAGATAAAAAAATATTAAAATTTAGCAAGACAGCAAAATGCTCAAAAAGAAATCAGAGATAAACTTAATTTTATGCCGCGATTAATCCGCGCATCTGCTTTTGGACAAGTGAATAGTAATAACCCTGCTGCCTCATCAGCGCAGCATGAGTTCCTTGTTCTATTATTTTACCTTTGTTTAAGACAAGAATCCTGTCGGCATTTATTACGGTTGTGAGCCTGTGAGCGATAATGAATGTCGTTCTGCCTTTAATCAATTTTTCCACCGCCTCCTGGACAAGCATCTCTGTCTCGGAATCCAAGGCGGATGTAGCTTCATCAAGAATAAGAATAGGAGGGTTCTTGAGGAGAGCCCGGGCGATTGCGATTCGCTGTCGTTCGCCTGCGGAAAACCTGCCGCCCTTTTCGCCTACAATCGTATCATATCGTTGTTCAAGATTCATAATTAAATTATGGATGTTCGCGGCTTTAGCGGCCGCTTCAATTTCGTGCTTTGATGCAGCAGGATTTCCATAAGCTATGTTGTCACGTATTGATTCATTGAATAAAAGCGCATCCTGAAGGACAACGCCGATGTTTCTCCGCAAGTATTTATGCTTAATTTTGCGAATATCAACATTATCAAGCCGAATAGAACCGGCAACTGGGTCGTAAAAACGCTGAAGCAGGGACATCATTGTTGTTTTACCTGCACCGCTCGGCCCCACTATAGCGATTACTTCACCGGGCTTTGCTTCAAAGTCAATATTTTCCAAAATTTGATTAGCATTATTTTTGTAACCGAAACTTATCTTATCGAAAACGATATGGCCCTTAATTTCAGCCAGATTCGATGAATTCGGGTGGTCAATAATATAATCTGGTGTTTGCAGAATGTTGTAAATTTGCTCAATTGACACAACAGCAATTTGCATTGTTTTATAGATTGCCGCCAACCCCTGAATGGGGGTAAACATATATCCCATATAACTTATAAAAGCCACGAGCGTTCCAACCGTAATTTGGCCTTTAATGACCAAAAAACCGCCTAATCCTATACCGCAAATTCGTGCGGCAAATACCGCGATATTTTGAGCTGCGGAAACGGTAGAGTCAAATTTAACCCCGCTGACAACTATGCGATTTGCAAAGCGAACAGAGCGAAGAAAACGTTTTTTTTCTATATCTTCCATCGCAAAACTGCGGACAGTAATTATTCCCGAAAGAACTTCATTGAACCTGCTGTAAATCTTTGTCCATTTACTTAGTAATGTTCTTTCTCTGAATCTTTGGCGAGGTGCTGCTAACGTTGCGATCAAAACAGGCATAGGAGCAAATACCAGTACAAGCAATGTTAATTGCCAGTTTAAATTAACCATTACTATCAATGATGTGATTAAATATACAATCGCAGGAAGAATGCTGAATGAAATTTCACTAACAGCGCCAATCAAACCCTGGATGCTTCTATCCAGCTTTGTCATTATAGCGCCTACACCTTCTTTGATATGAATATCGTGCGGCAGCCTGTGAATTTTTTCGATTGTGATATTCAGCAGGTTATAATGCAGTTTTAAACGAGTTCGCCAGGTCAGCCAATTGGATAATGCAGAGTTAAATTCTTTGAACAGATTTAAACCAAGCAGCAGGAGAATTCCTTTAAAAACTATTTGGAGTGCATTAGCACCAGAGAACCCGTCAAAGATATACTTCAGGATTAAAGGTTCCAGCGCGTTTAGACCGGCCAGCAGTAAGATCAAAAATAACACGCCGGCAATCGTAAACAGCAATGAACGTGAGAGCAGAAGCCCTAAAAGGTGTTTAAATTTAGTGTATAGACTAACGTCCTGTTTTCCTGTTTCCATTCTGGCAATTCAAATAAGAGAAATAAAGGTTTAAATAACAAATTATGTTACGATTTTGCTATTTCAATGTTCTGTTATTTAGTGCTTTATTTTAAGAAGGAATTTTTCTATCGATTGCCTGGCTGATATATCGCTAATTTGAACCGGAGGATGTTTCATAAAGTAAGAACTCATCGGTAAAAGAGGGCCTCCGATCTTCTTATCTAAACCCAATTTACAAAACCTTATGGCATCTATGGCAACACCTGCACTGTTTGGAGAATCTTCCACGCTTAACCTTAGTTCCAGATTTAATGGAATGTTTGCAAACCCCCTGCCCTCTATCCGCAAGAAACAGACTTTATTATCTTTCTGCCAAGGAACATAATCAGCGGGGCCTATGTGCACCTGTTCGTCAGGCAGCGGTTCATTGAGTTGAGATTGTACTGCCATTGTTTTAGATATTTTTTTACTTTTTAATCTATGCCGATTCAGCATATTTAGAAAGTCGGTATTTCCGCCTGTATTTAGTTGATAAGTGGAATCTATTTTTATACCTCGATCGCAGAATAGCTTCGCTAAATTTCTGTGAAGAATTGTAGCTCCAAGCTGTGATTTTATATCGTCCCCTATACAGGGAAGATGAGATTTTTTAAATTTCTGACCCCATATTTTATCGCTTACAATAAAAACCGGAATGCAATTGACAAAACCAAGTCCCGCATCGAGAGCAGCCTGTGCGTAAAATTCAGCTGCTTTTTGGGAACCGACAGGCAAATAATTAATAAGTATATCGGCTTTGCTCTGTTTTAACACTTTCACTATATCGGCTGCCTTTTGGCTGCTCAACCTGAAAGCATGTTTATCGGAATATTCCGACATATGTTCACTGACACCATCCATTACAGGTCCCATCTGCACAACAGGTCCTGCCGTTTTGAAGTTCCTGAATATTTCTTTCGTGTTATTGGGCAAAGCAAAAATTGCTTCATTTAACGGTTTGCCTACTTTTCTTTTATCTACGTCAAAAGCAGCGACCGGCTCTATATCAGCAGGTGTATATCCGCCAACTGAGTAATGCATTAAACCAATACAGCCATTGTTGGATTTATGGTTATTCCGGTAATATTCAATTCCCTGTAAAAGACTACTGGCACAATTGCCTACTCCAGCGATTGCTATTCGTATTTTTGCCATATAATTGTTCCTTTAATTTACATATCTTTCTACTACTTCTCTGGAAAAATTGGAAAATTCGTTAATGTCGGTAGGCGGGCTTGTATGATCCGGTCTTATCCCGATTGATGGAGGAGTGAAGCAAAATGTAAGTGTAACATCGAATTCGCTCAATTTGCTCATTTGATGATCGAACCATTTAACAGCATTTGGTCTGTGCCAATCCGCCCAACTTATTCCTGTTCTTAATTTTTTTACTTTTAATTTTCTCAGCCAGTAAACGGCTTCATCAAGCCTTTGGTCTTCGAAACAAAACCATTGGCATATTCCCATTGCAGGGTTGAAGTGTTCAAAAGCCGGTTTAACAGTTCCATCAGCACGTATTAATCCTAAATAAAAATGACGATAGTAACTGCTCCCTTCTTTTTCTTTATGTCTTGTAGTGGCTGCCCAGGTTGGAGGCAAATCGAGCAGGCTGTACCAGAAAATGTTTTCCACAATACCTGCTAGCAGTTCATTTGTCCGCTTTAAACCAAAAACCTGAACTTCCTCGGCACCAAAAGATGAAACTCCTACTTCTGTAACCCAAATAGGTAAATGTGTTACGCTTTGTATTTCTTTAATTTTATTCGGCCAATGATTTATTTGCCAATGATTCCAATCCAGAGGAAAGCCATGAACACCCACGGCATCGAGATTTTCGAGTACTTTATTATATGCCATAAGTTTTACGAAGTCAGGGTCAATCGGGCTTATTCCGCCTAATACAAGCTTGATACGGGGTTTTAACTTTTTTATAACTGCGGCAGCTTTGCTTATCATTTGGCTGAACTGTTTCCATCCCGCATCGATTTCAAAGTCCCAATGAGATAAATTATTCGGTTCATTCCAAAGCATTATAGCTGATACCATTTGGCCCTCACCGGTTCGAGTACATCAAAAGAATTAAACTGATAAGAAAACATATTATCAGTATTGGCCTTGGTACTTTCATTTAGAAATATGCTTAATTAATTCCAGCATTTTCCTGATTTATAAAATTATCTAAAAAAATATATTAAAACAATTCAATTTAAGGGGAATTTTTAATGAAGAAAATACTCATTACAGGCGGCGCAGGTTTTATCGGTTCACATTTAGCAGATGAATTGCTCAATAACGGTTATCATTTACGTATTATAGATAACCTCAACCCACAGGTTCACGGGTATATAGACAAACCTCCGCATTATCTATCCAAAGACGCAGAGTTTATCTACGGTGATGTTCGTAATCCCCAAATTGTGAATTCGGCGCTCAAAGGCATAGATGCTGTATTTCATCTTGCGGCAGCTGTGGGTGTAGGGCAAAGTATGTATGAAATAGAAAAATATACGAGCAATAACAGCCTGGGAACCGCGGTTTTATGCCAATGTATAATTGATAATCACCAGGATATAAGCAAGTTTATTGTTGCGTCGAGTATGAGTATATACGGCGAAGGACAGTATATTAATAACAATCATCAAATCGTGGGCAACGCAAAAAGAACTCTTGAACAGCTTAAAAAATATATATGGGAACCATTTGATACCGATGGAACTCCCCTTCAGCCAATACCAACAAATGAAAACAAACAGCCGGATTTAACCAGCATATATGCTTTAACAAAATATGATCAGGAAAGAATGTGTATTATCATGGGAAACGCTTACAATATTCCGACTGTCGCTCTTCGCTTTTTCAATGTATATGGAACAAGGCAGTCTTTATCAAACCCCTATACCGGTGTATTGGCAATTTTCGCTTCAAGACTGCTAAATGGCAACACCCCTTTAGTTTTCGAGGATGGCAATCAGAAACGCGACTTTATAAATGTGAAAGACATAGCACGAGCATGCAGGCTTGTTTTGGAAAATCCAATTACCAGAGATAAAATTTATAATATTGGAAGCGGAAATTGTTACACTATTAAAGAAATTGCTGAATTACTTTCATCAGTTTTGAACAAGAATATAGAACCGGTAATCACACGCAAGTACAGGGTCGGAGACATTCGTCATTGTTTTGCAGATATTCGGCACGCGAACTCTGAACTTGGTTTTTCACCGCAAATAAATCTTGAACAGGGTTTAACAGAATTATCACAATGGCTTGCAGAACAGATTTCCACTGATGAATTTGAAAAAGCAAGTCAGCAGCTAATCCAGCGAGGACTTACAATATGAGCCGTCAGGAAACCTGTATAGAAGGATTGGGTGTTTCTGAATGGTTTAAGATTGGCCAGTACGGACGAGTTGAAAAAGTACTCAATGAACTAAGAGCCATATCGATTAAGCATATTCGTGCGGCCTTTTCGTATGAAGACTGGCATCAACAAGATGGCAGTCAATGGTTCGAATGGCTGTTTTCTAATTTAAGCAAAAATTTTGAACTTTTGCCCTGCTTTGTTTTCAATCCAGGCTCAAAAATTTACAACATGCAGGAATTCGCGGATTTTATTAAATTAATGATTCAGAAATTCGGACTGCATTTCCAATGGTTTGAATTATTGAACTCACAAAACAGTCGGATATGCAGTGATTATAAAACTTTCAACAACTTAATTAAAGAAGTCGCCGCAGAAGCCAAGATAAATCATAAAAAAATACTCGTGGGCGGCATATCTCCTTGTGACATAGAAATTTTAGATTTGTTTTCGAGCGATTTGGTTAATGATATTGATGCAATTGGAATTCGCGATTTTCCCGGTAATTACGGATGGATTAATTGGGATAATTCCATAAATAAAGTCCGTAAAGTATTTGAGGAAAATAAAATAAATTTACAAATATGGATAACTGAAACGGGTTTTTCAACATGGGGCAGAGACGAATTCGGGCAAATAACAAATTTTATTGATTTTCTAAAAGTGCATGTCGATAGGCGTTACTGGTATTCTGCAGAAGATTTAACAAATGAATTATTTAACAAAAACGAAGATGTGGAAGAGAAGCGGCAATATCATTTCGGTTTAATTAAAAACGACGGCAATCCGAAACTAATTTATCGCATCTGGAAGCAGCAGGGTCTTCAGGGACTGCAAAGTATAAGCAGCTACAATGGTTTTACATCTCAATCGTTTGGCGAAAGCAGGAAATTGGCTATGATAACAGGCGGAGCCGGATTTATTGGTACTAATCTTGCCGACAAACTTCTCAGTTCAGGTAAATCAGTAATTATATTCGATAATCTTTCAAGGCACGGCACAGAACACAACATAAAATGGCTGAAACAAAAATATCCCGACAAAATAAAAATCAAATTTGCCGACATTCGCAATAAATACGCATTAAGAGATGTGCTTAATTGCGTTGATCAGGTATTTCATCTGGCTGCGCAAGTAGCGGTTACATCGAGCATTATTGACCCGGTTGAGGATTTCAGCGTTAACATCAATGGAACTTTAAATCTGCTGGAAGAAATCAGAAGAATGAAAAATCGGCCTTCATTGCTTTTCACCTCAACAAATAAAGTTTACGGCCGTTTGGATGATATAAATTTTGTTCAGACCAATTCACGCTATGAGCCTGTAAATACAGATATTAAAAATAACGGTATTGGGGAAAACAGGCATCTCGATTTTCATAGTCCTTACGGATGTTCCAAAGGTTCGGCAGACCAATACGTTCTGGATTATTGCAGAATATATGATTTATCAAATGTTATTTTCAGGATGAGCTGCATTTATGGTCCGCATCAATTCGGAACCGAAGACCAGGGCTGGGTCGCATATTTTTTAATTCAGGCAATAAATAATAAAAATATCACAATTTTCGGGAATGGGAAACAGGTCAGAGATATTTTATTCGTAGATGATTTAACGCAGGCAATGACACTGGCAATGAAGAATATTGATGTTGTAAAAGGAAAAGTTTTTAATATAGGCGGCGGACCGGATAATACTATCAGCATATTGGAATTCCTCGAGGAGATTAAAAAGCTAAATATCCAAATGCCTGACATAAATTATGGACAATGGAGAAGCGGAGACCAGAAATATTATGTCTCAAATATTAATTTATTCAAAAGCCTTACAGGTTGGCAGCCAAAAGTAACTTCTCGCCAGGGAATTAAAAAACTTTTCGAATGGCTGAATGATAAACACTATAAAATTATCAATGAGAAAATACATGAATATACAGCAATCTGAAAAACAAAGCATATCGAAAATAATCAAAAACCCTCCTTCTTTAATGAAAGCTGCCGTTTTCGCAGGGCCGAATCAAATTAAAATATATTCTGTTGAAATACCGCAGCCTAAAAAAAATCAAGTCAGAATAAAACTACAGGGATGCGGAATTTGCGCTTCGAATCTGCCGGTATGGCAGGGGCGGGAATGGTTCAAGTATCCGCTCGAACCAGGTTATCCGGGACATGAAGGCTGGGGTATAATTGATGATGTAGGAGACAATGTAAGCGAATTTAAAAAAGGTCAGCGTGTAGCTTTCCTGTCAGATCACTCGTATTGTGAATATGAAAATGTCAATTCGGATGCAGTTGTTAAATTACCAGATTCATTGAACAAATACCCATTCCTCGGTGAACCTTTCGCATGCGCGATGAACATATTAAAAAGGAGCGAACTCCAGGCCGGACAAAAAATCGCAATTATCGGCATAGGCTTTCTCGGGGCAATGCTCACGTCATTAGCCGCCCAGCAAGGCTGTGAAGTTATAGCCATTTCAAGAAGGCCGTTTTCTCTCTCAGTCGCAAAGAATAAAGGGGCCGCTCATACAATCCTTATGGAAAATAAATATGACATAATCAAAAAAGTAAAAGAATTAACGAATAGCTCGGGATGTCAGCGCGTTATTGAAGCTGTTGGAAATCAGGAATCAATCGAATTGGCAGGAGAATTGATCTCTATCAAAGGCAAATTGATTATTGCAGGTTATCATCAGGATGGTTTGAGAAAAATTAATATGCAGGTTTGGAACTGGAAAGGCATTGATGTTATTAATGCGCATGAAAGAGAAATGTCAGTTTATTTGGAAGGCATTCGCTCGGCTATAACGGCAATCGAAAAGGGAGACTTCTGGCCGTTCGATTTGTTAACCAATAGTTATACCATTGAGCAATTGCCGAATGCTTTTGAAGATATGCAGAAAAGGCCTGATGGTTTCATGAAAGCTTATTTAATATTTTAATCCTATGATTTTAGCAGCCGAACAAAATACAATCTCCACAAAACCCCGCGTTGGTTTTTTAGGCATGGGTTGGATAGGCACCAGCCGAATGGAAGCAATAATAAAACGTAATTTAGTAGATGTTATAACAATCGCAGATCCGAATATAACAGTTTATGAAAAAATCAAAAACTTGGTTCCAAAAGCTTTTTTTGTACAAGATATGGAACAGATGATGGAACAAAAATTAGATGCGATTGTAATTGCGACACCAAGCGCTTTGCATTGCAAGCAATCGGTCAAAGCTCTTGAATCTGGAGCGGCCGTTTTCTGTCAAAAACCTCTCGGCAGAAATCTTCGAGAAACAACAAAAGTGGTCAATACGGCAAAGGAAATGAACCGTCTTTTGGGAATTGATTTTTCATATAGATATGTTCGTTCCTTACAGGCGGTTTATGATTGCATCAGTCAGGGACAAATAGGCGATGTTTATGCCGTTAATTTGGTTTTCCACAATGCTTATGGCCCTGATAAAGATTGGTTCTATGATGTAAAGCAATCTGGCGGCGGCTGCGTCATTGATTTGGGAATACATTTGATAGATTTATGTTTATGGATTTTAGATTTCCCTGAAATCCTTCAATGCAGCAGCAAATTGTATTCAAAAGCAAAACCATTCAATCACGCAGAAAACAAAGTTGAAGACTATGCATCAGCTCAATTAATATCTGACAATGGTACAGTAATAAACCTTGCATGTTCATGGAACCTTTCTGCCGGCTGCGATGCGATAATAAAGGCAGAATTTTTCGGCAAAGACGGCGCGGCGGTTTGGGGAAATGTTAATGGTTCATTCTTTAATTTTAAATCTAAAAAAATGAAAGGGACCGCCTCGCAAATCTTATTCGATTCACCGGATGACTGGTTTGGCAAAGCTGCCGCAAAATGGTCAGAAAAACTTGTAAAAAGCTGCGAATACGATTCGGATGTAGAATCCGTAAATGCAGTTGCAAAAGTTATAGATATGATTTACCAGCGTTATTAGGAGAAAATACAATGCCTGCGAAAACAAAAAGTTCGAAATCTCGAATGTCCAGGACTAAAACCAGAAGATCGGTAACAAAGCCGGTAACAAAAAGTAAAAGCACATCAAAACGCACCACAGACCACAAGGAAATTATGAAGTGGGCCGAAAACAGAGGCGGCCAACCAGCGGCTGTTAAAAGAACTCGCGGTTCAAAAGAAACCGGCCTTATCAGAATTGATTTTCCCGGATATTCAGGCTCTAAATCGCTTGAACATATTAGCTGGGATGATTTCTTTAAAAAATTTGATAAATCGAAACTGCAGCTCGTTTATCAGGATAAGACAAAAGACGGAAAGAAAAGCAGATTCAATCGCTTAGTTAAGATAAAAAAATGATTTTTAAAAAATTGCCCAAACGTATTCTGATGACAGCCGATACAATAGGAGGAGTCTGGAATTATAGTATAGATTTAATTGGTGCATTGGAACAATATGGAATAGAAACTGCCCTGCTTTCAATGGGCAGAAAGCTTGATAACTCACAGCGAAAACAAATAGCAAAGCTGAGAAATCTGCAACTCTATGAGACAGATTATAAATTGGAGTGGATGGATGATCCATGGAACGACGTTGAAGCAGCGGGCAGAACATTACTGGAAATTGAAAACATTTTCAGGCCGGACATTATTCATCTAAATGGCTATAGTCATGCGTGTTTAAACTTTAATGCTCCTGTCTTAGTTGTCGCTCATTCCTGTGTTTATTCATGGTATGAAGCTGTTTTCAATAAACGTCCTCCCGCCAAATGGAATAAATATTACGAAAATGTACTCGCGGGCCTGCGATCCGCAAATATTGTTACTGCCCCTACTGGTACTATGATTAAATCAATGCTGAAAATATACGGACAATTCAATTATGCTGAGCCTGTTCATAATGCCAGAAATACTATTGCTCAAACTACCAATAAAAAGATGTGTTTTATTTTTACTTCCGGAAGATTATGGGATGAAGCCAAGAATATAGCTGCATTGGATTGCGCTGCTCAAAAAATCAAATGGCCGATATATGCAGCCGGAGAAAATATACATCCGAATGGAAAAGAATATAAATTTAAAAATATTACAGTAGCTGGATTTTTAAATCATAAAAAGATATCAGAATATAATTCAAAGGCTTCCATTTTCGTTCTTGCCGGTAAGTACGAGCCTTTCGGTTTATCGGCACTTGAAGCGGCATCGGAAGGATGTGCACTTGTTTTGAGCGACATTCCTTCGTTTAAAGAGATTTGGCAGGACTGCGCTTTATACGTTAATCCTGACAAATCCGAGGACATTGCTTCAAAGGTTAATTCTCTTATTAACGATAAACAAAAATTGAAATATTACGGTCAAAAAGCTCAAAACAAAGCGAAGATATATTCAATTGAAAAAATGTCCGCTGCTTATCTCAATATATATTGCAAATTACTTAAACCTCAGCCATTGTGCCTTACGAACTGATTATAGGAAAGGAAAAAGATGCGTATTGCAATGTTTTATCATTCCCTCATCAGTGATTGGAACAACGGCAACGCTCATTTCCTGCGTGGGATTGTTGCGGAACTTTTACGGCTCGGCCATAATGTCAATGTTTATGAGCCTGAGAATGGCTGGAGTTATAATAATTTAATTAAATTTCATGGAAATAATCCTATTGAGGATTTCAGTAAATCATTTCCGCATTTAAAAAGCATAAAATACAGATTAGCTGATTTTGATTTGAACGTTTTGAACGATATGGATTTAGTTATCGTTCACGAATGGAATGAACCTCAACTGATAAGGATGATAACACAGCACCGCAAATCAAATACTGGTTATAAATTATTATTTCACGATACTCATCATCGCTGCGCATGTCAGCCGCAACATACGCAAAATCTTGATATATCCTCGTTCGATGGAGTGCTTGCTTTTGGTAAAGTTTTGGCCGACATTTATTTAGCCAAAAATTGGAATAATAATGTTTGGGTCTGGCACGAAGCGGCGGATACAAACATATTTAAACAAGTTAACGATGAAACAAGGAAAAGTGATTTAGTTTGGATTGGAAACTGGGGCGATAACGAACGATCGCAGGAAATTCAGGAATTTTTGATTGCCCCTTCCTGTGATTTGAAATTAAAGGCAAATGTATATGGTGTCAGATATCCATCTAAAGCAATGAAAATGCTGAGTAATGCCGGCATTCAATATAAAGGCTGGCTTGCAAACCACAAAGTTCCGCATATTTTTCAACATCATCGATTCACAGTTCACATTCCGCGAAGGCCGTACAGCCAATTGCTTGTTGGCGTCCCGACTATCCGAGTATTTGAGGCATTGGCCTGTGGTATCCCATTGATTTGCGCTCCCTGGCAGGATTCAGAAAATCTTTTTACACCAGGAAAAGATTATCTGATGGCTGAAAATGGCAGTGAAATGAAAAAACAAATGAAAAAGATTATCAATGAACCCGAATTTGCAGCGCAATTAGCCGAGCATGGAAGAAAAACAATATCACAAAGACATACTTGTGCCCATCGCGTTACTCAGCTATTAAGTATATGCAAACAGCTTGACATAGATATCAATACTGAGAAAAAACAATCTGCGAAAAAGGAAAAAATCAATGCCTGAAAAATGCCGAATAGATTTTTACGGTTCAAGCCTTGTCTCAGCATACTGGAATGGAGCCGCTACTTATTATCGGGGAATTATCAAAGAGTTAAATAAGTTAGGTTATCAAGTAAAATTTTATGAACCTGATGCGTTCAATCGCCAGAAGCATAGAGATATAAAAGATTTGACTTATGCGGAAAGTATTATTTACCAGGCTCAAAAAGAAGATGAAGTCAGAACAATCCTTAAAAAAAGTGTGGATGCTGATATCATTATCAAAGCCAGCGGTGTGGGTGTTTTTGACCGGTTGCTCGAAGAAGAAGTTTTAAAACTTAAATCGCAAAAAAATCTCGTAATTTTCTGGGATGTTGATGCGCCTGCAACCCTTGACAGAATGCAAAACAATCCTGATGATTATTTTCGGTCTCTTGTTAGTCAATATGATTTAATTTTAACTTACGGCGGCGGTAAACCCGTAGTCGATAAATATCTTTCATTCGGTGCCAAAAAATGCGTTCCAATATACAATGCTCTTGACGCAGAAACACATTACCCTGTTGCGCGCTCAAATAAATTCAAAAGTGATTTAGCTTTTCTCGGCAATCGTATGCCCGATAGAGAAAAACGTGTTTTCGAATTCTTCTTCAAACCTGCGCAAAAGCTTGCACATAAAAAATTTTTATTAGGAGGCAGCGGCTGGGATATCAACACTCCCTTCTTATCTAATTTGGAGTATGTCGGCCATGTTTATACAGCAGAGCACAATGCTTTTAATTGCACGCCTTTGGCAATTCTAAATATAAGCAGGGAAAGCATGGCAAGCTTTGGCTTTTCTCCTGCGACTCGTTTATTTGAAGCGGCCGGCGCAGGCGCCTGTATAATCACTGATAAATGGCAGGGTATTGAGAATTTTCTCGAGCCGGAAAAAGAATGTTTCATTGCTGAAGATGGCGAACAGGTTGCTGATATACTTTCACATTTAACGCCTGATATTGCGAAAAGAACCGGTTTAAACGCATTGCGAAGAATCCTTTCAGAACATACGTATTCCAAACGTGCCGCCGAATTAGACCGTTTGCTGATATGAATAAAAATCTAAACATTGTCTTTGTCGGACTTTCTATAACAAGTTCATGGGGCAACGGCCATGCGACAACATACCGTGCCTTAATACGGCAGCTTGCTGCACGAGGACACGATGTAACCTTCTTTGAATGTGATGTTCCATGGTATTCATCGAACCGCGATTTACCCAGCCCCACCTTTTGCCGAACTTTGCTTTATAAAGATGTTGAAGATTTGCGCATCAATTATGAAAGGGTAATAAAAAATGCGAATTTCATTATTCTCGGCTCTTATGTTCAAAAAGGCGTTCCCACCGCAAATTGGCTTTTGAAAACTGCCAACTGTCCTGTAGGCTTCTATGATATCGATACTCCTGTAACACTCGCAAAACTTGCGAATGGAGATTATGAGTATATTGATAATTCAGTACTACCTCGATTTTCTGTTTATCTTTCTTTTACAGGCGGAAAGACACTTGATATTCTGCAAAATGAACTCGGCTCACCAAAAGCGATACCTTTCTATTGTTCAGTTGACATTGATAAATACTTTCCTCAGCAGCAGGAAAAATGTTACGACCTTGGTTATCTCGGAACCTTCAGTCCAGACCGTCAGCCTGCGTTAAAAAAGCTTATGCTCGATGCTGCCGATAAATGGATTAATGGAAAATTCATCGTAGTCGGGCCGCAATATCCAAAAAATGTAAAATGGCCGAAAAATTTAACTAAAATAGAACATCTTGAACCCTCAAAACATAGGAGCTTTTACAATTCACAGCGTTATACTTTAAATATTACCCGTATAGATATGATAAAGGCCGGTTTTTCTCCGAGCGTCAGATTATTCGAAGCCGCAGCTTGCGGTACTCCGATTATCAGTGATTATTGGCAAGGCATCGAAACCTTTTTCAAACCCGACGATGAAATCTTAATTTCATCTTCACCTCAGCAAACCTTAAACTATATTCAGGATATCCCTGAAGAAACAAGAAAGCAAATAAGCATTAATGCAAGAAAACGTGTCATTAACGAGCATACCGCCTCTGTCAGGGCAAAGCAGCTTGAACAAATTATTTGTTCTTTATTGCCATAGTGAAGTTATATCTGCAGGCAAAATATTCGACAGCCCGCTTATTTGTCCTTCCGTCATCTTGTTTTTGAAAACAGCAAAAACTGCGTGTATAACCTTTAGCGGATCTATATGACGTGTTAGATTTTTTGTCACGTAATTGACAAATTCGTGGCTGGTTTTCATTTTAATTGGTTTATTCCCGGGTTTATAGCCGTGATAAAAGACGCCCTGCAATAGCATAGGAAGTTGTGCGGCAAAATCCGCCGCTTCATCGACTGTCAGCCGGTCACGCAACGCTATAAGCACTGCTCTCATTGCCACATAAGCTTCTTCCATATCGCCGAAACCAAGTTCGCTGTTTAAATCGCTCAGCCATTCATGCAATGTTGAAATTGATTGGTCTAATGTATGTACTCCGGTTATTGACGTCATTATACACCTCAGATTTAATTTACTTTTTTATATTAAATTTTGAATCAAATAAAAATAAGCAATTAACTTAAATTCAATAAGATTAATGGCTGTGCACCGTCTCTAAATTTAACATCATTTCAGATTTATTTTTAATTTCAATTTGTACAATACTGAGATTTACAATTACCTGAAAATCGCCTCTGTTTATCTCAATAATTTTATTGGGTTCATCGAAATTAACGGTTACTTGCCCAGGTGAACCGTTTATCAAATGCAAATTTTCCTTTCGCAGCTTAATCAGACATTTATACCAATCAAGCATTGAATTATGAGGATGGATTTCAATTTCTGACCAGTTCAATTTTGAATTTAAAAAAGTTTGTTCAGACTGCGGGTCTGGAACATCATCTGGATTCCAGCCAAATGCACCAAATTCATTTTTACGTCCTTCCGTGATTCCTTGAGCAAGTTTCTCATCTTTAACATCAGTAAAATATTGAAATGGAGACGAAGCGGCAAATTCTTCACCCTGAAAAATCATTGGAACAAATGGAGATGTCAGCACAATCGCAGCCGCAATTTTGGCTTTTTCATCTGATACTAAATGGCTGATTCTTTCTCCGGTTGCTCGATTGCCAATCTGGTCATGATTTTGAATATAACAAATAAAATTACTGCCATCACAATGTTCTGCTGCTCTGCCATGAACTGCTTTTCGATATTTGCTGTATTTGCCGTCATAGACAAAAACAGATTTCAGACATTTAGCCAAATCGGCAATTTTCCCGAAATCTTCATAATACCCGCTTGTTTCACCCGTTAAAACAGTATGCAGCGCATGGTGAAAATCATCATTCCATGATGCGTCAAACCCGTACCCCCCAATATTGAAATCCTGCACAATTCGCGGATTATTCAAATCGCTTTCCGCAATCAAATAAAAATACCTGCCTGTCTCATATTCTAATTTCCTTACTTCTTTGGCAATTTGTTCAAGAATATGAATTGCCGACTGGTCATAAATCGAATGAACCGCATCAAGCCGCAATCCATCCAGATGATAATCTCTCAGCCACATCAGCACATTATCAGCAATAAATTGCCTCGGTTCGAAACTCCACTCGCCATCGAAGTTAAAAGCGTTTCCCCAAATCGTCGAATACTTCTTTGAAAAATAAGGCCCGAATTGCTGAAGATAATTCCCTTCGAGTCCAAAATGATTATAAACGACATCTAATATCACTCCCATCTCTTTCAAATGGCAGCTGTTAATGAATTTTTTAAATCCATCCGGCCCGCCATAGAGATGATGAGGAGCAAAAATATTTACTCCATCGTATCCCCATCCCCTTCTTCCTGCAAATTCATTCACTGGCATAACTTCAATATGAGTTATCCCGAGTTCTTTTAAATAATCTAATTTTTCTATCGCCGCTTCAAACGTCCCTTCAGGAGTAAACGTACCTATATGCAATTCATATAATATCGATGCTGCCAAAGGAGGCTGCTGCCAATCCTGATCAAGCCATGTAAACGAATCATGATCAATAGTCCTCGAAAGTCCATGAATACCATTCGGCTGGTAACAACTGCGAGGATCCGGATACGGCCCCTTACCATCAATGATATACCCGTAATCGCACGCTTCATTAAATTCAAAAACATATTCCCACCACTCCCCTTTTTTCGTCATAGGCAAAATCTTGTCATTTATTTTAATCTCCATCCTTCCTGTTTTCGGCGACCATACTCTAAAATTTCTCACCTTACTTCTCCTTTACCAGCAAGGCCAGCGGAAAATCATTAAGCAAATTTCTGATTTCCGTTTTACCTTCAAAAATTTGTTTCGTAAACTCATTCATCCATCTGCCTTCTCCCAGTTCAACCGCAGTATCCTGCCAATCATCACCCAAACTAATTAGAAGCCTTGATGCAACAGTAACAATTTTTCTGCTCCTGCCAAATGCGACAACATTCTCCGCCTTCTCCCCCGAAACCTTAATTAGCTCATAACTTCCCTCATTCCCAAAACATTCCAAATGCTCCCTGCGAACCTTTAAACAATGATATATTACATACATTTTCGTCAGCCCGCTATCAAGTTGCTCAAGGGCACCAATACAATCAAGTTTTTCCATTTGAGAAAAAATGTTTTTACGTAATTCATAATCAACTGCTCGGCGATTATCAGGGTCAACAAGGCTGATATCCCATAATTCAGTTCCCTGATACAGGTCAGGAATTCCCGGCGCTGTATATTTAATTAAAGTCTCCGATAATGAACTTATCTGCGCAGCACCAAGAATCAATGTTGTAAATGATTCAAGGCTCTTTACAAATTCTTTATCTTTTAAAATATTATCGATAAATAAAATAAGGGCTTCTTCATAATCTTCTTTTACCTTTGTCCAGCTCGTACGAACCTTTTCTTCACGAACTGCCTTTATCATATAATCCTTTATTCTCTGCTGTTCAATGGGCCATGAACCAATTAATGTTTGATATAACAGGTATTCGGTATTTGCCTCAGGAGCATTTCCTGAATGATATTTTCTATTATGTTCAAACCACCAGGTTACTGTTTGCTGCCATTGTTGCGGAATTTCTGAAATCATATTTATTCTCATCCGTACATCTTCGCTTCTCTTTGTATCGTGAGTCGATGTGGCAAGCATCGTCAAAGGCCAATCCTTTTGCATCCGAAAACAATAATCATGAAATTCATTTATCGATGTTCCAAACTTTGACGGATATCCCCCAACTTCATTTAAAGAAATCAAGTCATTAAAACAATAAAAAGTCGTATCTTCTGCCCCTTTTGCCATTACCGACCCTGTAAGTTGCTGAAATCTCAAAATAAATTCAAGCTCGTTGTTTCCTTTTAATTCCCCTGAAAACAAATCATTAAAAAATTGCCAGACTAACGGATGTACTTGCGGATTTTTTTCTCTCGAAATCGAAATCGCCTGCTCAATATATTTTTTATCCTCTTTGGTGATGGAATGCTTGAAATCTGTTATATATGTTCTATAAAAAGGAAAATATGCGATGATAATTGACAATCCTTCTTTAATTTCACTCAATGTTAAATCGCGGAAGTGCCTGTATCTCATTGAAATTTCTTCAAGTATATCTATTAACCTTGTCAGTTCACCATTAAAACTTTTTTCCAGAGTTAATAATTTCTTTTTATAAAGCACCTCGCTGTATTGGCGAGTTTCTCCCGTTAGCTGCCGATAGAGTTTCGATAAAGGTTCCTTTGCCGAGGCATTTACAAACAAACCGTTTACTGCATTCAAAAAATCATAACCGGTAGTTCCATGAATCGGCCAATTATCAGGAATTTTCTCAGCCGGCCCAAGAATTTTTTCAACTATTATCCATTTATTAGGTGCTTTTTTTCGCAGCCTTTTCAAATATTCTAACGGATTGCGCAAACCATCGATATGATCTATTCTCAAGCCGTCTAATTCTCTTTTTTTCAGCATTTGAAAAATATTTTTATGCACATGCTCAAACACCTTTTTTTCTTCAACACACATCCCGATTAGATGATTTATAGAAAAAAACCGCCTGTAATTAATTTCTTTATCAGCGGCTTGCCAATGAGATAAAAAATAAAACTGAATGTTTAAAATTTCATCTATAAGCTGCGGATTTTGATTTATTTTTTCAAGTTCTTTATCTTTTTCAATGTTTGTTCTTTTCTTTATTATTCTTACACCAGCAGAGTTTATAGGAAAAACAAAAGAATAATAATTTGCATAGAAATCATTCTTGATTTTTTTAATTTGAATGTGTCCGCTGTGAAGTTCCGTTTCATAGTGTTCTCCTAAAACAGGCAGTAATATTTTGCCGGCAAGTTTCTTCTGCGGCGGATTCCAGTTGATATCAAAAAAACGAGCATATTTGCTCTTCCTCCCGTTTTTTAATACATCCATCCACAATTTATTTCGGTCTGACTGAATAGAAGTGTGAAGATTAACAATATCCAGCACCTGCCCTAAATAAGGCTCCATCTTTTTTGTTAATCTTTGTAGTCCTTCTTTCCCTCCAAACTCTTCATTGACTTTCTGATTGTCAACAACATCATATCCGCTCTTTGAACCGTCTTCAGCCTGGAAATAGGGACTGAAATAAATATGACTGATGCCGAGCTTATAAAGATACGGAACTATTTTTGCGCATTCTTCGAATCCGAAATCTGATGTCATTTGAACACGATAAGTCGCTATTAATGGTCTATTCCTTTGTTTGGACATGCTCAAAAACCATCATTGAATGCTCATTTATGGTTATTGTTTGATTGCGGGCAAAAACCTGACCTTCCAGCATTTTCTCCTCAGATGTATCGAATATTTTTTCCCATTCAGCATTTTCAAAAGGGCAGTTTAAAACAAAATCTATCTTATTTTCACTCGCATTAAAAACAACATAAAAATCATTATCTATGATTGGTTCACCCATTGAATCGGCATAGCCAAGATGACCGCTGAGAAAAACTGCTAAAAATTTAGTTTCAAGACCCCAGTCTTTTTCTTCCATCTCCTTGCCGTCCGGTCTGTGCCAGCCGATATCTTCCATTTCTGCGAGAGTGCCTTTAAACCAGTTACGTCTGCGAAAGACCGGATGCTCTCTCCTGAATTTCACCAGATTTGAAACATAGTCTAAAAATGTCTCATCGATTATTTCCCAGTCATACCACGAAATATCGTTATCCTGGCAATAGGTATTATTATTTCCATTTTTCGTTCTTCCTAATTCATCCCCGCCGAGAAGCATCGGGATTCCCTGCGAAAGCATCAGCGTAGTCATAAAATTTCTTCGCTGTTTATCCCGTAATTTTACTATATTCTCATCCTCGGTCGGCCCTTCAGCTCCGCAGTTCCATGATTTGTTATCGTCTGTTCCATCTTTGTTATCATCCAGATTATCTTTGTTATGTTTGCCGTTGTAGCTGACCAAATCTGTTAAAGAAAATCCGTCATGAGCCGTAATAAAATTAATACTTGCGAAAGGCCTTCTACCTGTACTGCTGTATAGTTCCGAACTCCCGCTGAACCTGCGAGCCAATTCCCCCAAAAATCCCAATTCGCCCCGCCAGTAATCTCGCATACTGTCCCGATACTTCCCATTCCACTCTGACCATTTCGGCGGAAATTTGCCGATTTGATAACCCCCTTCGCCTACATCCCATGGCTCCGCGATTAATTTTACCTGGTTAAGAATCGGGTCCTGATGAAGAACATCAAAAAAGCTCGACAGTTTTTCCACTGAATGAAGTTCTCGCGCCAATGTCGCCGCAAGATCGAACCTGAAACCATCTACCTGCATTTCTATAGTCCAGTATCTAAGCGAGTCCATCACCAACTGCAAAACATTTGGATGCCGAAGATTCAGACTGTTTCCCGTTCCGCTGTAATCCATATAATATTCATTCTTATCTTTTACGAGATGATAGTATGCCTTGTTATCAAAACCCTTAAATGACAGCATTGGACCAAGATGATTTCCTTCCGCCGTATGATTATAAACTACATCAAGGATTACTTCAAAACCGGCCTCGTGAAGATTCTTTATCATCTGCTTAAATTCTGAAACCTGCTCGCCTATTTCTTCTGAATAACAATATTCGCTGTGCGGTGCGAAATATCCGATCGAATTATATCCCCAGTAATTTCTAAGACCTTTTCGCAGTAAATTATCGTTATGTACAAAATGATGAACAGGCATTAATTCAATGCTCGTTACTCCCAGCTTTTCAAAATACCTTATAGAGGATGGATGTGAAATGCCAAGATAGGTTCCTCGATATTCTTCAGGTATATCTGTATTTTTAATGCTGAAACCCTTTACATGAGTTTCATAAATCACCATTTCATTCAAAGGAATATTCGGCTTGTGTGAAGTTGACCAGTCGAAAAAAGGTGTAATCACAACTGCCTTTGGTATAAATGGAGCGCTGTTGCCTTCATCGAGCCCGCTTAAAGCATCAATATCCTTATAGGGAAATAAAGCTCGGTCCCATTTTACCTGTCCTTCGATGCATTTCGCATATGGATCGATAAGCAGTTTTGCAGGATTGCACCGATGGCCATTTGCAGGATCCCATGGCCCGTATACGCGATAGCCGTATCTCTGTCCGGATTTCACTTCGGGCAAATAACAATGCCAGCAATAGCCTGTTACTTCCTGCAAATTAACTTTAGTTTCGTTGATGCCGTCATCATCAAAAAGACAGAGTTCTACCCTCTCTGCCACTTCAGAAAAAACTGAAAAATTTGTTCCATTTCCATCGAAAGTAGCACCAAGCGGATAAGCGTTCCCCGGCCAGACTTTTACTTCCTTTTGAGTGGCAGTTAACATAAGTTTCTCGCTTAAATATAAAAATCATATTTAAACGAGGGTATATGTATATATGGGAATTGCCTAAAACTGAGTAAGATTATGGTTTAGCTGTAAGCTAAATGATTGAAGGTACAGAAATTACATATAAACTGTTTATCTTCGTGCGGTTCTGATACTATCGTAAACGGCTTGGGCATCGTTGAGGAAGTCCTGCACTTCGTCTTCATTTATGCGCACGTCGTTGCCGAATCGTTTTTTCATGCTAAGCGCAAATTTTGCATCATAAATGAGGCTCTTTAATGCCTTCATCGCCTGGACGCGCGAACGCGTTGTCTCAAACCTTTTTACCCCTAAATCGATGGAAACCATTAATTCGTCGATTCTTTTGTCGATTTTTTCGTAAAGCTCCTTCGCCTTGGCTATAGAATCATCTGTAATAACCTGCGCAGTCGCCGCATTGTGGTCTTCAAGCAAATCCTGCCGGCTAAGATATATCTTATCCGCCATTCCGCAGGCAATGGCGTCTTTGGCCGGTAATGTCAGAAGCTCTCCCTTTTTCGACCAGACCTTGACTATCTGGCAATCGGGTTTTTTCTCGCTTGAATCTATGAAAACCCTTTTGCCGCCATCATTTACCTCTATAACCTCAATATCCTTGTTTTCCATTGCTACCGCAAGAGCGGCCGGACGGTTCTTCGATGAAGCTAATGAGGCCATATAGTTGCGCCATGCGGAACTCATTTTTTCACCAACTGTTTCGCCAAGGGCTGTTTTCATGTCGATGGGCTTTCCGTTGGCATCTGTGCTAATCATAGTCGCAGCGCCAATAACAGTGCCGGGCGCCATATAAATCTTGTCGCAAGCCATTGATACTACAGCGGCTGCGGAATATGCCCCGCCGCTTTCGCCGCCTTTAATATATGCGTAAACATCACAATTTCCAACCTGCTGAATCGCTGCACACATTCGTTTGCATAAATCCACCCTGCCGCCGGGAGAATCAATTTCCAGTAAAATGAATAGCGGACCCTGAGAAGCGGCTTTTTGCAGAGCTTCTTCCAAGGCTGTTGTTTCCATTCCGGCCATTATAGAACCTTCGATCTCAAATAAAGCAAAACAGTTGTTGCGGCCTGCGGAGTCGCGGGTGATTTTCAGATGAGATTTGTTTACCTTAATCAAACCCTTTTCGGTTGTATTTACATCCACTAAACCTGTGCTCTCTTTGCCGGTCAGGTAGCCGTGGTAAGTTTCGCTTGTAGCAGTATTTATGATTGTGTCGCCCTGCACGGTAATCGGCAGCAACAATGATATTAATGTTAATAAGGATAAAAGTTTCATTTTGTCTTTCAACTAAATATATAATTGTTACGCATTTTAGCATTTTAGGTTTTTTAGTTCCAGTATTTTTTAATAGTCGGTAATCTAAAGAGGTGAGAAGGTGATGCAAGCCCCCCCGCTGCGATGTGCCGCTTCGGGTATTTTCGCAAAACTCCGCAGGTTTTTACTTGCGCCTAAATGATGTTTTTCACAAAGAATGCGCAAGTTTTCACCCTTGTTTTTGAGCTGAAAATAAGGTTTTTGTCTCAAAAAAATCCGCTTCTTTCTGCTTCCATTTTCTACGTAAATAAAGGACTTATGAATGAATCACAAAACATAACTGCTTGGAAAACAAGCAATTGCATCGAATTTAAAGAAAATGAAGAATTTTGCATGAAATAGCTTCGATTTTGGTGAAAAATTAAAAAAAATGGTATGAAAAGTATATCAAAATGAAGCGTTTTCTATAGAGGTTCAGGGTCTTTAATGGTCTGCTATTGGCGTAAATTGGCAGTTCAGGGGTACTAAATTGCAAAAAATTTTAACCGCGAATGAACGCGAATTTTCACCACCCCGGTTAGATAGCTGAAGCATCTTCAAGAAGCTAATCACCGCAGAAAATTAGTAAGGTGTCCCCGGATTTCCAGGATTGATTGTATCTCGCATCTCGTGAAGCTTATTGCTTTTTTAGTGAAGAGTGAATAACGAATAGTGACCCCAGTTAGATAGCTGTTGCGACAGTATCTAACGGGGCAAGAAAGTTGTGGATTCGAAGCCGAGACTATTTTAATCACTACTACCAACCACAGATGAACACAGATTTTTTTAGCCATCCTGATATGATTTCTTCTATGAATCACAATTTAATATTCTGGCAAATCAGATTTCCATGAAAATTAGTATGGTGTCCCCAGATTTCCCAGATTCCAGATTCTCCCGGGAGATTTTACAGAGTTCTTAGTTCTAAGTTTTGAGTTTCCAATTTGGATCATAAAGTAATTTTTGTGCAAATGCTTCTATTATAGGTGTTAGTATTGGCTCAAAAACTTGCTTTCCACAAGATTGATACATAATATGTATTTGGATCACGTATGTTGGGGAAATAAATGTGAGAAGATTTCCTTCTTTAGGCCATGAGCTTACGATTTTAAAACTCCAGTTGCGGAAAATAAATGTATTTATAGATTTAGGGCCCTCAACCAATTTTTTTTCAACTTTACCAAATTTTTTTGTTGATTTAAGAAGTTCTGATTCTATTGCCTCAATAATCGAAGTTACTTTATTTTGTGTGTTATAAACTAACGTTATACTTGCATCATTAGGGCATTGTATATTTTCATTCCAAGTTATAGAGGCAGGAGCGAAAATAACAATTAGATTGCCGCCAGAAAAATCTTCACGATCTATTTTCCAATCTTTTGGGAAACAAAGGTCTATGTTGAAGGATGGTATTTTGTAAATAAATTTTTCACCAAATTCTTTTTGCCTTAATAATGCAAATTGTTTTGTATCTTCCCATTCCTTTGTATTATTGTAATTTTCTAATTGTATTTTAAAATCTGAATGTTCAGACAACGGTTTTTTATTAACTAACTCACTGCATTTGTCAAACCACTGTTTAGCCTTTAAAATATCACCCAAATCATAAAACAATGCAAAGTAAAGATATGCCGTCATATATTCATAAAATGAAGGGTTCGTATGTTTAGGTGAGCGTAAAGCTGCTTGTTGGACGTAATAAAGAGCATGCTGAGTATCACCTATATGTGAGTAAGCTGTTGCACAATTTAGATAAGCCTCTCCATATTCGGGTAACAGATTTATTACCATTTCTTCTTGTTTAATTGCATCATATTCTCGGTGGATTTCTTCCAAAAGATATAAAGCATATTTATGATGAACCATTGCGCATAGATATTTTTTGTCAATGGATATTGTTTCCGGAATATCATAACCCAGTTCTTTATGCTCGTTATCAAGAATTTCTCTCAAATTAACATTGGGTTCAGGTATTCCTTTTAGTTGAATGGGTTCTCCATAGTCTTTGATACTAAAGTCTGGGAAATTTGCATCCGCAAGCAATTCCGCACGTTTAAACTCATTTTCTATGTACTTGAACCGCTTCCAATGTCTTTTACTATTCTTATCGGCGCCAATTAAAAGATCCGCAAAAAGAAGGTGCATTTTAATACCAATCCATTTGCCAAAAACCATCTCCCGAACATCATTTTGTTTAAAAATTTTGTAAAGTGTAAGCATGCCACGAAGATATAAACCTTGAGTTTTATATGCTAAAGCAAGTAAATATGCAAAGTAGCGATCATGTGGGTACCATTTACATAATTTACGAAGCATTCGTAAATGCAACTGTGTAGAATGGTTTTCTGCAAGTATAGAAGCTACAGACTTTGTTTCCTCTTGGAATAAATATCGCTCTTTATGACGGAAGTGCGATGATTTTAGAATCATAGAAATGACTTTTTGTTTAGATTCCTCAGTATATTCAGGTACACTAAATTGACCATCATATATTAATACCTGTGAATTTTTGATTGGCCATATTGAGGCAACTAATTTTTTTATTTCTTCCTGATTCCAAAATATGCCATCTAACTCTAAAAGGGTTTTTATATATTCGATACGAGGAGGTAATTTAAAATCCTTTAGAATTTTTATGTTTGTATATACCTTTTTTTGTTCGGTTGAGAGATTGTTTTGGAAGAGCATCCAAATAGTTGATAGATTATTATCAAAATTTGAGATATCATGCTTTGATATTGTTGAACCTTTATAGGAAGATAGGAATGTTGCAACTGTATCAAAGCGGCCATCACAGTTTCTCGTTAATAATTCAATAGCATCATTCGATATGCTTTTCTTTAATGCTTGTGTAGTAACTGCAATAAATTTTTTAAACTCATCCTGATTAACAGATGGTATTACCAAAACGCTACATTTAGGTATAATATTATGAATGTCTGAAACATTTACAGGTAGTTTATGCTGGTTTATTGTAACAACTAGAGCATGCAAGTCAGTTTTGGAGAGCAAATTTTGATAAAGTTTTTTAAGATTTGATATTGCATATAAATAGGCAGTTTCGCGATCGATATACGAATTTGATGTTGCCGGCTCAAATCCATAATCGTAATCATCGATCAGAACGATAATTCTTTTAACTTCTTTTTGGTTGGGCAAAGGTGCTATTTGATTAATATAACCTTTTGCAAGATAAACAATTTTTGCTCCAGACATTGAAGCAAGGGTCTGAACATACGCCGCAGCTTCCCTTGTTTTTCCTACACCAGGCAATCCTAAAAAAATATGCAAACCAGGAGTTACATTTTTTTGAAAAGGCCTTTCGACTAGGTCAGGAACAACATTAAGTGGAGATGATAGGTTCGGGATAAGATCATCTATTGGAACTGCCACAAAAGGAGACTCACCGGGATCATTATATTTTCGAAAAAAAGCGGACAATGAAGCCATAGAAGCTAATGCTTGCAATATTCTCAAAAAAACAGTGAGAAATATCATTAAAATCAAATCCTTTGTTTTAATCTTTTAAATCTTTGAATTAATCACACACGAGTTCTTATCCTATGAAACATAGAATATTATAGTCAGAAATAATTGAAAAACAAGAAATTATGAAATGAAGGAAAATCCGGGGACACCATACTAATTCTTTTGTTTTCCATCACTTTTTATATTCCATTTCTTCGGTCTTCCAGCTTTTTTAGGCTTCAATATCCTGCTCAATATCTTCTCCAATTTCATCACAAAATTATCGCCGCCAAGAGGTCTGCCGGTATGTTCATGCCGACGCATTTGCTCTACCAATACCAAATCAACACCTTGCCTGAAAAACTCCGACCAGTTATCCACCTTTGCATTTAATCCGCTGCGTTTGATAAGATTATCTTCTTTGCCTTTAAGATATGCCGCTGTACTGCTCCAACGATACTGCTCCGGACGTTTAGACATACCAGCTTTAACAGGATCCATCGCTATATAACGAACCGCTGCCAACAAATATTTATTGTCCATCACAAACGATGAAAATCGTCCCTGCCATAAATGACCTCGCCATTGTTCTCGAAAGTTTATTCTGCGTGTATAACGGCGGTGAGCCTCCCCGATAGCGCTGCGTAAGCCGTCTTCTGACTGCGGAACAGCGATCAAATGAACATGGTTTGGCATTAAACAATAAAACCATATCTCTACGCCGCACTTTTCGCACCATTCAGACATCAAAGCTATATACGCCTCATAATCTTCATCATTGAAGAATGTTTGCTGCCGACGATTACCGCGTTGGATTATATGATGAGGATAACCGGGCACTACTACTCTCGCTAATCTTGCCATAACGAAATACTACAATATTAAACATTGCGTGTCAATGTCAAAATTAGTATGGTGTCCCCGGATTTCCCAACAATATTAAACATTGCGTGTCAATGCCAAAATTAGTATGGTGTCCTCAGATTTCCCGGTCTGCCAAATATCGTCAAGCCAATCAACTACATTTCAATATCAATTATTTGCGATTCATACGAATCGCAATTCGACGAACCCCCACTAAAAGTGGGGGCTAATCCCATGGAACATTTTGAAGAGAAATATTTTTCATTTTAAAGTTTTTCAAGTTCGTTCTGACGGGCAGTAATTGTAGTGGAAGGTATCACATCATAAAATTTTTGAATTACCCGCTCCATCCCGAAGATTGTAGAGTGACGCTCCCTCTCGATTTTATCTCAAGGAATAAAATCGCTGATAAATCGGGAGTGATTTTTACACAGTAAAAATCATCGCGGCTCTGACAATCTGTCTTGATGGATGCTTTGAAAGACTTTCAGAGGCGGAAGAAAGCAAAAGGGAAGACGAACCCCCACTAAAAGTGGGGGCTAAACACATCATTTGCATTTGGGTTTCATCCTGCCAGAGCCATACTGTTGTAATAAGGGTTATAACAAATTTAGAGATGGGCGGAGCGATAGAAAAGAGGTGAGAGGCCGTGGAATTTTTTGAACGTTCTTGAAAAATGATACTGGTCGGTGAAACCTAACTGGTCGGAGATCGCTTTTGCGGAAAGGTTCGATATCAAAAGGAGATTGGCGGCTTTGTTCAGTTTTAATCTCATTATATAAGACTGGGGAGTAATGCCGGCGTGTTTTTTGAACAGCCGGGACATATAACGGATATTAATGCCGCATTTATCAGCGACCTGGGAGGGGAGAAAAATTTGTGAAAAATTTTCATCGATATATTTTTTGCATCTGCTGTAAGTATTCAAAGAAGCGACTTGTTTCGATTCGGATAAATCGAATTCGGCTGACTGTTCGAGCAGAAGCGTTCTCAAATAACTACAGCATAACTGGTGGGAGTGAATTGATTTCTCGAGGCCTTTTTTCAAAATGGCCTGTGCTAAATAGAGTATATCGCCTGATTTTTTTAGTTTGAGGCAATCGCCTTTTTTAAGGCCTGCAGCATTGAATAAATCACGGGCGTGGGAACCTGTGAAGACAATGAAAATATGCTCCATTGGATTTGCCTTGTCGGCGATATAATGATGGGGCAGACCCGGTGTGAAACCGGCAATCGTGTTATTGGCAAGCAAATGCTGTTTGCTGCCGATTTTAAGCGTGCATTTCCCGGCGGTCGGGATTTCAATTACGTAGTATGGATATGTTCTTCGTCTTATTTCAAAGTCTGGTGCGCATTTTTCGAACCCGCCGAAGATTATGGCCAATTCATATTTCTTTTTGGGGTCTGTATCGAAGAAGAAATACTTCGAATGCGTTACTTTGCCTTCGAGGCAGAGAGCGAACTTGTTATCGGGTGCTTGTTGTTGGTTCATTTTTTAATATCCAAGGTTACTTTTATACATTATTATGTTACGCAGAGCTATTGACGTCAAGTAAATAAAATGAGATACTTATATTGCTTGGCCGCTGTGATTTTCACACGGTATTTGAAAGCAGGTTTATGGTTCAAAGGAAACGGAAATGAACAGGAATTCTAACGGCAATATAACTGAATCGGAATTTGTCCGGCTTGTGGGCGATGAGAGGCGCACGGGCGGGACATTGGCGAGCGTGTCACGGCACTGGCGGAATGAGAAGGAGCGATTTTTGTTTATCAGTCCGCACGACGATGATGTTGTGCTTGGTGCGGGACTTTTTATTCAGCTTGCGATTAAAGAGGGAATCCCGGTACATATTATGATTGTAACTGACGGGTCTATGGGATATTGCAGTAAAGAGCAGGAATCTGTGATTTCGGAAATTCGCAGGCAGGAAACTTATGAGTGCTATAAATCGCTCGGGGTCGCGGACGAAAATATTATATGGCTGAGCTTTCCGGATTGCAGATTGAATTATTACAGGGGACGCAGAGTCGCCGAAGCAAATGACCCAACGAAAATCGGCACATATACGGGGCTTCAAAATTCGTTTACGCACTGGCTGAGGAAGATAGCGCCGAGCCAATGTTTTTTGCCGACGTCGAGCGATTTGCATCCTGACCACAGGATTGTGCATGAAGAGTTTTTAATCAGCCTGTTTCACGCGGCGGGAAGTATCTGGCCGGAACTTGGGAACAACACGGAGTACGTTCCTTATGTTCATGAGATGGGAGTTTACTGCGATTTTCCGCAGCCGCCAAGATTGCGTGTCAGAACGTCCGCTTCGCTGCTGGAAAAAAAGCTTGGGGCTATCGGCGCATTCAAATCTCAAAAGCAGATCGGTTCATTAATCGAGATAGTGCAGAAGTCCGGGCCTTTTGAATATTTCAGGGAAATCAGCTTTAAACTTTATCAGCCTGCGTTTTATTACGATATGTTCGAGAAGAAACAGCAGATGCCATTTATCAGGTAACGTATCAATGAGAAAAATATTATATCTGGGCGATACCGCACTTGCGGAGGCGGCAAGCTATCTTGCGGGGGTAATGAATTATTTTGAAACGGATTTTGATTACGCGGAGTCGAAAAAGAAATTCGATGAGTCGTTATTAAAAAACGATTATGACGCGATTATCATAAGCGATTATCCGGCGGAAAATTTTACTGAATCGCAAATTGATAAAATAATTAAAAAAGTCAAAAGCGGAACAGGCCTTTTGATGATTGGCGGATGGGAATCGTTTACAGGTTTAAATGGGGGATACAACCATACCGCGCTGACGGAAGTTTTACCGATAATAATGGAAGATTTTGATGACAGGGCAAATTGCTCTGGGCCTTGTCTGATTGTGAGAAATCGCGAGCATATAATAACTGATTCGCTGCCGTTTGAAAATCAGGCACCGGCGGTTGGGGGATTTAATAAATTGAGACTGAAGCGATTCTGCAATGAGATACTTTCGGTAAGGCGGTTTAAAGCTGAATATAAAGATGGAAAGTTTGAATTTTTGGAAGCCGGGGATTTTCCGCTGCTTGTTACGGGCAGTTACGGAAAAGGGAATGTTGCGGCGTTCGCATCGGATGCTGCACCGCACTGGGTTGGGCCGCTGGTTGACTGGGGCGATAAACGAATAACGGCCAAGGCGGCGGGCGGGACTGAAATAGAAGTTGGAAACTGGTATGCAGAACTGTTTATAAATATGATTCGCTGGGTAAGTAAAACCGAGCGGCAGCAGAATACGGAGGCAAAATGTTAAAAGGTAATGCAATAATCGGGCAGTCAGGCGGACCTACATCGGTGATAAACGCATCGCTGGCGGGAATCGTTACGAAAGCGAAGGAATTTGACGGCATAAAAAATATTTTCGGGATGCGTTACGGCATTGAAGGATTTATGGCGGAGAATATCATTGATTTAGGCAGTGAATCTTCGGAGACGATCGCGGGATTGAAAATGCGTCCTTCGAGCGCGCTGGGTTCGTGCAGGCATAAACTACAGGATGAAGATTTGCCGAAGATTTTGGATTTGCTGAAAAAATATGATATCCGATATGTTTTCCTCATCGGCGGCAATGATACGATGGACACAATTCATCGAATTGAAACATACGCTGCGGAAAATAATTATGAACTGGCGGGTATCGGGGTTCCGAAAACGGTTGATAATGACCTTTTCGGGACAGACCACACGCCGGGGTTTCCGAGCGCGGCGAGATATATCGCGCTTTCAGTTTTGCAGGCCGGGATTCTGGCAAAGGATATGCAGAAGGTTGACCAGTTCGTAATATTCCAATGTATAGGCAGAAAAGCGGGATGGCTGCCTGCGGCGGCAACACTTGCAAAAAAAGAAGCATCGGATGCGCCGCATATTTTGTGTCTGCCGGAGCGGGTTTTTGAAAAAGAAAAATTTCTCGCTGAAGTAAAAAGATGTTATAATGATTTCGGTTTCGTTTCGGTAGTTTGCGGAGAAGGTTTGGAATATGCGGATGGAACCGCGGTTTCAGCTTCTCAGGTAAAAGATAAATTTAACAATGTCGAATTCGGCGCGATGGGCGGAACAAGCGTTGCAGTTGCGCTGCACAGGATGATTTCCGGCAATCTTGGTTTCAGAGGCGAATTTCAGATTACCGAATCGCTGCCGATGTGTGCTTCTGACCGGGCGGTGCTGCTTGATATCGAAGAAGCGTTTGCGGCGGGAAAAGGCGCCGTTGAACTTGCGGAAAAAGGCAAAACTGGATTGATGGTTACGCTGAACAGAAGGCCGGGCAAAAAATACGAATTTTTTACCGGCTCGATAGGCTTGAAGGAAGTTGCGATTAAAGCGAAACCAATGCCGGATGAGTTTATCAGCAGAGACGGATTTTCTGTAACAGATGCGTTTATGGATTATGCGCGGCCGCTGATTGGGCCGATGCCGGAATATGCGAAACTAAATTATAAAAAATTTAATTAGAAGCTAAGGAGAAACAGATGAATAATGATAAAAAATACTCGCAGTTCGCACTTGTTCGTGAAATGATGGAGACGCCGGACATACTTCGAAAATTCAAATTGAATGGTATTGATGAAGTTGTCAATTCAATCAAACAAAACGGAAGTCTCTTTTTTACAGGTGAAGGTTCGAGCAGAATTTTCCCGGCGAAGAACGCGATGTACGCGGCGAGAAGAGCGGGAAGCAATTTGAATCTTGCAACTGACGGCGGACTTCAGTCATGCTCTTATGACCTTGCGGCATTTACGGTTTTCGGGGCATCCAACAGCGGACAAACAAAAGAAGTAATTCGGCTGTTCGAGCGGCTGAATACAGTTAATCATAAAAAACTTTACGCACTGACAGCGAATAAAAATACCAAACTCGAAACGCTTGCAAAGCAGACATTTATTCTAAAATGTGAAAAGGAACAGGCGGTCGCGGCTACGAAAAGCGTCGCGGAGCAGGCATTGTTTTATCAGGCACTTCTTGCAGCAATAAAAGGTTCATCGCTTGAGAAGAAACTGCCGCAGCTTGCGGATGCGTTTAATACAGCGCTGACGATGGAAATAAAACCTGAGATAACGAAGGCAATCGCGGCTGCACATACGATTTATTTCGCAGGCAAAAATGACGGAGTTGCCGAAGAGTTGACTTTAAAGACTAATGAAATTACACGCAAGAAGAGCGATTTTCTGGAAGGCACTTACGCAGTGCACGGCATCGAAGAAGTAATGACGGCCAATGATGTTGTTATACTAATTGACCCGTTTAAGAGCGAACTTGAAAAGATTAAGCAGACCCTTGTTGACGGTGTGGGATTAAAAGTATTCGCGGTCAGCGATGAAGAAACTATCTTCCCGACAATTAAAATACCGGACATCGGCGAGCTTTCGAATTATGTATATCTTGCGGCTGGCTGGAACATACTTGTTGAAGTGGGCGTTGCGCTGAATATAAATCTCGATAAACCGCAGCGAGCAAGAAAAGTTGGGAACGAGTTTGTAGGATAACAAGAAACCTGCTTTTATTTGCAAATATTATCTCCGCAATTTGTCGATAACAACGGATTGCGGAGTTTTTTATAATTCAGCGATATCGACGTTTTTGGCGGCGGCGGTTTCGTCTAATCGGCCGACGGGAGTTGTAACCGGAGCGGCTTTGAGCTTTTCAGGTTCATTCTCCGCAAGTTTCGCAAGTTCAATCATCGTTTCGATAAACATATCGAGCGTTTCCCTGCTCTCGGTTTCGGTCGGCTCAATCATTATCGCTTCTTTAACTATCGATGGGAAATAAACTGTGGGCGGATGAAAACCTCTGTCTATTAATCCCTTTGCGATGTCTATCGCATGGATTCCATTTGCCATTTGTCTTTCGGCACTGAAAACACATTCGTGCTTGCAGGTCTGACCGAAAGGCAGGCTGTAATAATCTTTTAATTTTTCCTTTATATAATTTGCGTTCAAAACAGCATTTTCAGAAACGGCTTTCAAACCATCTCGGCCGAGCATTAAAATATAAACATACGCACGAAGAATAATGGCGAAGTTGCCGTAGAACGGCGCGATATAACCAATCGATTTGGGTCTATCGTATTCGAGCGCGAAAGTTCCGTCGTTTCTTTTTACGACGAGCGAGACGGGCAGGAAATCGAGCAGCTTTTGAATAACGCCAACGGGCCCTGCGCCGGGGCCGCCTCCGCCGTGAGGAGTTGCGAAAGTTTTGTGCAGATTCAAATGAACAATATCGAAGCCGAAATCGCCGGGGCAAGCTTTGCCGACAATGGCATTGAGATTTGCGCCATCGTAATAACAAAGGCCATCGACTGAATGAATTATATCGCATATTTCTTTTATATTTTTTTCGAAAATGCCAAGTGTATTGGGACAAGTGAGCATCAGCCCCGCCGTTTCAGAATTGACCAATTTTTTCAATTCATTGACATCCATCATCCCTTCGCTGTCGGATGGCACTGTAACGACTTTATAACCTGCAATGGCTGCGCTAGCGGGATTTGTACCGTGGGCGCTGTCAGGAATCAGAACGGTTGTTTTTTTATTTCCTTTGTCGCGATGATAAGCGGCCATAATCATAATGCCGGTAAGTTCGCCGTGAGCGCCGGCCATTGGCTGCATTGTAAAACCGGCCATAGCTGTCAATTCACAAAGGAATTTATCCATATCATACAGAACTTCGAGCGCGCCCTGGGTAAGCATACCGCCGCGGCGAAGCTGAGGCATAAGCGGATGAAGATGCGCAAAGCCGGGATATGCCGCTATTCTTTCTGCGGCTTTGGGATTGTATTTCATCGTGCAAGAGCCGAGCGGATAAAAATTTGTATCGACTCCGAAATTCCTGCGTGATAGTTCCGTGAAATGCCTGACGACGTCAAGTTCACTTAATTCTGGCAATTTAGCATCGGAGCTTCGTAAAAATTCTTTCTTAATATGAATTGTATTAGGAACATCGCTTGAAGGCGGCATTACGCCTTTGCGACCGCTTACGCTTTTATCATATATCAATTTCATAGTACAGCCTCCAGTGATTCGGTAAGCATACCGATTTGCTGTTTGGTCCTTTTTTCTGTAACGGCTATCAACAGCGAATTTTCCATACCTTCGTAATACCTGCTCAATGGGAAACCAGCAGCGAAACCTTTATCAATCAGTTTGCCTGCTATCTCGGCGGCGTTTGCGGGCAGTTCGAGAACAAATTCATTGAAAAACCATTTAGCGCCAAATCGGGATTTAACGCCTTTTATAGCAGTCATTTTCTGCCAGGCATAACTTGCCTTATCGGCACATAACTGCGCGGTTTGCTTTAAACCATCTTTGCCGAGCAGAGATGAATATACCAAAGCCGTTAATGCGCAAAGCGCTTCATTTGAACAGATGTTCGACGTCGCTTTGTCGCGGCGAATATGCTGCTCGCGAGCCTGAAGAGTCAGTACGAAACCCGTTCTGCCCTGATTATCTTTTGTTCTTCCGACGATTCGGCCGGGCATTTTTCGCACATAATCTTTTTTAGTTGCCATAAAGCCAAGATACGGCCCGCCGAAAGACATCGGCAAGCCAAGGCTTTGACCTTCACCGGTAACGATATCAGCACCCATCGCGCCGGGAGTTTTCAAAATGCCAAGTGAAATCGGGTAGCAGGATACAATCAGCAGAGCGCCTTTTTTATGAGCAGCTTCGGCCAAGTCGGTGAAATCATCGACACAGCCAAAGAAATTCGGATTCTGGACAATTACGGCAGCGGTGTTATCGTCGAGTTTTTCGAGGAGAGCTTTTCTGTTAATCAGGCCCTGGTCATTTTTGGTTTCCTGAAGTTCGATGCTGAGATTTTTAGTATATGAATGAATCATAACGCGGTAAATGGGATTGACGCTGTCATCGATGAGAATTTTATTTCGGTTTGTGATTCGCAGCGCCATCATCATCGCTTCATATAAAGCTGTACCACCATCGTAAAGCGATGCGTTTGCGGCCTGCATTTCGGTGAGTCTGCAAATAAGCGACTGATATTCGAAAATCGCCTGCAAAGTGCCCTGCGATATTTCCGGCTGATAAGGCGTATAAGCGGTATAAAACTCGCTCCTGCCGATAATCGCATAAACGGCGGACGGAATGAAATGGTCGTAGAAACCGCCGCCGAGAAAACATGTCAGGTCGATATGATTTTTTGCGGCAAGATCTGCGAGACGATTGCGGACATCGAACTCGCTCATACCATCAGGCAGATTAAACTTCTTTTCAAGAAATTCCTTCGGAATATCCGCGAAAAGACCATCCATCGAAAGACCGATTTGGGCGAGCATTTGTTTCTGCTGCTCTTGAGTATTTGCAATGAAAGACATTTGTACCTCTGAGTTAAATGCTCTTCAAATATTCTTCGTATTGTGCGGCGGTCATCAGGTGCTTTGTGTCCGGATTGGAAACTTTTAGTTTGCAAAGCCAGCCTGCTTTGAAGCAATCCTGATTGATAAGTTCCGGCTGTGATGAAAGTTCGTCATTGACTTGCGATACTTCGCCGGCCAGCGGACTGTAAACATCGCTTGCGGCCTTGGAGCTTTCGACTACGGCAGCAACATCGTGAACATTCAATTTCTTTTTCAAAGCCGGGAGTTCGACAAAAGTAATTTCGCCGAGAGAATGCTGAGCGTAATCCGTGATTCCAATTGTGGCAGTATCGCCGTTAATCTGTGCCCATTCGTGGTCTTTCGTATAAAAAAGATTTTCCGGTATCATATAAACTCCGTAAATTCGTTTATCGGTTGCGACGCTGGTTTCGTAATACGTATTACGGTTACGTATTGAACGACGATTCACGATTGACGCAACCGAAACGAGCTTCACAACCGCTACCGTTTAACTTTATTAAAACTTTTCAAACCTTTCTATTACCAGGCCTTTGATGTCTGTTGTCAATTTTTCACCTAATGCGACTTTTTCCTTCCTGCCCTGCTGGATGTGGCCTGCGTTTCTGGCAAGATAATAAATACCGACGGAATTACCCGGCGAATTAAATTCTTTCTTTATAAGTGCCAATGCAATTTGCTTATCTCCAGCCGCGGCACAGCTTAAAACCTGTCCGATGCAGATTCCGTCATCATCCAAGATTCCATCCAATTGCCTGATTGGCCTGATTCCTTTGCCGCCATCGAATTTCAATCTTGCGACTTCGGTATCATAATCTGTTTTTTTCGCAATCGCGTCTTTGCCGATGAAATTATCTTTCTGCAATTTAACCGCCCAGCCGTAACCTGCCTGGAAAGGCGAAATATTAAAATCGCCGTCAAGTTCGTGGCCATATAACGGCAGTCCCGCTTCTATTCTTAAACTGTCTCTCGAACCCAGTCCGCAGGGAATAATGCCGAGATTTTTTCCTGCTTCAAGAATTGTATCCCAAAGCAGAGACGCTTTTGCAGGATGAACGAAAAGTTCAAAACTGATTTTTGAGCCTGTATAACCGGTAGATGAAATAATCAAATCGAGGTCTTTTGTTTTGCCGTAAGTAAATGATAAAGATTTAAGGCCGCTTACATCAACGCCGAAAATATTTTTCACACATTGAGCGGAAGCAGGTCCCTGCAGAGCAATATCAACTCTGCCATCAGGTAAAGATGCATCTTTCAGATCAGAAACTTCAACCTGACCTGCTTGATTTTTTACGATCCAGTCTTTAACTTTCTGTTCATTTGACGCATTGGCGACCAACATAAAATTATCATCAGCGATGCAATAAACTATGACATCGTCGATGATATTTCCGGCTGTGTCGAGGACATAACCGTATTGAGCTTTGCCGGGTTTGAGTCTTGATACATCATTGGTTATGAGAGCATTGAGAAAATTCATTGCGTCTTTGCCTGCGATTTTCAGAACCGCCATGTGCGTACAGTCGAAAAGCCCGGCAGTTGTACGAACGGCCTTGTGTTCTTCACTGATGGATTTATACCACAGGGGCATCATCCAGCCCGCAAAGGGCACAATCTGAGCCTTGCCGGCAAGAGCGGCGTGCTTTTCGAACAAAACTGTCTTTTTCACATCTGTCATTTTCGGGAAAAACTCCGCTTTTGAATATCGCTTAGCGGAATAGTGCTAAATTTAAGCAAAAAAATTACATTGTCAAACAGAAATTTCAAAACTTGTACTTTACGGCTCAATCCGGTATCCTAATAATATGGCAGCGGAAATTATAGAAGTAAAAGACCCAATCAGGGACATAGAAAAACTCAAAAAATGCGCCGAATGCATCGACAGCGGCGGGCTGGTTGTTTTTCCAACTGAAACCGTTTATGGAATTGCCTGCCGGGCGGAAAAAAAAAGCATAGAACGGCTCGATGAAGTAAAACAGAGAAATATTGAAAAAAGATATACCCTGCACATCGGCGATAAGAACAAACTTTCGGATTTCGTACCAAATCTGACCCCGCCTGTAAAAAAACTTGTGCGGAACGCCTGGCCGGGCCCACTGACGATTGTTTTTGAAATAGGCGCCAACGATATTGAGAAACTAAAAGAAAAACACGGCGGGGAAACTGTCGAACTTCTTTATAAAGACAGCAGCATTGGAGTTCGCTGCCCTGACGAACCGGTTGCCGAGACACTTTTGAATCTTTGCAAATATCCGGTCGTCGCGCCGAGCGCCAATACAGCAGGCCAGCCCCCCGCCACCGAAGGAAGGCAGGCTTATGAACAAATTGGCGACTTTGTCGATATAGTGATTGATTCAGGCACATGCAAGTTCGAAAAAAGCAGTACCGTAGTAAAAATTTCACCTTCCGGCCTTGGAATTTTGAGGGTCGGAGCCTTTTCTGAAAGACAAATTCGAAAAATGTACAAGTTAAACATTCTATTCGTATGCAGCGGAAACACCTGCAGAAGCCCAATAGCCGAGGCGATGGCAAAGAAATTTTTAGCCGAAAAATTTGGCTGTAATATTGACCAATTGGAGGATATGGGGTATAAAATTGAATCCGCAGGCGTTTTGGCAATGAACGGAATTGCCGCAAGTGACGGCAGTGTAATGTTTTGCGAATCAAGGGGCGCAGATTTGAGCAAACATAAAAGTCAGAGGCTTACGGTCGAAAAAATTAAGTCTGCCGATTATATTTTTGCGATGTCAAACGGGCACAAAGATGCTATAATGCAGCTCTGCTCGCAGGCGGAACGGAAATGTATGCTGCTGAAGGAAGACGCAGAGATAGACGATCCCATCGGCGGCGATTACGAAGCTTACAAATTTTGCGGTGAAATCATTGAAAAAGCAGTCAATGACAGGATGAGTGGGCTTTTCAAATAACTCAACTTCCGAAATTCGGGAAGCAGGAATTGAAAGCTTTTACAGATAAGGATATTTTAATTTTACAGGTGTCGGGATGAATGTAGCAGTTGCAAATGACCATAGAGGTATTGAAGCAAAAGAACAGATAAAAGCCATAGTGTCTGAATTGGGGCACAGCTGCCTGGATTTGGGCACAAACAATGACGCTCCGGTCGATTATCCGGATTTGGCTTTTCTGGCAGCTTCCTCTGTCGCCACAAAGAAGGCGGACAGGGCAATCCTCATTTGCGGAACTGGTATCGGCATGTGCATCGCGGCTAATAAGGTTGACGGCGTTCGCGCAGCGCTTTGCTACGACGAACTTAACGCCCGAATCAGCAGACAGCATAACGATTCGAATATTCTGTGCCTCAGCGGCGATTTGCTCGGCTCGCAGGTACTCAGGAAGATAGTCGAAGTCTGGCTTGTAACTGAATTTTCAGGCGGCAGACATCAAAGAAGAGTAAATAAAATTTCCGCTATCGAACAAGGGATGGACCCAAGCGCTATAAGTAAGCAATAAGCCCGGAACTGACGCGAATATCGGAATTTTACATTTCTGCTTTTTTCACAAAAGATTGAAAAACACTGCATTTGTGATTACAATCATTCTTTTAATCGAGATTTCTTTGCTGCGCTTGCAATGGCACGGCTTTTTACAGGAGTTTTAAATGGCAAAAACACTTACATATAAAATACTCGAAAAACATCTCGTTGACGGTAGTTTGGAAAAATCATCGCCAATCGGGATTAGAATCGACCAGACCCTCACACAGGATGCGACGGGAACAACGGCGTTTCTGCTATTCGAATCGATGGGAATCGAACGCGTAAAAGCCCAGACCGCTGTCAGCTATATCGACCATAATATGTCGCAGTTCGGGCCGGAAAATCATAACGACCATTTATACCTGCAAAGCGTCGCGGCGAAAAAAGGCGTATATTTTTCCCGGCCGGGAAATGGAATCTGTCACCAGGTCAATCTCGAACGATTCGGCAAACCCGGCGCAACACTTCTCGGCAGCGATTCACACACCCCGACCGGAGGCGGTATCGGAATGCTCGCTATCGGTGCAGGCGGTCTCGATGTCGCCGTTGCTATGGGAGGCGGAGCGTTTTATCTTAACTGCCCGAAAGTCATTGGAGTGAAACTTACCGGCACACTGAAGCCTTGGGTTGCAAGCAAAGATATAATTTTAAAACTGCTTAGTATCCTGACAACAAAAGGAAACGTAGGATGCGTAGTAGAATATTTCGGCCCCGGCGTTGCCACACTTACCGTTCCGCAAAGAGCGACTGTTACAAATATGGGCGCAGAATTGGGCGTAACGACGAGCGTTTTCCCATCGGATGAACAGACGAAAAAATTTCTTGCCGCTCAAAAAAGAGAAAATGATTATCAACCCCTTGCCGCTGATGAAGGATGTGAATATGACCGTGTAATCGAAATTGACTTGTCGCAACTTGAAGCAATGGCCGCGTGTTCACCTTCGCCGGACAATATAAAAACTATAAAATCGCTTGCGGGAACAAAAGTAAATCAGGTCATCATCGGAAGCTGTACAAATTCAAGCTTTACGGATTTGATGATGGTTGCAAAAGTTCTCAAAGGCAGAACAATTAATCCATCTGTCGAGTTTGCAATCGCTCCCGGCAGCAAACAGGTTATGAATATGCTCGCGGCCAATGGTGCATTAGGCGATATCATCGCTGCCGGCGCGAGAATTCTCGAATCATCCTGCGGCCCATGCATAGGCCAAGGCTTTTCACCGGCTGATAATGTAATTTCTGTAAGAACATTCAACCGGAACTTCGCGGGAAGAACCGGAACGAAAAATGATATGGTATTTTTGACAAGCCCGGAAATTGCGGTTCTAACAGCTTTAAAAGGCGAAATTATTGAACCTGAAAAGAGCGGCATAGAATTTCCGAAAATAGAAATGCCGTTTGAATTCACGGTTGATGACAATATGATTCAAAAACCGCTTGCAACTAAAGATGCAAAGAAATCGCAGGTAATCCGCGGTTCAACAATCGTCGTTCCCGAAGCTGCGTCAAAACTGGCTGATGATTTAAAAGGCAAAGTCCTTCTCAAATGCGGCGACAAAATCACAACAGACCACATTATGCCTGCAGGCGCATTTCTGAAATACCGTTCGAATGTCCCGGTATATTCGCAATATGTTTTTAACTGCTTCAACGAACAGGGCAAACCGACATTCGCGCAGCGCGGCCTTGAATTAAAGAAAAACGGAATTGCGGGAATCGTAATTGCATCGGAAAGTTACGGCCAAGGCTCAAGCAGAGAACACGCTGCACTTTGTCCGATGTACCTCGGCGTTAAAATGATTATCGCAAAGAGCATCGAAAGAATTCACAAGGCGAATTTGATTAACTTCGCGCTTTTGCCTGCGGAATTTGAAAATCCGGCAGACTACGACAAAATTAACGCAGACGATGAACTTGAAGTAAAGAATCTTAACGATGCGATTAAGTCATCTGATTTTGTTATGGTAAAAAATAAAACCTCCGGCTTCGAATTCAAATGCAAATTAAATTTATCATCACGCGATAGAAAAATTCTGCTGGCGGGAGGATTATTGAATTTTACGAAAAAGTAGGAGCTATATAGTTGTTAGTCACTGGTTGATAGTCGCTAGTAAGCAATAGCAAAAATCGAATATTAAAAATCAAAATGACAAATAAAAATTTAAAAAGCCTTTTAGAAAATTACTTCGTTTCAAAGAAAGCATGATCGTTTGAGAAAAATTACTAATAATATTTTGGTTGTGCTGACCTTTTTATCTGTGGTTTTCATTCCACCTATTATGTTGCTTTATATTGTATCAGGCCTTGTAATAGGTTTTAGAAAAGGATTTAGGCCGAAAAGCCTAAGCTTTCAGCTCCTTATCTTTTCTTCAGTATTTCTTGTTTTATCTGTCTTATTTTTTATTTTTGTGGCGATACCAGTAGCGCAACAGCATGAAGAAAGCGAGAAACTCTATTCGGCTTCTTACAATTTGCGGATAGTTCGACAAGCTTTAATTAATTATGTCAAGTCTAACAACGACATACTACCTTCTTCGGAAAGGTGGTGTGATGAGTTGTTGGCTTATGATGAAAACCTATCAAAAGCTAATTTTAAACATCCTGCTGATCCTAACTGGGTTATTGCGATGAATCGGAATGTCGCCAGGAAAAACTTTGGAAAATTGCCTAATGAAGTGGTTTTACTTTTAGAGGCAAAAGGAGATTGGAATACAGCGATAGACCAAAATAATATTACAAGGGATACAGACAGACGATTTATTAATATAATTCTGAAAGATGGAACAATTCAAGATTATTGGCTGCCAGAACGGGGCATAAAAAAAGGAATGTTTCATGAAAGATATGTACCTGTTATATGGATGAATGATTAATTTTATCCACAAGCATATCAGACATAATAAGGGGATTAAATAACAGCGAATAATCGATTTGAGTTCATTATTTGAATGTGTTAAAATAAAAATCAAATGAGCGAAAAAATAATAACAATATTTGGTTCTTGCAGAATTAAAGAAGGAGACATTGCGTTTGAGCTTGCCTTTGAACTCGGCGGGCTTTGTGCGGATGCGGGGTTTGCAATCGCTAACGGCGGATATAATGGCGTAATGCTGGCGGCGGCTAAGGGTGCGAAACTGGCAGGCGGAAAGACAATCGGCGTAACCTGCGCAGCTTTCGGCAAAAAAGGGCCTAATGAATTTGTCACCGATACAATCGTAACCCAAAATCTCACCGAAAGAGTCGCCAAACTTGTTGAAATCGGCGATGCTTATGTGGTTTTGCCGGGCGGGACGGGGACGCTGCTCGAGTTTGCGGATATCTGGGAATCGGCAAACAAAGGCTTTGTAAATCCCCAAAAACCGATTATAATTATCGGCGAGTTCTGGAAGCCGTTAGTGGAACTGATGGCAAAAGACGACCCGCGAACCGGCAAGTGTATTTTGACTGCTGACGGGCCGCAATCGGCTGTGAAATTGATAAAGGAATATTTTTCAAAATGAAAAAGCTTATCTTAATCCAGATTATTTTACTGTCGGGTTTTTGCCTTGCGCAGGAAAGCTCATTTCGCAAAGCGGTTCCTGTTCGCGACGGCTTTATGCTCGACGGCATCGACGGCAAAATCACCAATCATAACGACCAATGGTTTTTTACAGCTTATGAGCCAACGACCGACGGCAGAGGTGTTATGACGACTCCGGCGGAAATCCTGCCTTCGAGTACGCTCGAAAAATTGACCAAGATGATGACGGAAGGAAATGATACTTTTCGAATCTGGGGGAAACTTACAACATACAACGGCCGCAATTATATTTATCTTTCTTACTTTTTGCAGGTGGCCGATGTCGTCGTTGAGGTTAACGAACCTAACGATCCCAATAAACCTGTAGAAAAAAAAGACGCGAATGAAACTCAAATCATACCTGAAGAAGCGCTTGCACTGCTCAAGCCCAAGCGGGTCATAAATCTGACGGAACTTCGAAGGCCCGAAGGCGTTGAAGCCGATGGGATACTTTCCGACAGGACAGGTTTTCTGGAACAGACGAAAGACGGTGTATATTTCGGTTTTGATGCGATGGGCAGAAATGTCAATTTGCTCCAACTGCCGATGCTCAAATGCGAAGAGCTTGAGAGAATTGAAAAACTTCAAAAGGAAACAGCGTTTCCGATAAGATTCAAAATTTCGGCAATCGTAACGAGATATAACGGCAGAAACTTCCTGCTTGTTCAGCAGGCGAGAAGACTTTACACACACGGCAATTTCGGAAGATAATATTTGGAAAAATTACAAAAAATATTTATATCGCAGAAAACTGAAAAAAAGTTTAATGAAAAACTGTCTGTTTTCCGTAATAAAATCATAAACGCTCCCCTGCTCAAAGAAATAGATTGCAAAAAGGTAAGAAAAATAATTAAAGACGTTCAGCAAAAGCGGGACAAAGCTGTTTCTGAATATACGAGAAAATTCGACAATGTAAAACTGACATCAAACGCATTCAAAATTTCCCAGCACGAATTAGATGCCGCTCATAAGAGTATCGATGGGAAACTTCTGGCCTCGATAAAAAAGAGCATTAAAAATGTTCGGCAGTATCAAAAGCAGATTTTCATCGGCAAAAATAAAAAATTCAGCGGCACAGGGGTAAAATATACTCCCATAGAAAGAGTCGGCATCTGTGTTCCCGGCGCATCTGCTCCCCTGCCTTCGACGGTAATAATGACGGCAGTTCCCGCTCAGGTTGCCGGAGTGAAGGAAATTGCGGTTGTTTCTCCGCCCCGTTTTAACGGCAGCATTCATCCTGTGATTTTAGCGACATGCAGAGAATTGGGCATAAATGAAATTTATCGTATCGGAGGAGTACAGGCTGTCGCGGCTCTTGCTTATGGAACTCCGGCAATTCCGAGAGTATTTAAAATTGTCGGCCCCGGTAATAGCTGGGTACAAACTGCCAAAAAGGAAGTTTTCGGTCAGGTCGATATCGATTCTGTCGCGGGACCGAGCGAAGTTTTGATTATCGCCGACAAAAACGCCAACCCAGAATTTATCGCCGCCGATATGCTCAGTCAGGCCGAACACGCGCCCGGCAGCGCGGTGCTGTTCACCGATTCGCAACAGCTCGCTTACGATGTTCTCGGGCATCTCACTATCCAGTGCAAAAATCTTTCAAGATCACAGGAAACAATTAACTGCCTTAAAGGTTTCAGTCTCATAGCCTGTTTCAGGAATATGAAAGAAATAATCACAGCAGCAAATAGTTTCGCATCAGAACATTTACAGATACAATGCGGCAAAAACAGCAGACAAGTCGCTGACAAAATTAAAAATGCCGGCGCGATTTTCATCGGCGAATACAGCCCTGTTGCGACAGGTGATTATTTCGCAGGGCCAAGTCATACCCTCCCGACCGGCGCAAGCGCAAGATTTTTCAGTCCGTTAAGCAGTAATGATTTCATCAAATCAACAAGCATAATTGAATATAGTGAGGGTATGCTCAAAAAAAGTGCTGATGATATAATTCGCATCGCCGAAGCCGAAGGTCTTGATGCCCACGCAAAGAGCGTAAAGATCAGACTAAAGAAATAATTATATCTCCCAGTTTAATCTTTCAGCATTTTTATAATAAAATCTGCCCAAAAGATGCGCAGCAACCATCAACAGGTAAATTTTAATAAATCGCGCAAAGCCAATCCCGATTGTAAACAAGACAATATTCCCCACCGCTGCTTTTGTGAAAAAAAATCTAAAGTATTGAATCGCGAATATAGATGCCCATAAAGCCAGAACCAGCGGCACATAATAAAGAAATGTTTTTAATACCGATTTGATAAGCAGAATAGGATTTAAACCGAGTATCGAGCTGTGCATAATAATTGACAGCAGACCCATAGGAAATACCGCAGCGCTTGCGGCCAACACATAATAGAAAATTTTATCAGGCTTGCTATACTCAGGAAAAAATAATAAGAAATCCAGGATACCATCGGGTTCATTATATTGATATAAACGAATAAAAGGCAAAATTAAAAAAAATAAAAAACAGCCTATTGTCCTCAACATCATAAAAAATGTTTCGCCCAGACTTGAATATTCGCTGACATTCACCGACAGGCGAACATAGCCTTCTGCGCTGTTTCGCACACATTGGCAAATATAAAAATACGCGTACAAATTTATCACTAAAATAATCAGAGAACCTGTCAAAGATATAAATAGCCCTATCACAGGCCAGGGCATCATAAAAAGAGAAAGGCACATAATCAGAAACGGAATTCCCGCCATAATAAGAATCATCGAAATGCCTGTTGCGTTAAGCGGATAAAAAAACACATCGATAAACCAGGGGAATTTTCGTTTTAAATCTTTTTCATCTTTCTCATCTTTAAATTCTTCATTCAAAGTATTGACGAAAGGTTCAGGCACATCGTTTGTAAACTTCGGTTTTTGAAGTTCAGGCGGGAGAAATTCTTTATTCGATGATGGAATTGTTACAACGGAATTGCATTTGGAACATTTACCTTTTTTGCCCGCACAATTATCAGGCGCGGAAAACCACTTCCCACAGTTTTGGCAATCAAAGTAAATCATAAATTATGCGAAAAATCCAGGCTTGCTGCTACTTTCTCAATTTCGCTTTGACAAGTTCGGCCGCTCTGGCAAGTGCATCGTCGATTTTTGACGGGTCTTTTCCGCCTGCCTGCGCCATCTGCGGTCTGCCTCCGCCTGCACCTGCAACTATTGGCGCGATTTCCTTAACAATATCGCCCGCTTTCAAACCTTTGGCGACAAGGTCATCGGTGACACCTGCAAGCAGCGTAACTTTGTCGTCCGCTTCGGCCATTCCAAAAACTACAACGGCAGTTCCGACTTTCTGCTTTATCATATCAATCGCCGTGCGAACCTGTTCAATCGGTGTATTTTCAATTTTGCTTATCACGACAGAAGCGGCTGCGATTATTTCCGCATTGTCGAGCAGTTGCCTTGCCTTATCGAGAAAATTCGTTCCATTATTTACCGGCGCCGATTTTAACTGCTTTGCGAGTTTCTTATTTTCATCGATAAGTTTATTCACGCGCACAGGCAGTTCCTGCGCTTTTGCTTTTAGAGTTTGCCCAAGCTGTTCGATGATTTCACTTCGCTCGGCGTAATAATCCAAAAGACCATTTCCGGTCAGTGCAGTAATTCTTCGCACGCCCGCAGAAATGCTTTCTTCTTTAATTATTTTCAGGCCGATGATTTTTCCGGTATTATCGACGTGCGTTCCGCCGCAGAATTCCCTGCTGAACGCCTGCGAAAGATTCTTTTCATCCGGAGCGCCGACTCCAATCACGCGAACTGTGTCGCCATATTTTTCATTGAACAACGCCATCGCGCCAAGTTTTTTCGCTTCATCTATCGGCAGCACAACCGAAGTTACCGGCAGGCTTTCCCTGATTTTATCGTTTGCAAGTTTTTCAACCTGCTTGATTTCTTCCTGCGAAAGTGCTTTCGGCGTTGTAAAATCGAACCGCAGATATTCCGGACTTACGAGACTGCCCTGCTGCGCGACATTTCTGCCGAGAGTCTGCTGCAATGCCCACTGCAGAATATGCGTGGCCGTATGATTTTTTCTGCTCTGCTGACGAGACTGGTCAACGATTGCATTGACTTCATCACCGACTTTCATTGAGCCATTTATCAGCTTGCCTTTATGAATGGCGCAGTCAGCCATTTTCTCTGTCATCTCAACAGCAAATTCGCCTGCTGAACATTTTATAATTCCCTTGTCTCCGACCTGTCCGCCCGACTCCGCATAGAAACAAGTCTTCTCAAGCACAATCGCGACGTCATTTCCTGTAGTCAGAATACCGCTGTTTTTAAAGCCGCTCTGGTCAATAAAGCCAATTACTTTTGTTCGTATATTTTCTCTATCATATTTCGCGCTGTCATCCGTCGCCGGAAGCTGCACATCCGTAACAATCTGAATGCCGGTTGTTTTTTGCGCCGCTCTTGCGCGTTCTCTTTGTTCTTCCATCAGCTTTTCAAAGCCCGCAGTATCGACCTTCAAATTCTGCTCTCTCGCCATAAGCTGCGTTAAATCGAGCGGAAAGCCAAACGTATCGTAAAGCTGAAACGCATCTGCGCCGCTGATAGTTCCTGTGCTTTTACCTTTTTGAGCGGCTTCGGCAAAAATTTCAAGACCTCTGTCGAGCGTTCTGCCGAAACTTTCTTCTTCCGACCTGATAACTGTTTTTACAAGTTCGCCGCGCTGCTTGATTTCATCAAATGCGTGCCCCATCAAATTTATAACTACATCGACAAGCCTGTAAATAAATGGTTCGTGCATATCGAGTGTTCGGCCGAAACGTGCGGCTCGTCTCAAAATTCTGCGAAGCACATATCCCCTGCCGTCATTGCTCGGAGTACAACCGTCAGTTATCGCAAAGACAAGCGTTCGCAAATGGTCTGCAATCACGCGAAACGCAATATCTTTTTTCTCCATCGTGCCTTCATACCGCTGATTGCACAATATGCCAATCGCATTTAGAATTTGTGTGAATAAATCCGTATCGTAATTCGATTGTTTGCCTTGCAGGATGCGCGTTATTCTTTCAAGGCCCATTCCCGTATCGACATGCTTCGCGGGTAATGGTGACAACTTGCCGCTGCTGTCGCGATTAAACTGAATGAAAACAAGATTCCAGATTTCAATTACGCTGGGATTATCTTTATTTATAAATGGAGCGCCGGATTTATCAGGCGTCCCATCATAATGTATCTCGCTGCATGGCCCGCAGGGACCGCTGTCGCCCATTTCCCAGAAATTATCTTTTTTATTTCCCTTGTGAATCCGTTCTTCAGGCAAAAACTTAAGCCACAAATTTCGTGCTTCATCATCAGGCGCAAGACCATCGTGCTCATCGCCCTGAAAATAAGTCGCGTGCAGTCTCGACGGGTCGATTCCCCAACGCTGCGTTAAAAGTTCCCACGCCCATTCGATTGCCTCGGCTTTGAAATAATCGCCGAAAGACCAGTTGCCCAGCATTTCGAAAAATGTATGATGATAGGTATCTGTTCCGACATCTTCGAGGTCGTTGTGCTTACCGCCGGCGCGGATGCACTTCTGACTGTTTGCAGCGCGTTTGTAATCTCTGCTGCCTGTACCGAGGAAAACATCCTTGAACTGATTCATTCCCGCGTTTGTGAACAGCAGCGTTTCGTCGCCAATCGGCACAACCGGCCAGCTCGGAACAAAAGTATGTTTTTTTTCTATAAAGAAATCAATGAACGATTTTCGTATTTGTGCTGCTGTCAACATTTGCGTTTACGCTTTCACTCCTACTGCGGTGAGAATTTTATCGCTGATTTCTTTGGTTAATTTTTTATCTTCGATAAGAAGTTTTTTGGCGTTTTCTCTGCCCTGACCTAATTTTGTTTCGCCGTAGAGCAGCCATGCGCCGCTTTTGGCGATAACGCCGCATGTACAGCCAAGGTCAATCAAGTCGCCTTCATAGCTTATGCCGCCGTCGAACATGATATCGAATTCAGCTTCACGGAAAGGCGGCGCGATTTTATTTTTTACAACTCTTGCACGAACTCTGCTGCCGATTGCGTTGACAGCGTCTTTTATCGTCGATACTCTTCTGATATCCAGCCTGACGGAACTGTAAAATTTCAGAGCGTTGCCGCCGGTCGTTGTTTCAGGATTGCCGAACATCACGCCGATTTTCATTCTAATCTGGTTAATGAAAATCAGACAGGTTTTGCTCTTGCTTATAATGCCGGTAAGTTTTCTCATCGCCTGACTCATCAGTCTTGCCTGCAATCCCATATGCGACTGACCCATTTCGCCCTGTAATTCGGCCGCAGGAATAAGAGCTGCGACAGAGTCAATAACTATAACATCAACCGCATTAGACTTTACCAACATCTCGGCAATATCCAAAGCCTGCTCACCGGTATCCGGCTGGCTTACCAGCAAACCGCTGACATCCACACCGAGACGTTTTGCCCACGTAGTATCCAGCGCGTGTTCGGCGTCGATAAATGCCGCGACACCGCCCATCTTTTGAGCTCCTGCGATGACGTGCAAAGCAAGAGTAGTTTTACCGCTGGATTCAGGCCCGAAAAATTCTATTATTCTGCCGCGAGGTATGCCGCAGCCGCCCAGCGCGATATCCAGCGACATTGAACCGGTTGGAATTCCCTCAATTTTGGCGTATCGGCTCTCGTCCATCTGCATAATCGAGCCGCTGCCGTATTGTTTTTCTATCTGTGCGATCGCTCTTTCGAGAGAACTGTTTTTTTCTGTCTGTTTATCCTGCTTTTCCTGTTTTTCGTCTTTTTCTTCCGTCTTCTTTGGTTTACCAGCCTTAGCCATAATTTTCCTTCCTGTTATTCCTTTAAATTATTATTTAAAATTTATTTTCTTCAACAGCGTATATACCGGACCGTCAGATGTCAACTGACTTTTATAAAAGCATACGCCGTCTATTTTTATCTTTGGTGCATCGACTTTTCCAAAATCCGCAATAGTCTGCGGCAGCGTCCTGTCTTTAAAACCTTCCTTTACCCGTGCAAGGGTAAGATGAGGACTGAAATCCCTTTGTTCCTTCTCAAATCCCAGTTCTGCGAACGCATCTTCTAAATCGGCTGCAAGTTTCTGGAGTTCTTCGCTGGGCTTTTCGACTCCGAGCCAAAGCACTTTCGGCGGCCTGCCGAAGCACCCTACTCTCGAAAATTCAAGTTCAAAACTTTTTATACCATCGCAAACAATTTCAAGCGTTTGGCAGATTTCTTCGGCCATATCATCCTGCACATCGCCCAAAAATTTCAAAGTCAGATGAATAAGTTCAGGATTAACCCATTTTATCCCCGCAGGATTTTTCAGCTTGCGTTTAAGTTCGCTTTGCAGTTTTTCAATCCTGCCTCGAAGTTCACTGCTAATATCTGCCGCGATAAAACATCGCATAATTAGAATTCCGTCATTTTCCTTAACTCGTTAAATCTCTTATCTATTTCAGACCTGCCCTCAGATGTGATAGCAGACAATGAAAAGCCTTCAATTATAATCGAAGCGGTAACTGTTCCATAAGCAATAGCGGTTTTGAGAAATTGGGAATCTGTTCTGCCAGATGCCGCAAGATAACCCATCAAAGCGCCTGCAAAAGAATCGCCCGCTCCCGTTGGGTCTTTAAGGTCGATGCTCGGATACGAGCCGAGAATAAACCAGTTGCCGTCTTTATCGAGAGAGATAGAACCATTCGAGCCTTTTTTGATTATCACAGCTTTCGGTCCCATTTTTACAAGTTCTTTCGCGGCAACCGCAAGATTATCGCACCGCGTCAGCATTTTCGCTTCGCCTTCGTTCAATATCAGTGCGTCAATTCTCGGCAAAAGTCTTTTTAGCTCATCGCATTGACCGTCTATCCAGCAGTTCATCGTATCAGCGACAATAAACTTCGGATTGGTTAATTGTTCGAGAAGCTGTTTCTGCAATGCGGGATGCGTATTGGCGAGAAAAACATATTCACTGTCCCTGAATTGCTCCGGAACAATCGGCGGCCGTTCCGAAAGAACATTTAGCTGCATCGCGTCAGTCAATGCCTGGCTCATATCGCCCTGATAAGAACCCTTCCATCTGAAAGTTTTACTGCCGCTGCGAACCTCAAGACCGGAAAGGTCAACGTCCCGCCCTGCAAAAACTTTTGTCAAATCGAAAGGACAATCGTCCCCTACTACCCCGACAAAACGTACCGGCGAAAAGAAACTTGCCGCCATCGCGAAATAAACTGCCGAACCGCCGACGCAATTCTCACTTTTGCCCATCGGCGTACTTACCGTATCAATCCCTATCGATCCTGTTACAAGCAAACTCATTTTGCACTCCCTTAGGATTAACTCCTTTTTTATTTTTTCGAATATTCGTTAATAGTCCGTTCCATTCGTGTTATTGTAGCATTAATTCCCAACATCTCAATAGATTCAAATATTGGAAGTGAAATTGTTGTCCCGCAAATAGCAACCCGCAGCGGCTGTGCCACCTTGCCAAGCCCGATTTGCTTCTGCTCTGCTATCCCGCGAAGAAGATTTTCAATAGATTCTTCGCTGATTTTGTCCAGCGCAGCTAACTTTTCTTTTAAAAGAGCAAGCATCGCAAGACCTTCACCATCGTTTTTAAGCAGAACTTTCTCTACATCCTTTTGGTCATATTCAACTTTGTCATCTGCCGTGAAAAGAAATCTGCTCTTATGGTCTATTTCCGCCAGTGTTCTGGCACCGGCGCAGGCTTTTAACACCTTTTTGAGCAGCAAATCATCAGCTTTAGCTGCCGGCGAATTTACCTCTTTCAGAAAATCTTTGTACCTGCTTAGTAACTTCTCTTCCGGGAGCATTTTTATATGCTCCATATTAAAGGCCACAAGCTTCTTGCGGTCAAAAAGACAATTAGTTTTATTGAACCGGGTCGGGTCGAAAGTATCGATGATTTCCTGCAAAGTCATTATTTCTTTATCGATGGGCGGGCTATACCCCAAAAGTGCGATAAAGTTTACAAGTGTTTCAGGCAAAAATCCGCTTTTGAAAAAATCCACGATATTTATTTCGGGAAGCTCTATTTTCAGATACCCTGCCATCGCATCAATCGCCGGAGTATCAGGCATCGCATCGCCTGAAAGAAACTCATCAATCTCCGCAATAGTTATCCCGCCGATGGCTGCAAGTTTTTCCTTATCGAGGCCTTGTGCCTTTTTTATTGCGGCTTTTAAAACTTTCGCGCGTTCGCGTTTAGACATTTTGCCGCCGCCTTCGCTGACGATTACCGACAAATGCGCATACACTGGTGTCTTGAATCCAAATGCCTGCTGCATAACAATATGCCCCGGCGTATTCATCAGGTGTTCCTGCCCCCTGATAACGTGTGTGATGCCCATCAATTCGTCATCGACAACACAGGCAAGATGATATGTAGGAAATCCATCGCTTTTCTGGATTATAAAGTCGCTTAAATCTTTGCCGTTAAATCGAACCTCTCCGCGCACAATATCATTAACAATGATCTCATCATCCGGCATACAAAATCGAACAACTACATCCCTGCCCTGTGCTTTTGCGGCTTCGACATCCGCAAGAGTTGGAAATTTCGCAGGACGCCGGTAAAGAAAATTCTGTTTTCTATCCGAAGCCTCTTTCCGCATCCGTTCTAATTCTTCAGCGGTATCGAAACAATAATATGCTTTACCTGCATCCAAAAGCCGCTGAATATATTTATTATAAATGTCGAGTCTTTGTGACTGGAAATATGGCCCTGCCGGCCCGCCGATTTCCGGACCTTCGTCCCATTTTATCCCAAGCCAGCTTAAATCGTCCATTACCTGTTTTGCCGCGGTGGGACTATTTCTGCTCTGGTCGGTATCCTCCATTCGAAGGATATACTTACCGCCGGTATTTTTTGCCCAAATGAGGTCAAAAAGTGCAGTGCGAGCACCGCCTATATGAAGATACCCAGTCGGAGATGGTGCAAACCTCGTTACTGCCATAATTGCCTTTCAAAACAAAACTTTCGCTAAATTTAAGTCTCATAAATACTAAAGTCAAGGAGATAATAAGAGCCTGACGCGGTTATCAGTTGTCGATTATCGACTAATCCGTGTCTAATTTTACTGATAACTGAGTCCTGGAGAACTGATAACTTATCACCATTTTATTTATTTTGCCATTTTTCTATTGACAGATTGTTTACAGTTTGCTATTTTATATTTGTTATTGGTTAGAGCCAATAGTTGGGCAATTATAATAATTTAATAAAAGCCATTATATTTCTTAAGTATTTCATATCTTTAAGCCCACATTTGGCACTTTTTCAGAGTACATTTTAAAGTTAGTCAGTTTTTATTTCGATGTATCTTAGATTAGCATCCTTGGTAGGTAAGTTTTTTTCACAATTAAACGGATTAAATGTATTAAAAAGTGCTGCCTTTCGGTTCAAAAATGATTTGCGCAGAGAGATTTGCCGATAATCGACCTAAAACCGAACAGTTTAGAGTTAGATTTGCTCTTATAAGTACAGTTTAAATGTTGCCGAAGACAGCGCTTCTGTGGATCTCTCGGCCAATGATAAATGAAAGGACAACTTTATGGAAAGGCGAAAAATGAAAAAGAAAGGCTTTACACTGGTTGAGCTGCTGGTGGTTATTGCCATCATTGCGATGTTGCTGGCGATTCTGATGCCGGCTTTGGGCAAAGTTAGACAGCTTGCCCAGCGTATTATGTGCAGCACAAACCTCTCTGGTCTCGGCAAAGCTATGCTGACCTACAGTAACGACGACAAATACGAATCATTCCCAATCGGCGGCGCTTCTGGCGCTTACTGGAGCCGGGCAGGTGCTACGGCTAGTACAGCTGGTACTAATACATTCGACTGGAGAATATCGACATTTGTAGATCCGAAAGGCACTGGACAGCGAACAGCTACTCTTAGTTCATGTTTGTATCTGCTCGTAAAAATCGCTGATACAACACCAGACCAGTTTATTTGCCCCGGCTCTGACAATAAAAAATTTGAACTGAATAATTATGATTTTGACGGCGCTGCGGCCAGTTACTCAAATGCCAGTTTCTCCGATGTATGGGATTTCGGCGCAAAAGATGATGCAAAATCAACTTACACAATGGGAAAAGGTCATAATACTTATTCTTACCAGTTGCCATTACCAATTGCAAGCAATCAGTCAGGCAATGTTTATCCAATTTCGACCACCTCAAACCCGGCCAGACCTGTTATGGCAGACAGAAACCCGTATTGGACGTATCCACTAGTAAGCACAACAGCCAGATTATATAGTTATGACGCCACAGGTGCTAAGGTTTATGCAGATACAATTCCAAACGGCAACAACACTTATCATCAAAAAGAAGGCCAGAACGTCCTTTATGCCGATAATCACGCCAAATTCGAAAAACAGGCAAATTGCGGCATACAGATGGACAATATCTATACTTACTCGGGTTATTCCACTCTGCCGACAGATACTGCCACAGCGGAAAAAGCAAGACAATGCGGAAAAGGCGCTAATAATGATGCCTCCGCTACTAGTGCTGCAACATTTGAAAATCCCGCTACTACAACTTATTCAAACGCTAACGGCAGTGCTACCATTCCAATACATGAAGATGATAGTTACCTCGTTTCAGACGTGGACAATTACTAACATTAACGTTAGAAGTTAAAATAAGACTGTAATCAGGCTGCAGTCGCACCGGCCTTTCGCGATGAGTGAAAGGCCGGTTTGTTTTTATCCACTGTTTCGCATCACAATCTGTATAACAAAAAAGGTCTTGATGATTTAATCACAAGACCTTTCTTTTTTTATTATTTAATTTTATATCTTAAATTTCTTTACTTTACTTCGAGAATCGAATTATATTCGCCGTAAGGATTCACTTCGACATTCCCATTATACGGATCCTGCTGCCATTGCCCGTCAACAACCATACGATAACGATATTTGCCCGGCGCCAATTCCAGTGCTAATTCCCATTTACCATCTTTCGCCGCCTTCATAATCGTCTGCTGAGGCTGCCAGTTATTAAAATCGCCCGCAATTTGCACCGTCTTGGCTCGCGGATAAAGCGTAACAAACCTTATCGACTTATCGAACTGACGAACACCATAAAAATCATTCAGCTTACTATCGATATCCTTCTTTGCCTCAATCGGCTTAATCAAAACAGTTTTATCTTTCGCCTTTGCCTGGCTGTCCTTCAGACTCGCAAGAAGTTCCTGCGCCGATGTACTTATCAAATCAAGATTATCATCCAGAACCTTAACGATTTCTTTCCGTTCCTGCGGTTTTGCCATCTGTTTAGCTGCCGTCGTTGGAGCGTTAGCGGAAACAACATTATTTTTGGCAACTGCAGGCGCTTGTTTAATCGCCGCAACTGCTTTCTCCACTTGTCCTCCGGATTTCTGCTCGATAAGCGTACCGGTTGCGATCAATTCCTGTGCGAGACATTGAAAATCCTTATGCCCCCTGCTTGCCGGATCATATTCACAAATCGGCTGACCCAGACTCGCCGCCTCTTTAAGCCTCGTATTAAAATTGACAACCGTCTTAAACATCCGGCCCGCAAAATTCTTCCGCAGTTCAGACAAAATCTCACGTCCCATTTTCGTGCGAATATCATACATACTCGCAAGTATCATCACATTGATATGCTGCGAGCACTGCTTGCAAAGAATACTCAGAGTATCAAGCTGCTTGCTCAACCCGTGCAGCGAAAAGTACCCCGTCTCCACCGGCACAATCACATCCGTCGCCGCCCGAAGAGCATTGAACGTCAGCAGACCAACCGCAGGCGGACAATCCAGAACCGCATAATCATAATCTTTGGAAACGCCCGCCAACACATCATGCAGGCAATTTTCACGTTCAGCAATACCATTAAGCTGCTGCTCCAGCGCCGCAAGGTCGATACTTGCCGGTGCAAGCTGAAAATTATCGCCTATTTCCCAGAGAACCTCCGCAAGTTTCACCGGCTCACCCCGCCTCGTTCCGATTAAGCAATCGTAAATGCTCTGCTCGATTTGCTCTTCCGGCACAGCCAGCCCGACCGCGCAATGTCCCTGCGGATCCATATCTATCAGCAGCGTTTTCTTGCCCTCCGCAGCAAGAGCGCTTGCGAGGTTAATAGAAACGGTCGTTTTTCCGCATCCGCCTTTTTGGTTAATTACAGCTATGGTTCTCATTGAATAATCCTTTATTCATATCATAAGCCTTGAAAGACACTTAATTTCTTCGTTTATAACACTAATAGTTAGGTCCTTAGTGTCTTAGTGCCTTAGTGGCTATAAATTTTCAATCTTAAAAACAGCTTCCCGACCCTGTCGGGATTCTCGCAGCGAAGCGAAGATCCCTCTGGGAACAACTTTTAACTTTTCACTTTACACTTTTAACTTTTTCAACCCTGATTTCGCCGATTCCACTGATTTTATTAATTTCTGCGTAATCCGCGAAATGCCTTAGGGCATCCTGTGGATCTGCGATAAAATTTTTAAAATAGCCATCCCCGAAGGGGATTCAACAGTTTTTAGTTTTAAACTTTTAACTTTAAACTTATTTGGTAAAGTCCCATATCTGTTTTTTCGGCCACAGCAACCCAATAACTTTAGCCTTTATCGGACAAATCTTAATTTTCTCTGTTTTCAGCATTGAAAACACGTCATTTCTCGAAGCCCCCTTTGGGGGACCGGAGCGCAGCAGAGCGTTGGAGCGAAGCGTTGGAGCCGAGCGGAAACCCCATTTATGGGGGAAACCCCGAGTTATTTAGAAAGTTTTTTGCCTTGAATAAAAACTTTTGAGGGGGGAGAAATCCGCCGTTAGGCGTTCTGAGCGAAGTCGAAGAATCTTAAAACTCATCCGCGAAGCAGATTCAATAACTCAAAACTAAGAATTCAAAACTCAAAATTATGTTCTACCCTATCCCCTGCCCCCTAAACCTCTATTTCCCACTTCTATATTCTGCGTCCGTGTTCTCTTTTAAATTTTTCCCCTTTTTTAATACTGAAATCCGATTTAACATTGCGCGGTGTATTTCTATCATTTTGATGGAGCATTAGGATCATCTTTGCGAATCATTCGTTTAAGAGTTATTTCATTACCACCATCCTCCTCATCTTTGGGCAATTCTGTCCTTTCGTCTCCTAATGGCGTAATCCAATAAGTCCCATCTGTAATCCATGTTGCATCCCATATTCCTTTTTCAAGATCAACCTTACCTAACAAGTATTCAGTGCCTCTCATTTCCATTCGGCCTACTGGTGTCATTGCATCGCAATTTATAATTTCTAATGACACATTTAACGTACCATCAGATTTATAATCTACTAAAAAATCTCCTGTCTTGACAATCATTGTATTATTGTCTCCCTGCATGGGGAAAATAGCTTCAGAGTTTTCCCCGACAAATTCGCCCACAAATGGAGGTTTGGCAAATTCTATTGTCCCCTCCGGCGAAAATTTTATAACCCAATGTATCTCGCTAAAATATCCTTCCCATACTGCTGCAAGAGACTTAGGAAAAGTTTTTGCAATATCCTTATCATTTTTTAATGTATTACTGATCTGACACCCACCTGCAATAAGGGCTAAAAGTGTAAAAAAACAAATTTTTTTCATTTGGATTCCTTAAAGAATTTTTATACGTATTATTCTATAATTATATTTAATTGTTCGCAAATATAAAAAAACCCCGGTTTTAAGACCGGGGTTTAATTTTTTGAAAACTAATAAATTGACTTCGTGGTGAGCGTTTATTTCTTCCTGCGAAAGAATAAACCACCAATTCCTAAAAGTGCCATTGTCATTGGCTCTGGAATATTTGTCAACACAGTAACCTGACCAATTACATCCAAGTTACCATCAACTAAATTTAAAACTACTGGCACAGTACCTTCATTAGCAGCAGCACCATTCAGATCAAGTGTAGCTAATGTCGCTCCATTTGCCCAAGTTCCCGATGATTTGCCCAATGTCACCATGTATACGCTAAAACCATCGGTATCCTGTGTAAAAACACCCAAATTTGGGATATCTGCGGTTACGCCTGTAAGAACTGCATCCATTCCATTAAACCCCGGTATCGCTAAGAGCGGACTGTAATCAATAAAAAGATCATCGACGTAGTCTCCTGCAGCTGCCGCATTAATTGTAAGCACGAATGGTTCCGTAGAGCTCACAGTTGTCAAACCAGCACTCACTAAAGAGGCTAATCCTAAAACCATAACTAAAACTAACATTTTCTTCATTGTTCAGTCTCCTAAAAAAAGAAGTTAATAAAAAGAATTTATTCGGTAACACTACCTAATACATACTACATTCTACATACTATATAGAACGCGTTTTAAAGCCGAGATTTAGCCACTCCCGAAGGGATGCCTTCCCGCCTTTGGCGAGATCGGCAAGAGTTCACAGAGGACACAGAGTATCTAACTTAAAAATAATTAGTGTATCTTCGTGTTAATTCGTGGTTAATTAGATGAAATTTTTGAAAGAGCTACTACCGTTCGTCCTTGAAAATAGATTTCACAAAGTAAATAAACAACAACTAATTTCTTCGTGTCTTCGTAATAAAACGAACTGCAATAACTTCTCTCGATCCCCAAACTCGAATTGGCTATAAGTATTTAAACTCATATCCAATTGACTAAAGCATTATAGCAGACAACTGGAATATTTGCAAGAGAAAATTTAAAAAAAATTTTAGCCAGTCTTTTAATCCGCGTTAATCCGTGAAATCCGCGGTTCTTTTAATCGCTAATTACACTGTTTTCGCTTATATTATCAGACGTTTTTATTGTATAACTCGCAACCAATTTACGTAAAGACGAAACGAGCATCGCAACCTCTACCTTATTACGTTCAACTTTTGTTAAAAGACAAAAAAAAGAGGCAGGTCCGAAAACCTGCCTCTTTAATTTTAATAATCAAGCTTTTTAACAAAAGCTTATTATTTCCTTCTCAGCAGCAATCCGCCGAGAGCAAGAATAACCATTGTCGCTGGTTCCGGAATATTTGTCAACACAGTAACCTGACCAATTACATCCAAGTTACCATCAACTAAATTTAAAACAACTGGAACAGTACCTTCATTAGCAGCAGCACCATTCAGATCAAGTGTAGCTAATGTCGCTCCATTTGCCCAAGTTCCCGATGATTTGCCCAATGTTACCATGTAAACGCTAAAACCATCGATATCCTGTGTAAAAACACCCAAATTTGGGATATCTGCTCCTGCACCTGCAAGGACTGCATTCATTCCATTAAACCCTGGTATCGCTAATAGTGGACTGTAATCAATAAAAAGATCGTCGACGTAGTCACCTGCAGCGGCCGCAGTAATTGTAAGCACGAATGGTTCTGTAGAGCTTACTGTTGTCAAACCAGCATTGGCGAAAGATACCATTACTAAAACTAAAACCAAACCTAACAACTTCTTCATTAGAAAACCTCCTTAAAAAATTATATTAAAATTATTAAACTTCATTTTAAACTACTTTCTTTTTTCAAAATTACGGAGCAACTGTCCAGAAATTGTACTCAGCGGCATATGCAGCTGAACTCAATTGACTTGTCTTCTTACCAAAGTTTGTCTTGAAAATTGTCAAATCAACGCCACCAACCGCTTTAATTCCAATACCAGTACCTTCATCAAGATGATCGAAATCGGCACATACTTGGTTCCCAGTCATTTGATTTCTTTTCTTTCCAAAACTATTCTTGAAGCCTGTCAAGTCAACTCCACCAATTCTCTTGATACCAATACCAGTGCCTTCTTCCTTACCATCAAAATCACCTAATTGCTGGTATTGATAGCACCAGCAAGCTGGTTTACCACTGGTTACCCAGTTTGTATATTTCTGGCCAATTGTGTCTTTCATACATTCTTGCGGTTCAGCTTCGCCAGCCTGTACGCTTGCGATTGTAACCCCAGGAGTTGATCCGTCTTCAAGAACAACGCCGCCACGATATACGGTTTCTTCTACAGCGCTCAATGTAACAGTGCCTTCGTTAGTATTGAGTCCAACTGTACAAAGAGTTCCGCTTAATGCAGGAGCATTTCCTGTAACGCTTGAATCATACAGTGAACCGAACTCAAGGATAAGAGTACCTGTACCCAAACCTGTGCCAACGGTGCCCGGATGACCATCTTTCGCTATCGGATTACCGTCTTCAGTTACATTGCCGGCACTGTCAATAACGATTGTTGCCGGGAAAATACCAAAACCATTATTCGTTACAGTGCTTTCGCCTGTAATATAATTGGTCACAGACACAAACGAACCGGCATCAACTGACAAAGTCAGTGCAAAAGCTCTCGGACGTTCTGCTTCACTTGCACAACTGTAGTTGATATCAACCAAATTAGAATCTGGTGATGCGTGTGGAACCAATGTAACTTGCACAGCAGCCAATGCTGGCGAAACCATTAATGCTATCGCTAATACTAAAATCAGCTTCTTCATTTCATACCTCTCAAAATAAAACAATTCTCTTTTTCTAACATTTCGTCAGGCAGCCTGGTTTAAGAGCCGCCCAACACGGTTTTGATTTCTTTTTTTTCCTTCTTCGAATCCGGTATCATTAAAAACCGTCTCGAACACCCTTTAGCCTATAAGAAATCTTAAACAGGCCAAGTTACGTATTTAAAGGTCAAACCCAGAAGGCAGGTTTGATCTTCACTCTCCTTTTCAGCACCTCCTTTCATCCCTTTCGGGATAAAAAAAATGTTAACTTATATGCGTTTACATGTTTGGCAGTATGTGAACGCACGGTCATAGTAGCATACGACTGCATAAAAATCAAGAAAAAAATTAAAAAAAATCCAGTTTTTCAGCACTGAAAACGCAATTTTAACCCCACCCAAACACCTCTTTAATATTACCATATTTTTACTGAAAATGCCCGATAAAATCCCCGTTTTTCACCCTGGTATTCCTATCAATTCTACCTCCTATATTCCACATTCTCTATTCTGCGTGTCATTGCGCGGAATCCCGTTGAGCAAAGCGAATCGGGATGACAAAGCAATCTCAGGGTTTCGAATATTAGAGATGCCTCTATAATTTTTTTTTTAGGATTTAGAATTTTTTAATATATCCCCTATACCCTGTCCCTGCCCCCTGCACCCTAAACATTTCCTATTTTCTTCCACGCCCAAACCATTCCATCATATCAGGGTTAATCTCCCCATGCCCGGCGTTGCTTTAAGACGCAATCCCGCAGGGGTAACAAATTTCAAAATATAATCACGGACGAAGCTCGCTTAGGGAGTGATTATTTTTGAAATTTTTGGCTTGATTCATCAAGCCTGTCTTAAAGCAAATCTTCGTTTTTTTACCTCTGTGTTCTCTGTGAACTCTGTGGCTGAATTTTTTCGCAATTAGTACAAAAATCCTCATTTTGCGTCGATAGTAGTCTATTAAAGACCCTGAACCTCTATAGAAAACGCTCAGTTTTGATATACTTTTCTCATCATTTTTTTCAAAATCCTGTCCAAATCCGTGCAATTCGTCAATTCTGTTCGGCACTATTTTTGCTTAAAAAAAATCTGAAAAAAACATTTTGTACTTGCGCCATCGAGATTTATTGTTTTAATAGCTTTCATGAAACAAGAAATAAAAGAATCAGATTTACAAGGC
>Ga0209417_1000661_pt1 | contig 75535 bp, 60 predicted proteins | sample RifGroF2_FD_184002 | JGI IMG/M metagenome (GOLD analysis project Ga0209417, IMG submission 184002) | Groundwater microbial communities from Rifle, Colorado, USA - Groundwater F2 (SPAdes) (version 2) | ecosystem: Environmental > Aquatic > Deep subsurface > Groundwater | place: Rifle, Colorado... | reverse complement strand
ATCCAATTGGGATTTAGAGCTGGACGACACATCATCTTTTATCGGGAGATTGAAGAAAATGAAATAGAAATCATCAGAATTCTCTATGAACAAATGGATCTAAAAAATAGAATAAAAGACAAATAACCGGCTCTTCAGGATATGCAAAAAGTTGACAGTTGCTGGTTCTGATATGCAATCGACACTTTTCTCGAGAGGTTTGCAATCCCGATGATCGACCAATTTTCCCAAATTTCCCTAACTTTCCGCTTATAGGGTTTCGCAATAAAATATCGCCAGGATTTTAAATCAAAATAACCAATCGATCATGAAACAAATCTTCATTTTCCTGCTTCTAAGCTTTTCGTTTCAGGCTCATACTACCATTGCCGGCGATCGGACGGTGACAAATAGGAATGAAGCCAACGATTCGATCATCCATGTCCGGGAAGTTTATAAAACGATTGACACCACCAAGCTTAAGGTTGACATTTTTTATAGCAGTCCATCGATTCAGAAAAAGAATAAAACGGCAATTGTTTTCTTTCATGGCGGCGGCTGGGCCTATGGCGCTCCAAGTGAGTTTTTTACAACCTGTGAACGATATGCCAGAATGGGAATCGTGACGTTTTCTGTCGATTATCGGTTAGCCATTCTAAACGGCGAGGTCCCAAATCCGGCGATTAGTCCGATTGAATGTTTAATGGATGCCAAATCGGCTATGCGCTGGGTCAGGGAAAACGCAGCAAAGTTTGGTATTGATCCGAATAAAATAGTGGTGTCCGGACAATCTGCAGGTGGGCATTTGGCATTAGCCACAGCAATGATCGATGAATACAATGAGAAATCGGATAATCTAAATATAAGCTGTTCACCAAACGCGGTTTTGTTGTTTTCGGCCTGTGTAAATACCGTTGAGGGCTGGTGTGACCGTTTGTTGGCTGATCGCAGAACCCGGATATGGAGCATCTCCCCGTTTCATCATGTCCGGAAAGGATTACCTCCAATGATTGAATTTCATGGTATCGATGACGAACAGGTTCCTAAATGGACGGTTCAATTTTTTGAAAGCGAAATGATAAAGGAAGGAAATTATTTTGAACAGTATATGTATGAGGGAAGGAAACATTATCTGGGAGATGGAAACCCAAAATATTCGCGCTATTACGATGATGAAATACTAAAGGTTGCCGACGATTTCCTTCGAAAACAAAAGCTCCTGGATTAAAACCATACCAACTAACCAACTATGAAACGAATCCTGATTTACCTGCTGGCCTTGATCCCATTCCTTGCAAATTCGGCGAACGAGAATGGACGAACTATAATCAATTTGAACGGAAACTGGCAATTTGACCAGACAGTGAATGCCTTTCCTCCAGACAAATTTACCCGTACCATTCCGGTTCCGGGGCTGGTTCATCTGGCCCAACCTAAAATTGAGGATTACGATCAGTTTTTCAGGCGCGCCACCCGTGTTGAAGCCAAAGAACAGCACAATCTTTACAACATCGATTATACTCCCCGGTACAGTTGGTACCGGAAATCAGTTTTTATTCCGAAGGAACTTGGAGACAGGGAAGCGATGGTTACCATCAAAAAGAGCCAGTACGTGACCCAGGTTTATGTGAATGGCATGGATATGGGAACTTCGATGGCATGTTATACGCCGGTTGAATTTCCGATAACCAATGCCTTGAAATTTGGAGCTGAAAACGAAATTCTGATCAAAGTTGGTGACCGGGTATGGCTTCCCAGCGAAGCTGCGGGTGGCACTGACAAAGAAAAGGAGCATTATCTCCCAGGAATATGGGACGATGTGCTGATTTCGTTTACCGGAAAGATTCGGGTCAACCGCTTGTTGGTTTTGCCATCGGTTGCAGGTAAAAAGGTAACTGTAAAAGCCCAAATCCGGAACCTAAGTCCGGCACAGATTTTTTATGGCGATGCCATGAGCGATTCTATTACATTGGATATTTCGATTGCTGAAAAAATAAGCGGCAAAGTCGTGGCTACTAAAAGCGGTCGGTTCAGTACAAAGCGCGATAATTTATCGGAAGCAGTACTGGAGATTCCAATTCGGGATTTCACCAACTGGACACCCGATCAGCCTTTCCTTTATGTGGCGAAAGCCACTTTAACCCATGAAAAAGGTGTTTCGGACGAATGGAGCAAGCAATTCGGAATGCGTGATTTTACCCGAAACGGCAAATTCTTTTATCTGAACGGGGAAAAAATTATTCTTCGGGGAACCAATGTCACCCTTCAGCGGTTTTTTGAAGATCCCGACTGCGGCAACCTGGTTTGGAACAAGGAATGGGTGAAGAAACTGCTGGTTGAATATCCGAAGCAGCTCAACTGGAACATGATGCGCATTTGCGTGGGCATTGCTCCTGATTTCTGGTACGATCTGGCCGATGAGAATGGACTGATGTTTCAGAATGAATGGTTGTACTGGCAAAACCACGGCTGGGACGATCAGATTCGAAAGGAATACACCGACTGGGTCTGGACGGACGGAAACCACCCGAGCATTGCTATTTGGGATGCCATCAACGAAAACACGGACAGGTACATTGGAAACACATTGATTCCGGAGCTGAAAAAGCTGGATCCGACCCGGATTTGGGATGCCGGTTATATGACCGGCGATCAGATGGGACTGGACGAAATGGACGAACCGCATCCTTATCAGGGACCAATGCCATGGATCACCGTTTCAGATTTTGATAAGAATCCTTATCCGCTGGGAAATCTTGATTTTAAACCCGGAATGATTCGGCAACTTGAAGAATCGGGTGCCGCACAACTGATTAATGAATACGGATGGGTTTGGTTGTGGCGGAACGGAACTCCGAGCAAACTGACAGTAGATTTTTACAACTATTATTTGGGACCAAACTCCACGCCTGAACAAAATCTCGAATTTCAGGCATACTGGATGCAGCTTGAAACTGAATGGCTCCGAAGCAATACCAATGCGGCCGGTGTTTTGGCATTCTGTTACCTTGCCAACAATTACGGCTATACCGGCGATTGGTTTGCCGGAAACATCAAAGACCTGAAACCTACGCCAACACTCGATTGGTTCCGTTATGCCTTTGCTCCGGTCGCCACTTTTATCAACCTGACCGACGAACGCTACACCAAACACATTCAACCCCATCAGGCTGGGTCAACATTGCTGTTCAACCTGACCGGAATAAACAACCTCGCTGCAACTGCAACCGGTAAAATTAAAATCAGACTGATCGATCAGAACGGGAAAAATGTTTCAGAACAAAGCTTTCCGGTGAAACTGAATTCGTATGTTCGGACAGATATTCCCATTTCGCTGGTTTTGCCGGCCGAAGCAGGAGGTTATCTGTTGGTCGCCGAATTTACGCATGAAAATGGCAAGACTGTGATCAGTCGCAGGTTTCTGAAAGTCGGACAGGCAGCAAACTATTCTTATTACAATTTAAGCCCGAAAGAAAAATTTTAAGCATTGACTATCTACTGGAAATCATTTCTGATCATCTCTGACTTTGGGAACTTGTTTGCAGTCAGCTAACGTTTACCCACATCTTTTTCGACTCCATTACTATTGATAAAACCTTATTTTTATTGAGGAACCTTAGTACAAAATAGGATGCCCAAAGACTCAAACCTTATTAATATGCCATGTTCTAATGTTAAATAAGGTTCTAATCGGATGTTGGTTGCATGGCTACTAAGGTTTTTCTGAGAAAATAAGGTTTAAAAAACGGAATACTTAAATTGATCGTCATAAGTCAAAAGTAACAGATTTGTGAGTACACATTAGTTGCCTACAGGCGGGCAAATGTGATTTTTTGCCATCCGATAAACACTAGGACTGCTTTGTTTCAAAATATATGAATTAACAAATATTTACTAAATAAAAATATATATTTATTGTTATTCGATAAATATCTGTTATCTTTGCGATATAATTTTAACTTTAAACAACATGTCAAAAACAAACAACTTCGTATTTTGGGGCTTGTATATTGTGGCTTGGGTCATTTTTGTCGGCTTGAGCATTGAAACAGGAGGCTTAATAGTAAATTTCTTTTTCAGTCTGTATAAACCTGAATTTGTCCAAAATCTTTATCAAAAGTTGGACTTAACTGAAATGTATAAAGGCAGTAGATTAGCATTTTTCGGCATCTATAGCTTTATTCTAACCATTTCAATTTTAAAAGCTTTCCTATTTTATATAGTTATAAGACTAATGCACAAAATGGATTTATCAAAACCGTTCAACACTTTTGTTGCGAGACAAATTTCACAAATTAGTTATTACACTCTTTCAATTGGACTGTTAAGTTACATTGCCAGACAGTTAGCTAAAAATTTAATGCATCACGGTTTTGTTACCGACAACTTGAACCAATTTTGGGCAGACAGTCAAGCATTTATTTTAATGGGAGCTGTAATCTATATTATTGCGACTATTTTTAAAAAAGGAGTAGATATTCAATCCGAAAACGAATTAACCATTTAAGCCATGCCAATAATAGTCAATTTAGATGTGATGATGGCCAAACGGAAGATGTCATTGAATGAACTTTCTGAAAAGGTGGATTTAACACTGTCCAATCTTTCCATATTAAAAACAGGTAAGGCAAAGGCTGTTCGCTTCAGTACACTGGAGGCGATCTGCAAAGCATTGAACTGCCAACCCGGAGACATTCTGGAATTTGTTGAGTGATTTGATAAATTACTTTTATGTAACTAATTTTTTGAAAGTCGATTCTGTTTCGTCCGAAGGAAGATTTATGCTTTGAAAAGGGTTTTTGCTCGGACGATTTACGTCATTCTTTCTGCACTCCTGGCTAAAGCCAGGAGCTATTCATTACTCGCTGATAGGACCTTGAATTTTGGGTTTTATGAATAGCAACGGCATTTATGCCGTTGAAAAATGAATTGTACGATATCGGCTTTAGCCAAAACGATTATTTTTCCTGCATCCCCCCAATTATTCATTTAAGGTCTGTATGCAAACATCATGAGGGACTCCTGCGGAAAAGATTTAAACAGTTTCTTAGCGTTTTGGTGAAAAAGCAAAAAGCAAATAGTAATCTTTTAACAATTTTCAGGGTTTACTGTTATTCATGATGGAATGAATGGGACCGGTGAAAAGCGTAACAGCATTCACAATTCAAAAATCATTTAAAACAAAAATCGATGTTTACGACTGAACAAATAAAAGCAGCTCACTCAAAAGTAAAGTCTGGTGCAGATTTTCCTAACTATGTTCAGGACCTCGTCAGGTTGGGCGTGATATTTTATGAAACCTATGTTGCTGACGGACATACTGATTATTTTGGAAAGGATGACTTCAAAACTTCATCACCAGTGAAGTACAGCCAACTCGCAATTGCAGAAGTGGGTAATCTGGACCAATTCAAATTTGACCTGAAAGTGCATCAACAGGGTAAAACTGATTATCCAGCTTTTTGCAGCGATTGTGCAAAATCAGGCGTTGAAAAATGGGCTGTTTCTATGGAAAAAATGACCTGCACCTATTTCGACAAAGCAGGCAATGAACTGTTGGTGGAGCTTATACCAAAATAAAACTATTAATCGTGCGAATCTTTTGACTAGGATTTATCGGCTAATACCACTCCTGAATAAGCGAGGCGTTATTACCAGTTAAAAATAAAAAAATGGAACACAAAGCTAAGTCCATCCGTCCATTCATTGGTGCTAAAGATTTTGATTTGTCACGCAGTTTTTACCGTGACCTTGGTTTTCAGGAAAGTATTTTGGCTCATAATATGTCCTATTTCAAAACAAATGGAATGGGATTTTATTTACAGGATGCTTACGTCCGGGATTGGATCGATAATTCAATGATTTTTTTAGAGGTTGACGATGTTGTTCGTTATTGGAACGAACTGCTGGCTTTAGACCTGACAACTAAATACAAAAATGTAAAACTTACCCCGATCCGGGATTATGATTGGGGCAGGGAATGTTTTATGCACGACCCCTCCGGAATACTGTGGCATTTTGGAGAATTTTCTAAATAAAGGTAAACATTTTCTTCTCAAACCGGAACCAGCCGGTTTTCTTCATAAATAGCTCTTATCCAATTTGTCTTTCTGTTACATAACGACTCATGTAATTCCTGTACCCGCATTTTGGGAAATAAATCCCGCCTGTGGTACGCCTGTCCTTCCTGTCTGATATGCTTTACAGGTCATCCTGAATGCCATTGTTGTAGTTTTACGTTACGACTTGCTGATAAACTTATGGAGAAAATAATCAAAAAAAGCAAAAAGGTTTCATGGTCAATTGTCCTAATAGCAATTGTATTGGCTACCATCCTGTCATTTTTGATTATAGCCATTTTTTAGCCGACGAGCAATCATTATTGAACTAACAAACTTAACCTGTACGAATGAAAAGAGTCTTCATTATTTCCCTTGGATTTCTAACAGTCATTCAATCGTGCATAGGACAGAACCCAAAAACTCCTGTGGCAGGTATTGAAATGGCAGTAAAAATGGCCGATTCTGAAATCAAACAATTCCCTGAACCATGGGCAGTCGATTTTAACCCCAAGCCTGTATGGAATTACACTCAGGGTTTAATTGCGCATGCCATGATTAAAGTGTGGAAAGAAAACGGGAATGCAACATTTTATAATTATGCCAAAAAGTACGCCGACAAATTCATTGGTCAGGATGGGGTCATCGATGATTTTGATCTTGCAGACTATAATATAGACGCCGTAAACTCCGGAAAGTTCCTTTTCGATTTATATGAAAATACCAAAGACGAAAGATACCTGAAAGCGATTAACCACATGCGCGATCAGCTTAAAACCCACCCACGAACTTTAGAAGGCGGTTTCTGGCATAAAAAACGTTACCCTCATCAAATGTGGCTCGATGGGTTGTACATGGGTGCTCCGTTCTATGCCCAATATGCATTATATTTTAACGAGCCCATTCTTTTTGACGATGTGGTTAAGCAATTTATCCTTGTACATAAATACACTTACAATCCCGAAACGGGTTTGAATTACCACGGTTGGGACGAAAGCAGACTGCAAAAATGGGCAAATCCTGTAACTGGTTGTTCACCGAATTACTGGGGCAGGGCAGAAGGCTGGTACGCTATGGCATTGGTCGATGTGCTCGATTTTCTTCCCCTTGATCATCCGGGACGTGTAAAAATTCTGGAAATACTGAATCAGGTCGCTGCCGGAATCAAAAAGTATCAGGATACTGAAACCGGCCTTTGGTACCAGGTGCTCGATCAGGGCAATCGGGAGGGTAATTATTTTGAGGCAACAGCCTCTTCCATGTTTACCTATGCATTACTAAAGGCTACCCGGAAAGGCTATATCAGTAAAGATTATAAAGCCGTTGCTCAAAAAGCCTATTCAGGAATATTAAAGAACCTTATTAAAAATAATAGCGATGGAACCATAAGCCTGACCAAATGCTGCTCGGTGGCTGGTCTGGGCGGAACCCCATACCGTGATGGTACTTATGAATATTACATCAAAGAACCCGTGCGTGACAATGATCCGAAAGGAGTGGGGCCATTTATTATGGCCTCGATCGAATTCAGCTTAAATTATTAACGCAATACTCAAACTTAACAATTATCTATGATGAAAATGAAGCAAAGTTTTCTTGGTAAGGTTTGCCTGCTGGCTCTGTTTGTAATCTTTACGAGCGCACAATTGTATGCTCAGAAAGTTACCGGAGTGGTGGTTGATGAAACAAACACCCCGTTACCAGGCGTAAATGTTGTAGTGAAAGGAACTACAAATGGTGTAATAACCGATGGCGATGGAGCCTATTCCATTACACCGGGTGATATTAAAAACGATGTACTTACATTCTCTTTTATCGGTCTCGAAACAAAAGAAGTCAAGATCAACGGAGAAAAAGTCATTAATGTACAGCTAAAAAGTAGCACTCTCGAAATTGAAGAAGTAGTGGCTGTGGGTTATGGTACCGTTAAAAAGCGCGACATAACAGGTTCGGTTGCATCAGTTTCAGGAGAACAACTTGCTGCCATTCCTGTTGCCAATGTGGCAATGGCGCTTCAAGGACGTCTTCCGGGTGTGAATGTAACTTCTCAGGACGGACGTCCGGATGCATCGATTTCTATTCGCGTACGTGGAGGAGGTTCAATCTCCCAAAGCAACGAACCGCTTGTTTTAATTGATGGAATACCAGGCAATATGAGTCTTATTCCATCTGAAATGATTGAAAGCGTTGATGTACTGAAAGATGCCTCTTCAACGGCTATTTTTGGTGCACGCGGTGCCAATGGGGTTATACTCATAACGACTAAAAAGGGCAAAGAAGGTGCGGTTTCTGTGAGTTATAGCGGGTATTCAAAATTCAATACCCCAACCGGATATCTTGAGACTTTGAATCCTTACGATTACTTGACATCAAGATGGGGGCTCCTCGATGTATATTTCGGAACGACTTATACAACTCCATTTCAAAAATTGTTTGGCATTGGAGCCCACACTGGAAGTAACTCTGCTGGTATCGAGGCTTATAAAAATGTGTCGCCATACAACCTGCAAGAAGAGGTGTACAATAGCTCATTTTCGCACAACCACGACCTTACCATTACAGGTGGTACTGATAAAACGAAGGTCCTTTTCGCAATAAACTACATGGACGAAGATGGTATGAAGCTAAACTCCTATGCAAAAAGAGCTACAGCATCGTTCAAGTTAGACCAAAAAATAAGTGAAAAATTGGATTTTAACTTAGATGTGCGTTATACCGATAGAGAAACCATGGGTAACGAAGGTACAATCAGCGGTTATGGTTCCTCCCTCTCCGGATCTTACCGCTTTCGTCCTATCGCTATGGAAAATATAAAAGGAGATCTGTCTTTCCTGGGTGATGCTTCTTTGGGCGAGGAGTCGTTTGTCATGGATGATATGTACAGCCCGGTAAAAGTTATCAAAGACCATGAAAACCTGACGTGGAACCAAACGATCCTTGGTACTGCCGGTTTAAACTGGAATATTATTAAGGGATTAAACTATCGCACTGAATTGACATTGTCGCGCAATTATTCGCAAAATAAAATCTGGAGAGGACCTACACCTTCCAGCTTTAACGAAGAAAACTATCTGAATGGCGATGGAACATTTAAATGGGCCGGTGATGCCAATTACAGAAAAAATGACAACTGGGGGATGCGTTGGGTGAACACCCTGGGTTATGAACTAAAATTGAAAGAGATTCACCGGATCAATGTTTTGATAGGACAGGAAATTACAAATTCTGGTGGAACAAACATGCAAATCTCCGGCAGAAAGTTTCCTAAAAATTTTACCAAAAACAATGCTTTTGCCATGATTTCGCAATACGGATCCGACCTCGTAATTGCCACGGGTGTAAATACCCCAAACCGAATTATGTCTTATTTTGGTAGGGCAAATTATTCGCTCCTAGACAAATACATGGTTGCAGCTACCTTCCGTGCTGACGGTTCTTCGAACTTTTCTCCCGAGCATCGTTGGGGATACTTCCCGGCTGCATCTCTTGCATGGCGCGTTTCGGAAGAATCGTTTCTGGAAAACACCCATTGGCTCGACGATTTAAAACTGCGAGTATCTTACGGCGAGGTAGGAAATGATGCCATCAGTGCTGACCAGTGGTCGCAATTCTGGACATCAGAAAGTGACACACGCTGGCAATATGGCCTAAATCAAGTGCTTCAGCCTTCATACGATCTGGCTTCCAGTCAAATGGCAAACCGCGATTTGAAATGGGAAACCACCATTACACGTAACATTGGCGTGGATTTTACACTTTTCAACAATCGTTTGAGGGGTACTATCGATGTGTATAAGAATACTACAAAAAACTTGCTGATGCTGAAAGATATTCCGTCTATAACCGGGTTTACATCCAGCTACGCCAACATTGGGCAGACCAGCAACAAGGGTTTGGAATTATCCCTCTCGGGAATACTATTTAAGAACCGGGATTGGAACATTACGGCTGATGCTAACATCAACTTCAACAGAGGTAATATCGACGAACTTGCCGAAGGGCTCCAAAGTGCCTATGGAACTCAATTCCTGCAATCGGGTATTCCAAATGCCGACTACAAATTACTGGAAGGCAAACCCGTTGGTATCGTAATGGGTTACAAAATGGATGGTAAAGGATATTATACACCTGAAGATTTCAATTTCGACTCAGCAACAGGTATGTACACATTAAATGCTGGTGTTGCAGATCTTTCAAAAGCTTTTGTTTCGTACCGCGGAGGTTTGGTTCCCGGAAGTCAACAAGCTTATCCGGGTTTGCCAAAATTTGTAGATGCTTTCACAGACGGTGTGATTGATGACAAAGACTATGTTGAAATCGGTAACATGAATGCCAAACATACCGGGGGATTCAACATCAACGCTAAATATAAGAACTTCGATCTCGGCATGTATCTTAACTGGAGCTATGGTAATGATATTTACAATGCCAATAAATTAGCAACACTTTATAACCTTAACAAAGGAGGTGGCCTGTATGGAAATAAGCTGGCCATTGTGAAAGACTCCTATACACTGTTTGAAATTCAGAATGGAAATCTGGTACGTCTTACCACTCCCGAAAAACTTAATGCTGCCAATGCAAATGCGACCTTGCCATCGACGTATCTGCAACAGGGTTATGTTTCGGATATCGGTATTGAAGACGGTTCATACCTTCGTCTCAATACACTGACATTAGGTTATACCTTGCCCAAACAGTTGCTAAACAAAGTTAAAGCAAGCAACATCCGCCTTTATGGAGCCATCTACAATGTACTTACCCTGACAGGTTATTCAGGACTTGACCCTGATGTAAATACGAATGAAAACATAAACAGCGCTCGTTATCCAACTCCAGGACTTGACTGGGGAACCTATCCTCGTGCCCGTCAGTTTGTGATTGGATTAAATGCTACTTTCTAATTCGTTTAAATGGATAATAATCTTTAAAGAATAACAATGATGAAAAAAATAGTAATATATATAAGCTTGGCATTGTTGCCCTTCATGTTTGCAGGGTGCAATGACTATCTGGATGTATCGAATGAAGGCCAGGCCGACGATAACTTTGTTATGTCGAGTCCCAATGAAGCCTTTAAAGCGTTATCGTGGGCTTATGCTGAATATAAAACAAACGCGGCACACGGTGGAAACTACAACTGGCAAGACCCCTTGGGATCTGATGCTGAATACATGAGCGAATTCCCTACTGCAAACAATGTTATTGCAAGATTGCAACCCACTGCGGCTACGATAAATGCAAGTGCAGGCCTGTATAATAGTTTGAATATTGCTCTTGCACGCGCTGCCCGTATTTCCGGTTTAATAGCAGAAAGGGCCGAATATAAATTGGAAGTTGCTGGTAACACGCCTACTGCCTGGACACAAGTTTATGGAGAAGCTAAAACCCTGTGGGCGTTTTGCGCATGGGAATTGGTGCGTCATTTTGGGGATGTCCCTTTTGGTTATGAAAATAAAATTGTGGATACCTACGAATTGACCTCGCGCTTTGAGATTATTGATAAAATTCTAGAAGAACTCAAAGCCGTTGAGGGCAAAATGTACGTATTAGGGCAAGGTGGCATTACAACTGAGCGTCTTAGCCGCACCTACGCCAATGCATTGATAGGTGAAATTGCGCTTCATGCAGGCGGATGGCAGACCATTCGTACCGATATACAGGGCTTGTATGGCGATGTGCAATTTGAACAAAAAGGAACTGATGACGGAACCTGCGTTTATGCGCGTCGTAAAGATTACCAGAATTATATCAAAATGGCTGAGCAATACCTGAATGCTGCTGTGAATACCCATAAAGGAACTGCAACACTGATCACAACAGATAGCAGGGCAGCCAACAATCCTTTCCAAAAGATTTTTCAAGAAGTAAACTCCAGACGCAAAAGTCCCGAATCTCTCTTTGAAATAGGAACTGTAGCCGGCGTCGGAAACGCTGAATATGGATATAGTATGGGACGTCCGGGTTCCAATAGTTCCGTCATGGCTTACTTAAATACCTTTGCTGCAATCCGTATTATTCCGTCGTTTTTCTATAATGGCTACGAACTGGGTGACAAACGTCGTGACGTAAGTATGGTTGTAACCGGAAGCAACGCGGCAACCGGACAAGAAAACCTGATTCCACTCGGTGTTGGTACCCGTATTGGCGGAGGTGGCCCAAGTATCAATAAATGGGACAAGAACAGGGGAGATGTACCATTATATCCGAATGCAGCAAACCGTACGACAGGTATAAACTATGTCATTATGAGAATGGCCGACGCAATGCTTATGCTTGCTGAAGCAAAAGCTATTTCAGGAAGCGACAATGCAGGGGCAATTGCGTTGGTAAACCAAATTCGTGTAAGAGCTTTTGGCAATGCAGGCAAGAACATTTCCGGGCTCACAGGCGACGCGTTACTGGATGCTATCTATAATGAACGCAAATTAGAATTATTGGGCGAAGGTGATGTTCGTTGGGACATGATTCGTTCGGGTAAGTTCAACGAAAGAGCAATTGCGGTTCGTCAGGAAATGACCAATATGTCAGCGGGCCTGCAAGCTAACGGATACTATACATTCCCAAGCGGAAGAACCATTTCCAATTATGTTTGGACTAAATTTGTTCAGATAGGTGGAAGCAGTACCGCAGTTGTAACACAAGAAAGTACCAACGAAAACGATCCGGCACTTTACCCGGGTTGGCGCGGTATTTTCAACTGGGGAGCCACAGCTCATACTGCCACAGCAAAAAATCTGGCTATTAAAGGTCTGTATAACTACATTGATCCTGCCGGGGTCGAAGCTACCGCCTTGCAAGCCGATGGATATACCAAAGTAGAATGGGGCAGAAAAGTTTGGAATGATGCCAATGCCAAAGCAATGTTGAATGCAGCTATTCTGGATGGTGTAGTGGGTCGCGAAAATAGCGCGCCTCGCTACTTTCATGCCATGCCGCTTACGGTAATTGACCAATCGAAAGGTAAGGTAACGAATGGATACGGATTGCCAAATAAGTAAATCCTAATTCACATCTTAAAAATAACCTCCACAACCCCTCGTTTGAGCGATAGCGGAAACGAGGGGTTATTGGTTTTTTGTTTGTAACGTAGTTTATGTAAAATATTAATAATAAGTCGATTCATGCCGGATTGTCAATATTTTTAGTCTTTATTTTAAAGTTTCACTACCAACTAGAATGAACCGAACCAACCTCTTCCTGACCATTTTCCTGTTTTTTGTCCTTTTTATTCCTGAAAGAACATTTTCTCAATCCAGACAAAAAACAGAATGGATACTAAGTAATCTTATAACGACGAAAACCGAAGGAATCAGAATTACTGGAAACCCTCAGGTAATTGATTGTAAATACGGCAAAGCAGTTTTATTCAATGGTTCAACCGATGGAATTTTTCTGGATCAGATGCCACTCGATGGACTGAAGCAGTTTACCATCGAAGTCATTTTTCGTCCTGAAAGTGGTGGAAATTTTGAACAACGCTTTTTTCATTGCGGTGAAGTCAAAGGAAGTCGGGTGCTGCTCGAATTACGCTCTACCCAAACAGATTGGTATTTCGATGCCTTTATTACTTCAGGCGATCAGAAGAAAACATTGATCGAACCCAAATTAATTCATCCGCTTGACCAATGGTACCATCTGGCTTTTGTAATTGCCAACGGGAAGCAGAAAACCTACATTAACGGGATAAAAGAGCTTGAAAGTCAGATTGAAATAGTTCCGCTTCAAGGAGGAAAAACATCAATCGGAGTCAGGCAAAATGAGCAGTCGTGGTTTAAAGGCGGCATATCTAAAATCAGAATTTCGCCGGAAGCCTTAAGTCCGGCCAGCTTTATGAATTTTTGACAGAATATTTAAAAGAGATCACAATACACTAAACCACACCAACCGCTACCAAATTTGTAAACCTAAAATGAAACCAATTATAATATTCCTCTTTTTCGCAATTTTCATCTGCCTCGCAAAGCTTCAATTATCGGCTCAAACCAGCAAGTTGATTGCCGAGGCCGAACAAACCATGCTTCATGCCACACAATACATGGTTGAAAAAGTAAGCATAAACGGCGGCTATGTATGGTATTATTTACCCGATTTTTCGCGCCAGTGGGGCGAAATGGAAGCCTACAAAACTATGATCTGGTTGCAACATCCTGGGACGATCAGCATGGGGCATCTTTTTCTGGATGCCTATCGTGTAACCGGAAACGAATATTACTACCAAGCCGCGGCCAAGGCGGCCAATGCTATTATCTGGGGTCAAAGCAACGAAGGCGGCTGGAATTATATGATCGATTTTGCCGGCGACCGTTCCCTGAAACAATGGTACAACACCATTGGCAAAAACGGCTGGCGACTCGAAGAGTTTCAGCATTACTACGGAAATTCCACATTCGATGACGATATTACCTCGGATGCTGCCCGGTTTTTACTCCGGATGTATCTCGAAAAGCTCGATCCAACCTACAAATCAGCGCTCGAAAAAGCCATCAGTTTCGTCCTGAAAAGCCAATATCCCAACGGTGGCTGGCCACAGCGTTATCCGCTGAAATATGATTTCAAAAAAGAAGGACACCCAGATTATACCTCATTTTACACCTTCAACGACGATGTGATTTGGGAAAATACACATTTCCTGATTCAATGCTACTTGTCTCTTGGCGAAGAACGTTTTCTCGATCCAATCCGCCGCGGAATGGAATTTTACCTGATTTCTCAGGATGGATGCGGTGCTTGGGGGCAACAACTCAACATGAACCTGGAAACTGCCGGTGCCCGTACTTACGAACCAGCAGCATTTTTGCCATCAACCACCTGCGAGAATGCCATGCTGTTACTGAAATTCTACCAATATACAGGAGATAAAAAATTTCTGGAACATATTCCAGACGCCATCAAATGGCTCGAAGAAACTGCCCTTCCTGCTGATAAGGCTGAGAACTGGCGTACACATCCGACATTTGTTGAGGTGGCCACCAATAAACCCATTTATGTGCACCGGAAAGGCTCAAACGTGAAGTTCGGATCGTATTACATCGATTATAACGACGATCATCTATTGTCACATTACGGTGGAAAATGTCATGTTCCACTCGATGAGCTAAAGGCCGAATACAAACGACTTTCAGCCCTTCCTCCGGAAGAAGTAACGAAAGATTCGCCATTGAAATCGGAACAATTTAAAGGCGCCGGATCACCGCAAAGCTATTACGATTTGAACCGTTACAACTTCCCGATGCAGGTTGATGAAACGATGGTCGGCGAAATCGTTCGTTTGCTCGACGCACAAAACCGTTGGCTGACCAAACATGCTTCCATCAGCCATCCTTACATTGGCGATGGTCAAAGACAAGAATTAACCGACGAATTTGCATCAACCAATGTGGGCGACGAAACCGATACTTCTCCTTACCGCGACCCATCTGATCAGGAATACATTTCGACCGGAGATTACATCCGGAACATGAAAATGCTGATTAATTACATCCAGTCGGCAAAGTCTCCGGACGGAGTTAAAAAATCAGTGGTCTGGCATTAATTACTGAAAAATTTAGATCATGAAGAAAAATATAATAAGTTCTATATCACTGCTCTTGTTCCTCTTAAATTTGTTGGCGGCAAATTTTAGTGTCGATGCTCAGAATGGCAATGATAAAGGGTTCTTCCAGAATCCAGTGTTGGGCGGCGATTACCCCGATCCCTCGGTTTTAAGGGTTGGGAAAGATTATTACATGACCCATTCTTCATTCGAGTATAATCCGGGATTGCTCATCTGGCATTCAACCGACCTTATTCATTGGGAACGGATTGCTTTTGCGTTGACCCAGTATGTTGGTTCTGTCTGGGCACCCGATCTGGTCAAATACGGCGACAAATATTACATCTACTTTCCGGCAGGAAAAAAGAATTGGGTGGTGTCGGCATCTTCTCCTGAAGGTCCATGGTTGGCTCCGGTCGATCTGAAATTGCAGGGATTTATTGATCCCGGTCATTTGGTCGATGCGGAAGGAAACCGCTATCTCTATTTATCGGATGGCTACACGGTAAGACTGACAAAAGACGGTCTGTCAAAAGTTGGAGAACCAGTGCAAAATTACAAAGGCTGGCAATTTCCCAAAGAATGGAGCACCGAATGTTTTTGTTTGGAATCGCCCAAATCAACCGTAAAAAACGGATATTTTTATCAAACCGTTGCCCAAGGCGGCACTGCTGGTCCAGCCACAGCTCATATGGTGGTATCTGCACGGTCGAAGTCGCCGTTTGGTCCCTGGGAAAATTCACCGTATAACCCTATTGTTCATACCAATAACCGCAATGAACTCTGGTGGTGTCAGGGACACGGAACGCTGGTCGACGATGTCAATGGCAACTGGTGGATCATGTACCACAGTTACGAAAAATACTTTCAGACTATAGGCCGTCAAACCCTGATGTTGCCTATCGAATGGACGAAAGACCATTGGTTCAGGGTTCCTGAAGGAGTAAGTAGCAGCGACCGTATTAGCAAGCTTACCGGTGAATCGAGCATCACAGCAGATCAGCTTTCTGATGACTTTTCAGGAGACGAACTGGGGCTTCAGTGGCAGTTCTTTAAACAATACGCGCCCGACCGGTTTGAATTGAAAAACGGGGAACTGATCCTCCGTGCTGAAGGAAATTCATTTGCCAACAGCTCTCCTGTTCTGGTGAATTCGGCCGATCGCAAATATGAAGTTCAGGTTGAATACACCATCGATGAGGGAGCTACGGCAGGTTTGTGCCTGTTTTATAACGAGCAGGGAAATCTGCGGATTTCAGTCGATACTGAAAAGTTTACCGTTTTTAATCAGCAGAATGCTAAAATCAGGGCGAAAAATGAACTTGGCAACCATGGTTTTCTTCGGATTCTGAACGATGAAAATGAGGTGAGTTTTTATTATGGATTCGATGGAAAAATATGGAATCGCCTTGAACGAACTATTGACGCAACTGGATTTAATCACAATGTTTTTGGTGGATTCATGAGTCTGCGGGCTGGCTTGTTTGCTTTCGGTACTGGTAAGGTAAAATTTGATAACTTTATTTATAAAAAATTGTAATGAATTTTGTTAGAGTTAAATATAGGTTGTTCGGTTGGTTAGTTTGGGTTCAAATCCTGATTTGTCTGACTGATCATTCGTTTGGCCAGTCGGCAAATCAACCCGCAATCAGCCTGGAGCCGTTTGGCGACAGTATGCGCCACTGGTACGGCATTCACGACGATAGTAATATAGTCAATCCGGTGAAGAATCAGCCCCGATATCCGGAAACTGAGATCACCAAAATTGCTGATAATATTCTTCTGTATCAGCGAAACAATGGAGGCTGGCCTAAGAATTATGACATGCAGGCGATTTTGACCAGTGCCCAGATTGATAGTGTGGTGAATACAAAAAATATTCTTCATACCACTTTCGACAATTCAACCACCTACACGCATATTCAATATTTGGCCCAGGTTTATACCCTCACGAAAATCGTAAAATACAAAGAGGCTTGTTTGAAAGGCATGGTATTTACTCTTTCAGCACAATATTCCAATGGCGGCTGGCCCCAGTATTTTCCGTTGGAAGATAATTACAGCCGGAGAATTACCTTTAATGATGGTGCATACATTGGAATTATGAAATTATTGAGAAAAGTTGTTGATGAAGACCCGGTTTTTGCTTTTATCGGCAATGATTTCAGAAATAAAGTAAAACAGGCTTACGAAAAAGGACTGGAATGTATCCTGAAAATGCAGATCGTCGATCAGGGAAAACTTACCGTTTGGTGTCAGCAACACGATGAAATTACTCTTCAGCCTGCCTGGGCTCGGGCCTTCGAACCGCCAAGCATTTGCAATGGCGAAAGCGCCCCAGTCGTTTTATTTCTGATGAGCATTGATCAACCTGACCTGAGAATTATTGAATCGGTGCAAGCGGCTATTAAGTGGTTTCAGGATTCAAAGATTTATAATACACGCATAAAAACAATTCCGGCATCGCCCGAAAAATCGCAATGGCGCACCACTACTACTGACCAGGTCGTTGTAGTTGATTCGCTCGCACCACCAATATGGACCCGTTATTACGAATTGGGGACTGAGAAACCCTTGTTTTGTGATCGCAACAGCAAGTTTCTCTATTCGCTGGCCGAAGTGAGCCGTGAACGCCGTAGCGGATATGCCTGGTACACTTATGCTCCCAAAGAAGTTCTGAATAAATATCAGAAGTGGCAAAAGAAATGGGCTTCGGAAAAGAACGTATTGGACAAATAATTTGGTGAAAAAATGAAAAAAAAGTGTTTGTTATTAATTGGGTTACTCATCGCATTGAATGGTTTTACTAATTATCCATCGAAACCGAAAGATCAAAATCTTGCCGTTTCGGCGAACAAAAGGTTTTTAACCGTTGGTAACCGGCCATTTTTTTGGCTGGGCGATACCGGTTGGCTGCTTTTAAGCAAATTGAACCGGGCGGAAGCTGAGAAATATTTGGATGACCGCAAGGAGAAAGGGTTCAATGTAGTTCAGGTCATGATTTTGCATAGTCTTTCGGCAGTCAATGTTTCCGGAGATTCGGCGCTGATTAATAAAAATATGGGTACACCTAAAGAAGGTGGTTATTGGGAAAACCTTGATCAGGTAATTGATCTGGCAGCTAAGAAGGAAATGTATTTTGCTCTGGTTCCGGTTTGGGGATCGAATGTGAAATCAGGAAAGGTAACAGTTGTACAAGCCGAAAAATATGCTGAATTCCTTGCTAATCGGTATAAGGATAAACCGAATATTGTTTGGATGAATGGCGGAGATGCCCGGGGAAGCGATTCCATCCTAATTTGGAAAACAATCGGGAATACTCTAAAAAAGTATGATCCCAATCACCTTGTTACTTATCATCCTTTCGGGCGAACACAATCGTCAACATGGTTTCACAATGAACCCTGGCTCGATTTTAACATGTTTCAGTCGGGTCACCGAAACTATAATCAGGATACCGCCCGCACCGATCTCCGATATGGAGAAGATAACTGGCGGTATGTTTTATCTGATTACAGTAAAATTCCGCTAAAGCCAACGTTAGACGGGGAGCCATCTTACGAAGGAATTCCTCACGGTTTGCACGACACTTTGCAGCCCCGCTGGACTGACAATGATGTTCGCAGGTATGCCTATTGGTCGGTCTTTTCGGGAGCTTGTGGTTTTACTTATGGCCATAATTCGGTGATGCAGTTTTATACTTCAGGACCTAAATCTGGCGCTTATGGTGCACGAATGCCTTGGATGGAAGCCTTAAACAGCCCTGGGGCCAATCAGTTAAAATATCTGAAAAGTTTAATGCTCGAATATCATTTTGAGGAACTTGTTCCTGATCAATCGATTTTATCCGATCCGGGAGAACGGTATAATCATTTGGTAGCGCTGAAAGGGAAGAACTGCCTGTTGGTTTATACATACAACGGGCGAACAATTAGCCTGAAAGCAAATAAGTTGGACGGCAATAAATTTGAGTTGATATGGTACAGTCCCCGGAATGGGGAATTTGGTTACTCCGGAACTTTTAAAAAAAATGAGGTAAATGAATTCGATCCACCCAGACAGCAACAGGATGGTGAGGATTGGGTTTTGATCCTGAAACAGAAATGATCTGAAAATAATACTAAACTTTTGACCGAATGAGAACCATTATCACGATTGTCGCCTTGCTAATGGCAAATTGCTTATTTGCCCAAACAGTTGAAGAAAACTACCGGAAACCTTTAAAATCGGTAATCACCCAAATTGAAACCCGCTTTCATGTTAAAATCAATTATGATGAAAAGCTGATTGCCGATCGTTCAGTCAATTATGCGCAGTGGCGTTTTAAGGATGAGGTGGAGGCAACACTATTGGCTGTTTTGGCTCCGCTTGATTTGGTTTTTTCAAAGACCGGAGAGGGCATTTATAAGATTGAGGCTTTTCAATACCATCGTCGCTCCGTTGATGAGGGAAAAAAGCACCTGAATCGTTTGCTTTCTTTGTACCCCACTCTTCAGGATTGGGAAAAACGCAAAGCCGAATTGCAGCAATGCTTCCTTTCAACACTTGGATTATCACCACTTCCGGAAAAACCAAATTCGAATCCGATTTACGCCAACAAACGCCAACTGGATGGATACACTGCCGAAAACGTTGCAATTGAAAGCCTTCCCGGGGTATTTGTCAGCGGTACTTTATACCGGCCACTCAAGGGAAAAGGTCCTTTCCCAGCCGTAATGCTTGCGCAGGGACATGGTGAAATTCAGCATTACGGCGAAAGTTCACAATTGCTGAGCGCTAATTTGGCACGCATGGGCGCGGTAGTCTTCAGTTACGACATGTTTGCAAAAGGAGAAGAAAGCCTCCAGTTTGCTTTTGAAGATCATCGAACTATTCTGGCTCCGACGATGCAGACTCTGAACAGTATCCGGATACTCGATTTTCTGAGTTCGCTGCCATACGTTGATTCCAAACGAATTGGAATGACCGGAGCTTCCGGCGGAGGTACGCAAACATTCCTGATGACAGCACTCGATCCTCGAATTGCAGTGAGCGCTCCGGTGGTGATGGTTTCGTCGTGGTTCTTTGGTGGCTGCCCTTGCGAAAGCGGGATGCCAATTCATTCGTGTGGAGAATGGGGCACCAATAATGTCGAGATTGCAGCAATGGCCGCTCCACTCTCGATGTTGGTCGTTTCCGATGGTGGCGACTGGACCGCTAATGTTCCTGAAATTGAATTTCCATACCTGAAGCAAGTCTATACTTTATTTGGAAAACCTGAATTGGTTGAAAACGTCCATCTGTTAAAAGAAGGACATGATTATGGCCCATCCAAACGTCAGGCAGTGTATGAGTTTTTGGCCCGACAATTTGGTTTGAATATCAGTGCTGTAAAAACCGCATCTGGTGAGGTAGATGAATCAAAATGTACCATGGAATCAAAACAGGCAATGCTTGTATTTGGAGAAAAGGGCGAACATTTGCCAACAAATGCCATTCATGGAATTGAGGCCTTGAAAGCATTATTGAAAAGTAAATAAGATGAAACGTCCAAGACAAAATTTTGACACAAAGGAGGATGATTCTAAAACCAAAAATGATAACGTTGCTTTTTTTAAGCCTCACCCTTCGGGGGAGGTTCGGAGGGGGCTTCAAATTATAAATAAAATGAAGAATTATACCTCATTTGCATTCCTTTTGATTGTTGCAGGTTTGATATCAGGAATGGTTTCGGAGAAAAAAAGACCTGTCAAAGTGTTTTTGGCCGGCGATTCAACCTGTGCCAATTATGAACTGGAAGATGACTATCAGTCCAAACGTTTCCCACTTACCGGTTGGGGACAGGTATTTCAGCAATATTTCAGGAAAGATAGCCTGAAGGAGGTTTCAGGTTTAATTAAAGTGGATAGTGTGGTAGTTGACGACCGTGCAAAAGGCGGTCGCAGTACCCGTACTTTTTTTCAGGAAGGTCGCTGGCGGGCTATTTATTCTGAACTGCAGCCCGGCGATTTGGTGATTATTTCGTTCGGGCACAACGATGCGGCCAAAGACAAAACCGAACGATACGTTGATATTGACGGTTACAAAGAATTTTTACGTCTCTATGTTTCACAAACCCGCCAGAAAGGGGGAATTCCGGTGCTGATGACTCCCGTGAACCGCAATTATCCATGGGAAGAAGGTGTTTTAAAAAGTTGTCATGGCGAATATCCACAGGCCGTGAAAGATATTGCAGCCGAAATGAATGTTTTGTTGATCGATCTGACGCAATTATCGTGCGAACATTTCACGAAAATGGGACAGGATTTTGTCTCCGAAAAATATTTCATGAATTTGCCTGCCAAAACATATACGGCATATCCCGACGGGCAAAAGGACAACACACACTTTCAGCCTGCCGGTGCAAATGCTGTTGCACAACTGGTTTTTGACGGACTGAAGAAATTAGAAATTAAGAATTAGAATAAAATGAGACGAATCGGATTTACAGTATTGGTTATTAGTCTTTTAATTCAGACCTCGATGGCACAAAAAGCAGAAACGCAGGTTCTCCCGCGCGATACCTCGTTTACACCCTATCAGGCCTGGATAAAGATCAGGAAAGAATTTCCCGAAGCGAGAATAGTCAAACCACAACTTCCGGAAGGAGTTCGGGCTGAAACTGATGTAGTTTACGCGATTCTTTCCAATACTCCTTACGGTAAACGCGAATTGCATCTCGATCTTTTTCGTCCGGAGAAACCCGGGAAATACCCGGTTTTGTTGTTGATTCACGGTGGAGGCTGGCGTTCCGGAAATAAATCGATGGATATTCCGATGGCACAGCAAATAGCGGCAAGAGGTTATGTCACCGCGACTGTTGAGCATCGCCTTTCTCCGGAAGCATTGTATCCGGCAGCCGTATACGACATAAAGGCCGCGATTCGTTTTTTGCGCTCCAATGCTAAAAAATACAACATCGATCCAAACAAAATGGCCATTGCCGGAAGTTCGGCTGGCGGACAACTGGCAGCTCTGGTTGGCTCAACTTCCAGAGGTGGAAAGTTTGATGGGAAAGAAGGAAATCCTGGCACTTCGTCGGCTGTTCAGGCCATTATCGATATGGATGGTGTTCTTGATTTTAATACTCCTGACGAAAAAGGCAAAGACGAAGAAGCTGCAAAACGCTCAGCCGGTGCATTATGGTTTGGGGCAACATTCAGTGAAGCTCCTGAAAAGTGGATAGAAGCATCGCCGATTCAATATGTCGGGAAAGACACGCCACCTATGCTGTTCATCAATAGTGCATTGCAGCGGTTTCATTATGGGCGCGACAGTGTGATATCGATTCTGAATAAGCACCAAATTTATACTGAGGTGCATACCATCGATAACACGCCACATCCGTTCTGGCTGTTTCAGCCGTGGTTCGAGCCAACTGTAAAGTATATAGTCGATTTTTTGGATAAGGAATTGAAAAACAAGTAAAGTAAAAATACAGGCTATGCAAAAAGTAGAAATTCAAACACAAAGACGCGGAGACACGGGGAAAATCCGACATCTGTCGGATTATAAATCAAAACTTTGTGTCCTTGTATCTTCGTGTTTAAAATTAGTGTCATTCGTATTGTTGTTTCCTGCATTATCGTTTTCATCTGAAAACTATGATTTTGTGGTAGCTCCTGATGGTTCAGGAAATTTCACGACCATTCAGCAGGCCATAGATGCCAGTAAAGCCTTTCCCGATTCGCGTGTGACCATTTTTGTGAAGAACGGAACCTATAAGGAAAAGCTGGTAGTTCCGTCATGCAATACCCAATTGTCAATTGTTGGCGAAAGTGCCGACCAAACTGTCATTTCGTTCGACGACTATTTTGAAAAAATCAACCGTGGACGGAACAGCACATTTTACACGTACACCCTGAAAGTTGAGGCCAACGATTTTATCCTGGAAAACATTACCGTTGAAAATACTGCAGGTCCAGTCGGACAGGCTGTCGCTCTTCACGTCGAGGGTGATCGATGTGTGTTCCGGAATTGCCGGTTTTTAGGAAATCAGGATACCGTTTATGCCGCCGGACGTTTTAGCAGGCAGTATTTCAGCGATTGTTCCATTGAAGGAACGACCGATTTTATTTTCGGAGAGGCCACTGCTCTTTTCGAATCATGCAAGTTGCATTGCAAGGCAAATTCTTTCATCACCGCCGCCAGCACTCCCGTAGGAAAACCTTTCGGTTTTGTTTTCCTGAATTGTAAAATCACAGCCGCTTCCGGAGTTAATAAGGTGTTTCTGGGTCGGCCCTGGCGAAGTTTTGCCAAGGTTGCCTACCTGAATTGTGAAATGGGCAATTTTATTTGTCCTGAAGGCTGGGATAACTGGTCGAAAACTGAGAATGAAAAAACAGCCAGATTTACCGAATATAATAATTCAGGAGCAGGTGCCGATACCCGGCAACGAGTGGGTTGGTCGGTGAAATTAAGCTCGGATGAAGCTTCAAAGTTTAATAAAGAGAATATATTTGCGCCGATTGGCTGGGAAAATTCATCGGGAAATAAATGGTATGAATTATAAAATATAACAAAGGCCAAATTGCTTTGACTCACCCCAAGCCCGATAAATCGGACTTTTCCCCTCTCTACTCGTAGAGAGGGGGAGATCATCGCAGATGATCTGGGGTGAGTTAGCAATACGATAATCGACAAAATTAAAAACTAAAAATATGAACCGATTTTATTCACTTTGTTTGATCATAGTTTCAGCTGTTTCGTGGAATGCTACAGCACAGACAACCAATTCTCTATCCAAATCATGGGTTGCCGACAATGGCGACGGAACCTATACCAATCCGGTGTTGTATGCCGATTATTCCGATCCGGATGCCATTCGGGTGGGCGACGATTATTATTTGGTGGCTTCGTCGTTTAACTGCATTCCCGGATTGCCCATCCTGCATTCGCGCGATTTGGTCAACTGGGAATTGATTGGTTACGCGCTTTCGAAACAGCCGCCTTTCGATGTGTTCGACAAGGTTCAGCATGGTGGTGGTGTTTGGGCGCCTTGCATCCGCTACCACAATAACCAGTTTTACATTTATTATCCCGACCCTGATTTCGGTATTTATGTGGTTAAAGCTTCCAATCCGAAAGGTCCATGGTCGGATCCTTTGCTTATTCAATCCGGAAAAGGGTTGATCGATCCTTCGCCGCTTTGGGACGAGGATGGAAAAGCTTACCTGGTTTATGCTTTGGCCGGAAGTCGTGCCGGAGTGAAAAGCGTGGTGCTGATTAACCGAATGAATCCTGAAGGAACCAAATTGATCGGAAACAGTGTAATGCTCATCGACGGTCATAAAAATCATCCGACGATTGAAGGGCCTAAAATCTACAAACGTAACGGTTATTACTACATTTTCGCTCCTGCCGGCGGTGTTCCAACTGGCTGGCAGATGGTGATGCGAAGTAAAAATATTTTTGGTCCTTATGAGGATAAAATCGTCATGGCTCAGGGCAAGAGCGACATCAATGGTCCACATCAGGGTGCATGGATCGATACCAAAACCGGTGAAAACTGGTTTCTAAATTTTCAGGATTTGGGCGCTTACGGACGCGTCCTTCACCTGAATCCGATGAAATGGGTGAACGACTGGCCGGTTATTGGAGTTGATGCCGATGGCAACGGAAACGGTGAACCGGTTAGAACTTATAAAAAACCAAATGTCGGCAGGTCATATCCGAAAGCAACTCCTCCTGAAAGCGACGAATTCAATGGAAATGAACTTGGCCTGCAATGGCAATGGCATGCCAATTACCATACCACCTGGGGTTTTCCTTCCGGAAACCTGGGCTTTTTCAGGCTGAATTGTATTCCAGGGCCGACTGATGCTGTCAATTTATGGAATGTTTCCAACCTGTTGTTGCAGAAGTTTCCTGCTCCTAAATTTACAGCAACAGCCAAACTCACTTTCGATGCCCGTTTCGATGGAGAAGAAGTAGGCTTGGTAGTGATGGGCCTGGACTATGCCCGAATTGCAATCAAACGCGAAAATGGAAAGCTGGAAATTCAGTCGGCCATTTGTCCTCAGGCCGATAAAGCCGGAAAAGAGGAAATCTCGGAATCAAAGCCGGTTGATTCACCGACTATTTATTTCCGGCTTCAGGTTCGGAAAGGCGCCGAATGTAGTTTCAGTTACAGCACCGATGGAATGAATTTTATACCTGTTGATTTGAATTTTAAAGCCCGGGAAGGGAAATGGATTGGTGCAAAAGTTGGTTTTTATGCTCTCCGGAACGGAATAATCAATGATGCCGGATCAGCCGATATCGATTGGTTCAGGATAAGCCTCCCCTAACCCCTCCAAAGGAGGGGAACAAGAGCCACAGCGTTTAATATAGAAATGCAAAACTTTGCGAAATGTTGTGTTCTTTTTACCCTGAAAGGGTATAATATCAATAGCCCGGGGTAAACGACGAAGGAGTTCAACCCCGGGTAAAATGAAAGTTGAGAGACCGTCCGCGAGAAAATGGTGAACAAAGAGTTATCCTTCTTTCGGACGGAATGACGAAAATGATTTTCAAATTGCAAATGCGAAATTGATGGTAAATTATATAAAGAAAATTGGATGTCTTTTATTTATAATGGTTATGGCTGGTTCGGTATTTGCTTCCGACTACCATTTCATTGTCGCCGCCGATGGAACCGGTGATTTTCGAACGCTTCAGGAGGCCATTAATGCCGTGCCCGATTTCAGGAAGAATGAAACACGGATATTCATAAAAAAGGGCATGTACAAGGAAAAGTTGGTGCTGGCCGGAAGTAAAACAAATGTGGTTTTCATTGGCGAAGATCGTGATCAAACCATTCTGACTTACGACGATTTTGCTTCGAAAAAGAACCGGTTTGGCGAAGAAATCGGAACTACCGGGTCAACTTCATTTTTTGTATTTGGTGATGGATTTCGTGCTGAAAATATCACGTTTGAAAACTCATCAGGGCCAGTTGGTCAGGCTGTGGCCGTTCGTGTTGACGGCGATCAGGTGGTTTTTATCAACTGCAGGTTCCTCGGATTTCAGGATACATTATATCCGCACGGCGAAAAAAGCCGCCAGTATTACCGCGATTGTGTTGTTGAAGGAACTGTCGATTTTATTTTCGGTTGGTCAACTGCAGTATTCGATCGTTGTACAATTGTTTGCAAAGATCATGGTTTTGTAACAGCCCCGTCAACCAATGAAGGAACGCTTTTCGGCTTTGTTTTTCTCGATTGCAAAATTACAGGAACAGCTCCGGAAGCATCATTTTATTTAGGCCGTCCGTGGCGTCCGTTCGGAAAATCAGCATTCGTGCGATGCGACCTGGGAAACATGATCAAACCCGAAGGTTGGCACAACTGGAATAAGCCGGATGCTGAAAGAACTACCTTTTTTGCTGAGTATAAAAATACAGGAGCCGGAGCTTCAGGAGGGAAAAGAGTGGGCTGGTCGCACCAGTTAACGGATGAGGAGGCATCGGCTTATACCTCGGAGAAGATTCTTGGAGAATGGGTAGAAAAGCACAAGTAAAAAGGAGTTGGAAGACCGGAGACAGAAGACCAAAGTTTGAAACGCCGCTCCCTGAGCGCGAAGCAGTCGAAGGGAGCATCTTAAAGGGCCAAAGTCAGAAATATTAATTTAGAACAATATAAATCAAGAAGATATGAACTCAATTAAATCTACACTCGCACTACTGGCAGTTGCTTTGTTCTCTACCTGTGCAGTATCGCAACCTGTTTCAAAAGACAGTCTGGCTGACCATTTGTATAAGGGAATCGAATTTCAGATGCCTCGTGTTCAGGAACCGGTTATTCCAGCCAATTCAGTTTCGATTACCGATTTTGGTGCAAAAAGCGGTGGCCAGTTTTTGTGCACCCAGGCATTTAACGATGCCATTGATGCCGTTTCGAAAAAGGGCGGTGGCAAAATTATTATTCCGGGAGGAACCTGGCTAACCGGCCCGCTCAGCCTGAAGAGCAACATTGAGTTGTATTCCGAAGCCGGAGCGTTGGTGGTGTTCAGCACCGACAAAAGTTTATATCCATTGGTTGAAACCAATTTCGAAGGGTTCAGTACGTTCCGCTGCATGTCGCCAATTAATGGGCGCAATCTGGAAAATATTGCCCTGACAGGAAAAGGAATTTGGGATGGATCGGGCGATGCCTGGCGGGCTGTTAAGAAGGATAAACTGACCGAAAGCCAATGGAAAAAACTGGTTTCTTCGGGCGGAATTGTGAGCGAAAATGGCAAAACATGGTATCCGTCACAGCAGTTCAGGGAAGGTGAAAAACAAGCAGAAATGAATGTACCGCGCAATCTGAAAACGAAAGCCGAATTTGAAAAGATACGCGATTTTCTGCGTCCGGTCATGGTCAGCCTGATTTCGTGCAAAAAGGTCTTGATAGATGGTCCAACTTTCCAGAATTCACCGGCTTGGTGCATTCATCCTTTAATGTGCGAAGATTTTACCCTTCGGAATACAACGGTTCGCAACCCTTGGTTTTCGCAAAACGGCGATGGAATTGATATTGAATCGTGTAAAAACAGTATCATTCATGATTCCAATTTTGATGTGGGTGACGATGCCATTTGTATTAAAGCGGGCAAAGATAAGGAAGGACGCGACCGCAAAATGCCCAACGAAAATCTGATTGTAAAAAACTGTATCGTCTTTCACGGTCATGGCGGGGTAACTGTGGGGAGTGAGATGTCGAGTGGAGTACGTAACCTGCACGTTTCCAATTGCACTTTTATCGGAACTGATGTTGGATTGCGTTTTAAAAGCAATCGCGGTAGAGGAGGTGTGGTCGAGAATATTTATATTTCGAATATTGAGATGATGAATATTCCAACTCAGGCGATTTCATTCAATCTATACTATAGTGGCCGATCGGCTTCGGAAGACTTGGAGGCCGGAACTGACGGTCAGGCTCCCACACTTTTGCCAGTAACAGAAGAAACTCCTCAGTTTAAAAATATCTTCATCCGCGATGTGAATTGCAAAGGCGCTATGACAGGAATATTTCTTCAGGGTTTGCCTGAAATGAACCTTGAAAATATTCAACTCGAAAATATTCAAATGGAGTCGGATTATGGCATGGTTTGCAGCGATGCTAAAAATGTAAAAGTTAAAAACCTGATGCTCAAAACGAAGAAATTTCCGGTAATCGATCTGAAAAACAGTACAGATGTATTTGTTGAAGGTTTGATTTCTTCAACTACAGAGTCTCCAATTATTAAGGTTTCCGGAACTCGCACTGGGAAAACCATATTGAAAAATGTTGGCATAACCAATTTTGAAAAACAGGTTTTTATTGGTAAAGAAGTCCCAAAAAATGTTGTTCTGCTGGTGAAATAATCTAAAAACAGCTATTAACTCAACGAACTAAAACATTGAAAGATGAAATCTAAATTACTTTTCCTGATTGCTTTTCTGGTTACGAATATTTGTGTTCAAAGCCAGACTGTTTCAATAAATGTTGATCTGAGCAAGGAAAAAGGGGAAATGAAACCCATCTGGGCCTGGTTTGGCTATGATGAGCCGAATTACACCTACATGAAGGATGGCAAAAAATTGCTGTCTGAAATTGCTGCGCTAAGTCCGGTTCCGGTTTATGTTCGGACCCATAACCTAATGACTTCAGGCGATGGAACTCCGGCGCTTAAATGGGGTTCTACCAATATGTACGCCGAAGATAAAAATGGTCTTCCGATTTATAACTGGGCTATTATCGATTCGATATTTGACACTTACATTCAGCGTAAAATGAAACCTCTGGCCCAAATCGGTTTTATGCCTGAAGCACTTTCGACCAAACCAATGCCATACAAGCATGATTGGGCTCCTGGAAAAGCCTATAAAAACATCATCACCGGCTGGGCTTATCCTCCAAATGATTATAAAAAGTGGGCTGAATTAATTTATCAGTGGGTAACTCATTGTGTGAAACGTTATGGCAAAGCTGAAGTTGAAAGCTGGTACTGGGAGCTTTGGAACGAACCCGATGCCGATTATTTAATGGCTCCCAATCGTGTTCAGGAATATTGTAAAATGTATGATTTTGCTTCGGATGCCGTAAAAAGAGCTTTGCCAGCAGCAAGGATTGGTGGTCCGCATTCAACTGGTGGCGCAGCTAAGTTTTTACGCGCTTTTATTCAGCATTGTCTTTATGAAGCAAATCAGGCAACCGGCAAGATTGGTGCTCCACTCGATTTTGTAGCTTTTCACGCCAAAGGTTCGCCAAAGGTGGTTGATGGCGCTGTTCGTATGAGTATGAGCTCGCAATTGCGAAACATTAACGATAATTTTGCGGTGATTGCTTCTTTTCCTGAAATAAAAGAACTTCCTGTTATTATTGGTGAGTCAGATCCGGAAGGATGTGCAGCTTGTGGCATGCAGACCAATCCTGAAAATGCCTATCGAAATGGGACTCTGTATTCAAGTTACACGGCTGCATCCATTGCGCGTGAATATGACTTATCCGATCATTATAAAGTTAACCACATCGGTTCGGTTAACTGGTCTTTCGAGTTCGAAAATCAGCCCTGGTTTTATGGTTTTCGTGATCTTGCAACCAATGGTGTTGATAAGCCGGTTTTGAATGTTTTCAGGATGTTGGGAATGATGAGTGGAACTCGTGTTGAAGTATCGGGTGATTTAGCTTACAATTATAAAACCATTTGTGATGCGAGTGTGCGTGGCGAACAAACTGATCTGAATGCGCTTGCGACTATAGATAAAGGTAATATAGCTGTACTTCTTTGGAATTACTACGATGACGATATTCAAGGAATTGGTTCGCCTGTTAAACTCTCCATCCAGGGGTTCAACGGAAGTAAAGCAACGGTTTCACATTATCGAATTGACAACGAACATAGCAACTCGTATGCTGTTTGGAAAAAGATGGGATCTCCGCAAAATCCTACACCCGAACAATACCAAATGCTTGAAAAGTCAGGACAACTCGAATTCCTTTCGAAACCTAAAACTGTTCGAATCCGAAACGGGGAGTTGACTATAAATATGCAGCTTGCGCGTCAGGCAGTTTCATTAATTAAGCTGGAAGTCAGGCAATAAGAATGCAGAGACGGGCTTGCTAAAATTGTTTATTTTAAAACCAAATCTTACTAGTTCCTCAGTATGTTGGCATACAGACCATAAATGAATAACTGGGTGAAATAGAGTCGGTGGGGTTCAGCCCAGAATGGGCGAGATATAATAGCCCATGGGAAACGACGAAGGAGTGCCGCCCTGGGTTGGAAAGGGCAAAAGAAAAATCGTCCGTGCGATAACGTTTTTCAAGACAAAAGCCTTATCTCGGACGGAATTGCATCCGACTTTTAAAAAGTAGTTTCATGAAAGAAATTTATTACCAGAAGTCAACAAAGCCATATTAATTAACTGATTTTTTAATTGTTCTATATTTGGATTTATGCTAACTCAGGTTATAGTCAAATTAATAAATATTTTCAAATCGATACTGATCAACTTATGAGAATACTGAACCTTAAATATGCACCACTATTTCTACTGTTTTTAGCTGTAACCTGTGGTATTTCTTCTGCGCAACAAATCACTGTTTTTACCATTGGCGATTCGACCATGGCCAATAAAAAGGCAGAGGTTGCTCCTGAAACTGGCTGGTGTCAGGTATTTTCAGCATTTGTCGATCAACCCGTGGAAGTTAAAAACCGGGCAGTAAATGGTCGGAGTACGAAAAGTTTTATCAATGAAGGCCGTTGGAAATCGGTGCTAGATTCACTTCATACAGGTGATTATGTGTTTATCCAGTTTGGCCACAACGACGCAAAAATTCAGGATACCACGCGCTTCACTGATCCGTTTACTACTTACCGCAAGAATCTGGAACGCTTTGTGCGCGAAACCCGCGAGAAGGGAGCAACTCCAATTTTATTTACATCCATTGTCCGCCGAAAGTTCGAAAACGGCTTTTTGACAGATACTCATGGCAATTATCCAATGGTGGTTCGGCAGGTTGCGGCTGAAATGAATGTTTCTCTGATAGACCTTCAACTACTCACTGCCGGGGCTGTTTCCGCTCTTGGAGATGAAGCTTCTAAAAATATTTACCTTTGGACACCGCCAACCGGTAAATTTCCGGAAGGAAGAAAAGACGACACTCATTTGAACATTGAGGGTGCAAATCTGGTAGCTAAGCTGGCTGCACAACAATTAATTTTGCTGGACAATTCGTTGTCGAAGTTTATAAAAACCAAATAATAAAAGTTTTTAAAGGGAGGAAGTTTGATTACTCTCCGCCATTAATCATTCCTGAAACAATTCCTTTTGACTTACCCAAATCGGCAATAATGACACCACACAGATGAAAAAAGACAAATGTATAAATGAGATATTGGCCAAATCCATGAATTTCTTCGATCAAATGTTTGGTGTCTCTGGATATGCCCAGATCACGACCGAAAGCTAGCGATAACCCGGTCACTGCCATAAACAGGATAAGGATATAGAAGAAGGTATAACTTCCTTTCACAATCATATAAAGCTTCAGTTCCTTTTTGTCAGGATTATTTTGTTTGTACGGGGTAAGAGCATTTTTTATCCTTGATTTAAATTTTTCCTCTCCTGATTGGGCAATCTCAACACCAATCCGGGCCAAGAATAGGAATGATAATCCAATTCCAAGGTATTTATGCAATTCCCACATTTTATCGTCAAAGATATGCGCAACAGAAAATGCCTGATCTTTGTCGATACTTGCCCCTTTTTCAGTCAGCATATTCTGAACAACTAAACTGTTTTCCCTTGGATTTAGAAGGGTAGAGGCAAATAAAACGGTAAGCAGAATAAAAGTCAATGTGAGAAAAGTAAGCCAATGCCAAATGCGTACAGCAATCGAATGCTTCTGCATAAAGGGTGATTGACTGATGTGGCTTGAAGTTTGATCCATTTTCATAAATTCCTATTTTGATTAATTCAGGTAAAAATCCTTTTAGGTAAAACAGAAGAACTGTTGTCGGGTTCAGTTTTGAAAGTGATGCTTTTATTTTTTTGTATAAAACGAATACCTTATATTAAGAACCAATGGAAACTCTTCAAAACGTTCTTTCGCAATAGGCAGATGACTAAACGAGCTAAATATTTCATATTCTTTTACTCCAAACTGGTAACCCAATTCTACAGCCAGTCCTTTAAGATTTCTCTTTTTGCTAAACCATTCTTTTCCTACAAGAATTCCGGGAATCGGAACATGGGTGGATTTGTTCGGATCGAAAGCATTTAACCATTTCCATTTACCTACCAAACCGAAATAAGTACGATCGGTTCTTTTATACTGAAAAGCATGAAGAAATTTAAATCCTCCCTGCACATCATTGGGATTAATGTCTTCCAATTCTGAGGCTATTCCACCAAAGATTTCAACACCTGTAGTTTTAGAGAACCACATTCTAACGTTTGGATTAAAACTCAAAATGGATAATTCTGCCCCTACGCCAATCATTTTTTGGGCAAACGAACCCATTGTGAGGAAAGTTGCGAACAAGGTAAAAAGAAGTATTCGTTTCATGGTTTGTGTTATTTCATTTTCAAATTTTCAAATTGTCGAATTTTCAAATCGCGTTCCCGATCTTACCATTTCCTTAAAGCATTCAAATTCCGTTGGTTAGCAATGTTTTTTGCTTCCGGGGTATATAAAAATTCAAGTTCTTCCTTGAAATATTCAGTAATTTTCCCGCGTACCATTTTCGTCATTGAGTTGAGTAAATTGTTTTTTTCGGAAAACGCTTCGGGCAAAATGGCAATAGTGGCCGGTAGCCAACGTTCGGGAAAAGTATTTTCAAATTTTCCACCAGTTTTGTAGGCATCCACTTCAAGTTGAATTATTTTAAGCGCTTCGGTCAATGCATCTTCGGTGCCTGGTTTAAAACCGCGTTTCTCAAGTTCTCTGTTTAACGCGGACATGTTGGGAACAATCATTCCTGAGGTGTAGGCATTCTGATTATTATAAAGCATACATTGGTCAATGTATGGGGATTGGTCGATTAGTGATTCTTCGATTCCTTCAGGGCTGAATTTTTCACCATCGCTTCCAATCAGTAAACTTTTAAATCGTCCCAGCACATATAGAAATCCGTCAGAATCCATATAACCCATGTCACCGGTATATAGCCATCCGTCTTTTACTGCATCGGCTGAGGCTTTTGGATTGTTCCAATAACCCTTCATTACATTCTCACCCTTTACCACGATTTCACCCTTTTCTCCCAGAGGAAGTTTATTGCCATCGCTATCACAGATTTTCAGGTCGAGATATTTTACCAACCGGCCGGAAGTCCCGAATTTAATGGCATGAAGCGCATTGGATGAAATAACCGGAGAAGCTTCCGAAAGCCCATATCCCTGGCACATTGGCATTCCGATGGCATAAAAGAATCGCTGCAATTCGATGTCGAGTAAAGCTCCGCCACCAATAAACAAATCAAGTTTTCCGCCAAATCCTTCCCTGATTTTCGAAAACAGGATTTTATCGTAAAGTTTCAGCAATGGTTTATATATCGCCCGTGTGCCTTTTCCTCGATCCCATCCTTTTCCGTTGTATTTATAAGCAATTTTAAGTGCATGGTTAAACAACTTTTCGGCAGTTGCACCTTTTTGTTTTATTCCGGCTTCAATTCCTTTCCTGAAATTTTTTGCAACCGCAGGAACACTCATTAAAATATTAGGCTGAATTTCCTTGATGTTTTTTGGTATGTTTTTAATCGTTTCCATGGGCGTTTTCCCGATTTCAAGCGAAGCAACACTTGCCCCATTGTACATGAAACAATACAGACAAGCTGTATGGGCAAACGAATGATCCCAAGGCAAAAATGCCAGTGTTTTCCATTCGGGCGTAATTTCCAGCAAAGTGTTTGCCTGAATTACATTCGATGCGTAGTTCAAATGCGAAAGCATAATCCCTTTCGGATCAGCGGTTGTTCCTGAAGTGTAGGATATATTGGCAATGTCGTCTGGTCCGATCGTTTGATAAACCGCTTCAAAATCGGTGCGGTTTGTTTTCAGATATTCATCGCCCAAGGCTAAAACCTCGTTGTATGAAATATCTTTAGCGCCTGGGTTTTCCTTCCCATCCAGGTAAATAACCTTTTCCAGATCCGGAAGTTCGTTTCTGATATCTTCAATTTTTGATGCATGACCTTTTGAAACTACAATCATTTTGCATCCGGAATGAGTGAGCCTGAATTTGAGTTCGTTACCCGACTCAAGCCTGACCGATAACGGAACATTAATACCACCGCTATAGAGAACTCCCAGTTCAGAAATAATCCATGCATTTCGTCCTTCTGAAATAAGGCCAACCCGATCGCCTTTTTGAATCCCCAGTTTGATCAGGCCGGCAGCAAAACGAAAAACAAAATCATGAGTTTGTTGGTAGGTAGTTCCTGTATAATTTCCATTCTGTTTTTCCCACAGATAGGTGTTGTTCGGGAATTTGGCCACACTGGTTTCAAAAAGTTCGATGATTGTTTTCATATCAGCAAGGTTTAAATTTCAAAGTAATTCAAATGTACAAATTTTATATCAATGCCAGTTTAATCTTCTCCTCATTGAGCTGTAACCTTGGTTCATAAAAAAAGGGCCGAAGCCCTTTTCATTATTTTATTGCGAATTTGTAGATCGTTTTTTCGTTGAATGCCTGACCCGGAGCAAGTGTCACTGGCTTAAAGTGTGGTTTATTAATGGCATCAGGATAATGTTGAGTTTCTAATGCCAAACCGGAATAACTTCCGAATTTTTTCTGTCCGTCGATGGTTAATTCCGGAATCCAGTAGCCGGTGTAAAGCTGAATGCCAGGTTGTGTGGTGAAAACTTCAACTTTTCTTCCTGAAGTTTCTTCGCTCAGACTTCCGGCATAAACCAACTTGCCATCTTCATTATCAAGTACAAAATTCAGATCGTATCCGGTTTCGAGTACTGCTATATCCTTGCTAATTTTCTTTCCGGTCATGAAATCGTTTGGCGTTCCTGCTACCGGAAGAATTTCTCCTGTTGGAATACTGTCATCATTGAGGGTGAAGGTTTTTGCGGGCAATTCGAGTTCGTGGTTCAGAATCCGTTCTTTTCCTCCGGTCAGGTTGAAATAGGTATGATTCGTCAGATTCACAATAGTAGTCTGATCGGTTTCTGCACCGTATTCAATAGCCAATTCGTCCTTGTTATTTAAGGTGTAAGTGCAGGTTACGTTTAAATTTCCCGGATAACCTTCTTCCAGATCAGGACTCAAATAACTCAATTTCACGCCTACTTTATCATTTTCTTCAATAATTTCAGCAGTAAATAAACGACGATCATAACCAATCGATCCCCCGTGCAAATGGTTGGGCCCGTTATTAACAGCAAGAGCGTAGTTTTTGCCTTCGAGCGTAAATTTACCTTCTGCAATACGATTGCATACGCGGCCGCAAATGCAACCGAAATAGGGGTAACTTCCCAGATATTCATCGCTTAGGTAGGTTTCAAGTTTTTCGAACCCACAAGCGATATTTGCTATTGCCCCGTTTTTGTCGGGAGTTTCAATGGAGGTAATAATTGCTCCGTAATTGGTAATTTTTACAGTCACCCGATTGTCATTCGAAAGGGTAAAAAGGTCTACTTCATGACCTTCGTTTGTTTTTCCGAAAAGTGATTTGGTAATTTTCATGTTAGTTATATTAGTTGTTAAATTGTTGCGAGTTCCGTGTTTCAGGTTACGAGTTGCCTGGTAACTGCGACTGAACACTGGTCACTCCAGTTTTCCTTTTTCTTTTTTCTTGAGGTTAACGATACAAATTTAATTTTTTAGCTCATACTGGTGGGTACTGGTTGTGTATTTATTCTGATTTATTTTTACTTTTGAGATTCATTAACCAAGCAAAACCCAAACGCGTGAAGAATATCCAGATTGATGATTCATTAGGTGTTCCCAAGTACCGGCAAATTATTAATTCTATTTATACAGCCATTTCGATTGGCGAACTGAAACTGGGCGATAAAATACCTTCGCTTAACCAGATTTGTGCTGAATTTGAATTGTCGAGAGATACGGTGATGGTAGCTTTTAATGAATTGAAGGCCAAGGGAATTATTAATTCAATTCCGGGGAAGGGTTATTATATCAATAGTACCGAGATTAACCTGGATCAGAAAATATTCGTTCTTTTTGACGAGCTGAACGCGTTTAAGGAAGATTTATATACTTCAGTTCTGAATAGCCTGGATGCCAAATCGAGTGTTGATATTTACTTTCATCACTTTAATTATCAAGTTTTTAAAGATCTTATTTCTGAAAGTGTTGGCAAATATACTTCGTATGTGATTATGCCGGCAACTTTTGATTATACTGCCGATATTATTGGCAAACTTCCTAAAGATAAGGTATATATTCTTGACCGTAAAAAGGATGATCTATCGGAATATCCGGTTGTTTACCAGGATTTTGAACAGGATGTTTATGATGCTTTGATTGACGGGTTGGATTTACTTCAGAAATATACCAAACTGATAATGATATTTCCTGGAGGAAAAGAACCTGAAGGTCGCATGCTTGGATTCCAACGCTTTTGTAACGAAAAGGGTTTTAAATCAGAAATTATTAGGAATGTAACTAATAAGGAGATGAAAACCGGAGAGGCCTATTTTGTTCCTTCCGACCGGAACCTGGTGCGTTTGGTAAAAATGGCTACTGAAAAAAATCTTGAACTGGGCAAGGATGTTGGCATTGTTTCGTTTAATGATACCGTACTTAAAGAAGTTGTTGCAGGTGGAATTACAACTATTTCTACTGATTTTCAAATGATGGGGCAAACCCTTGCACGAATGATACAAGAGCGAAATACGGAGAAAATCAGAAACCAGTCGTCATTGATTCGGCGAAACTCACTTTAGCATGTTTCAAAACACAAATTACTTCGGTTCAGGAATGGTGAAATGATTTATTTTTACCCACCAGTACCTACCAGTTGACAGGTGGTTTGAATTTGTCGAAATAAAACAGTGGTCAGAGAGTGGAGATCAGTCGCTATAGACTGAAAATATTGTTTCGGGTTACGAGTTTCGGGTTACGGCGACACACCTGTAACTCGCAACCCGCATCTCGCAACAATTTAACAACTAGAATAACTAAATACAATGAGTAATTTTAATATTGAAGATCACCCGCACAAACGATTAAATCCGTTAACAGGTGACTGGATTTTAGTATCACCACACAGGTCAAAAAGACCCTGGCAGGGGCAAGTTGAAAAGGCGGTTTCAGATGAACGTCCGAGCTATGATCCGACATGCTATTTATGCCCCGGAAATGAAAGGGCAGGAGGGAAGTACAACCCTCAGTACAAAGGAACTTTCGTATTTACCAACGATTTTAGCGCCTTATTAACTGATTCTCCGGATGGTGAAGTTGAAGAAGGAAATCTTTTTCAGGCCAAAAGTGAAACCGGTATTTGCAAAGTGATTTGCTTTAGCGAAGATCACAGTCTGACTATTCCTGAAATGGAAGTTGAAGATATTCGGAAAGTGGTTGATGTTTGGTGCGACGAATATGCGGAATTGGGTGCGAACGACATGATTAACTACGTGCAGATTTTCGAAAATAAAGGCGCGATCATGGGTTGTTCAAATCCACATCCACATGGGCAAATATGGTCGTCATCGTCTGTACCAACCGAACCTGAAAAAGAATCGAAAACACAAAAGGAATACTTCGGAAAACATGGAACAACCCTTTTAGGCGATTACCTGAAGGCGGAATTGGTAAAAAAAGATCGTATCCTGATTGAAAATGATCATTTTGTTGCACTTGTACCATATTGGGCAGTCTGGCCATTCGAAACGATGATCATCAGCAAGCGCCCCGTTCAGAATATCACCTTGTTAACTGATGCAGAAAGAACTTCTCTGGCAGAAGTTTATCAAAAGCTGACCATCAAATATGATAATCTTTTTGAAGTCTCATTTGCCTATTCGGCTGGTCTTCATCAGGCACCAACCGATGGAAAAGATTATCCGGAATGGCATCTGCACATGCATTTTTATCCGCCCTTGTTACGTTCGGCATCGGTTAAAAAGTTTATGGTAGGATACGAAATGCTGGCAAGCCCACAGCGCGATATAACAGCAGAACAGGCAGCACAACGGTTGCGTCACCTGCCTGACGTGCATTATAAGAAACAAACCAATAAATAATTAAACTCAACAAAAAACTATGGCAAAGATTAATGCTTTAATTGAGAAGATTGCCAATGGAAAAAATCCATTGTTTCAGGAATTATATGGTGTAAATGAAGTTGTTCTGAAAGAACAGGCCAATCGTTATGCCGCATTGATGAGCGAATTTCAGAAAGTTTACGGAGCTGATGATGTTTCATTATTCAGTTCTCCGGGACGTACCGAAATTGGCGGAAACCACACCGACCACAACTACGGTCGGGTGTTGGCTGGCGCTGTTAACCTCGATATGATTGCAGTTGCAGCTCCAAACGGAACCAATGTTATCCGTATCAAATCAGTTGGATATCCTGAATTTCAGGTTGATTTGAGTTCTTTGGAAATTGACGTGGTACAATTTTATACCTCTTCCTCACTGGTAAAAGGTATTAGCGCCAGGATGAAACAACTTGGTTACCAAATTGGTGGTTTTGATGCCTGCATTGAAGGCCGTGTACCTAAAGGTTCAGGTTTAAGTTCATCAGCATCGTTTGAAGTTTTGATTGGCGCCATCATTAATCATCTGTTCAACGGAGGAAAAATGAGTGCTGTGGAGAATGGAATTATTGGGCAGTGGGCTGAAAATAATTACTTCGGAAAGCCCTGTGGTTTAATGGATCAGACTGCCTGCTCGGTGGGAGGACTTATTACTATCGATTTTGAAGATCCTTCGAAACCCATCGTGAAAGAAGTTGATTTCGATTTTGTTTCAACCGGATTTGCATTGGTAATTACTGATGTTGGCGGTGGACACGACGATGCTGCATCGCAGGCTGAATACGCATCTTTACCAACAGAAATGAAGGCAGTTGCGGCAGAACTTGGCGCTAAAGTTTTGCGGCAGGTTACATTGGAACAGATTGTTGAAAAAATTCCTGAAATCCGCAAGAAAACAGGCGATCGCGCGATTCTTCGCGCTTATCATTTTCAGGGAGATAATCAACGGGTTGTTGATCAGGTGGCTGCCCTCGAAAAAAACGATTTTCAGGCATTCCTGAAAATGGTGGTTGAATCGGGATACAGTTCCTACATGTACAATCAGAACATTTTCGACGTAGTTCATAAAGATGATCAGGTGGTTTCGCTGGCTTTGGCATTAAGCGAAATGATTCTGAAAGGTAAAGGTGCATGGCGTGTTCATGGAGGTGGTTTCGGAGGGACTATTCAGGCGTTTGTACCGCAAGATTTACTGGATCAGTATGTTAAAACCCTTGAACATGTTTATGGTAAAGGAAGTTGCCATAAATTGTTTATTCGTGCCAAAGGCTCCATAAAACTTGATCTGTAATTTTTGGCCGGGCATGCATAAATACTAAGTTATTTTTTGCAAATTCGAACACTAAATCTAAAAATGGTTAACAAAAACTATAACTTAATAAATTCACAAACTAATTACCTCAAATTATGACTCAAGACAAAAAAAGTTACGCTTTACCGATCTTTATGATGATCTTACTTTTCGGTATGATCTCATTTGTGACCAATTTAGCTGCGCCAATGGGTGTCGTTTTAAAGAACCAGTTTTCTGTTTCTAACTCGTTAGGGATGTTGGGTAACTTCGCCAATTTCCTCGCTTATGCCGTTATGGGTATTCCAGCTGGTAAGTTGCTTGAAAAAATCGGCTATAAAAAGACTGCTTTGATCGCCATTTTGGTGGGATTTGTGGGCGTTTTAATCCAATTTTTCTCTGGTATTGCGGCCAGTTTTGCTGTATATCTGTTAGGAGCTTTCGTTGCTGGGTTCTCAATGTGTATGCTTAATACAGTAGTAAATCCAATGTTGAACACCCTTGGTGGTGGCGGTAAAAAAGGAAACCAATTGATTCAGGTTGGAGGATCATTCAACTCACTGATGGGAACTTTGGTTCCAATTCTTGTAGGTATGTTGGTTGGTGAGGTAACAAAAGCATCAATTCCGGATGTTAATCCTGTGTTGTTTATTGCTTTAGGTATTTTCGCTATGGTTGGAATCGTGTTGTATTTCGTTGATATTCCAGAACCTCATATTACCACAAAAAAAATCGTTGAAAAATTGGCTCATAGTGCCTGGTCATTTCGTCATTTTATTTTGGGTGCTGTTGGTATCTTTGTTTATGTAGGAGTTGAAATTGGAATTCCCGGAACATTAAATTTGTTCCTGGCTGACCCGAATGCAGGAGGTTTGGATGCTACAACTGCCGGTTTTGTAGCCGGAACATATTGGTTTTTGATGCTTGTCGGACGATTTGTTGGAGCTTCAATCGGAGGTAAAGTATCAAGTAAGACAATGTTAACCGTTGCTTCCTTTGTCGGAATGGTATTTGTTCTTTTAGCGATGTTCATGCCAACAACCACGACTATTTCAATGCCCCTGATACAGGCTAAAACAGCCGGTCTGGGAATTGGAACCGCCAGTGTGCCAATTAATGCACTGTTTCTGGTATTGTGTGGATTGTGTACATCAGTAATGTGGGGTGGTATTTTTAACCTTGCAGTTGAAGGCTTAGGTAAATATGTAGCAGCTGCTTCAGGAATCTTTATGACAATGGTTGTTGGTGGAGGTATTCTACCAGTTATTCAAAGTACAGTAGCTGACAGTGCAGGTTATTTGACTTCCTATTGGGTTCCATTCCTGGGATTGGCTTATCTGTTATATTATGCCTTGATTGGTAGCAAAAATGTCAATACTGACATTCCTGTTGCGGTTTAGAAACGAAAAGAGTTCAATTTAGAAATGGGAAGAATCACAAATGGTTCTTCCCATTTTTTTTTGCAGATTAGAAAATTTCTTCACTCGGCAAAAATTCAAAAAAAATGTTTTCCAGCAGAAAACTGTCTTTTGTACACTTTTAGTAATAAAAGTAAATAATACTTTTATACTTTAGCTGACGTTATTATCGGGTTCATTCTATGGAATTGTATAAAAACCATCCGCAGCATTACGTTGCAGTCGATTGTGTGATACTGGGTTATCAGGATGAAGAAATCAAACTTCTGCTTTATCCGCGTAGTTTCGAACCTTTTAAAGGCAAATGGTCGCTGTTGGGTGGATTTGTTCAGGAAGATGAATCGGCTGACGAAGCAGCCGCAAGAATACTAAAACAAACAACCGGATTGGAACAGATTTTTCTGGAACAAGTGGCTTCGTTCTCGGAGCCAAATCGTGATCCTGAAGCGAGGGTAATCAGTTTAGCCTATTACGCGTTAATCCGGATTGATTTGCATGACGAGGAACGGGTAAAGGAGAATGGCGCATTCTGGATTTCAATTAATAAGTTGCCGAATTTGATTTTTGACCACCAGCAAATGCTTGAAAAGGCGCTGGTTAAACTTCAGCAAAAAGCCGGATATAGTTTATGTGGTAGCGAATTATTACCTGAAATGTTTACCTTGATTCAATTGCGAAAATTGTATGAGGCCATTTTTCAGCGCGAATTTGATCCGGGAAACTTCAGGAAGAAAATATTGTCGCTTGGAGTACTTGAAAAGTTAAGCGAAAAAGATGTTTCGGAATCGCGCAAAGGAGCTTTTTATTACAAGGTAAAAAGCAATATCGGAGAAATTGATACTGATCGGATTGTTAAATTCTAAACTATTATAATCTAATCTATAAAAATTATGAATTGGACTTCACAGGAATTTATTTGGCTCGACTGGGTAATTATGGCGGTCGGGATTTTGGCTGTAGCGTGGGCTGTATGGCGTTCGGTACAAAAACACAAACGTTCGATACAGGGTGCCGACAGCGAGGACTACCTGTTCGGTAAAGGCGAGCCCTGGTATATCATTGGTGCAGCTATTTTTGCTGCAAATATCGGATCGGAACACCTTGTTGGACTTGCCGGCACAGGCGCAAATGCAGGTGTAGGTATGGCGCACTGGGAGATGCAAGGCTGGATGATACTCATCCTGGGCTGGCTCTTTGTGCCGTTCTATCAATTGATGAACATTAAGTTAGGGAAAATCATCACAATGCCCGACTTCCTCAAAAATCGCTACACACCTCGTACGGGTTCGTGGCTGTCTATCATCACATTGATAGCATACATACTGACCAAAGTGAGTGTAACAGCGTTTACCGGCGGTATCTTCATGGAGAGTCTTCTTGGCTTGCCTTTCTGGTACGGAGCTATCGGATTGATCGTGTTAACGGGTATCTTTACCATTTTGGGTGGTATGAAGGGTGTGATGACACTGTCGGCCATTCAAACGCCTATACTTATCATTGGTTCATTCCTTGTGCTTTTTCTGGGATTGTCAGCACTCGGGGATGGCAGTATCGCTCACGGTTGGACTGCAATGATCGACTTTTCTAAAACACTGGGCAAAGGAGCTGACGGCGTTGCTTATGGCACAAACCACATGTTCCACTTCGAGACAGGAGACCCGTTGTATGACGAATATCCCGGTTTTTGGGTATTTATCGGAGCGACAATTATCGGCTTTTGGTATTGGGCTACCGACCAACACATTGTTCAACGTGTGCTCGGACAACGAAAAGGCGAGTCTAGCGACGAAGTGATGAAGCGTGCCCGTAGAGGGACTATCGCTGCCGGTTATTTCAAAATATTACCTGTATTTATGTTCCTGATACCCGGTATGATAGCCGCCGCATTGGCAGCACGTCCGGGCAGCGGCTTTACGTTAGAAAATCCTGATACTGCCTTTGGCTCCATGGTTAAGTTTGTATTGCCCGCTGGTGTGAAAGGTATTGTTACCATAGGCTTTATATCAGCATTGGTTGCTTCTTTGGCGGCATTCTTTAACTCCTGCGCTACGTTGTATACTGAAGACTTTTATAAACCAATGTTCAAAGGTAAAACCGAAGCCAGATACGTTTTGGTTGGTCGTATTGCAACAATTGTTGTAGTAATACTTGGTATTGGCTGGATACCAGTCATGATGAGTCTCGGCAGCCTATACAGCTATCTGCAAGGCATTCAATCGCTGCTCGCTCCTGCGATGGTAGCCGTATTCGTAATGGGAATATTTTCCAAAAGAATTTCTCCCAAGGCAGGTGAAGCAGGTTTAATCGTAGGCTTTCTTATTGGTATGGCACGCTTGCTGACCAACATCTTTACAAATACAGGTAAAGACCTAATGACAGGCTGGTACTGGGAATCCACCACTTGGTTCTGGCATACAAACTGGCTTATCTTTGAGATATGGTTGCTTGTCTTCATCATGTTGTTTATGGTTGTAGTATCGTTTTTTACTCCAAAACCTACTGCTCAACAGATAGAGTTTATCACTTTCACAGGCGACTACAAAACCCTTGTCAGGAATAGTTGGAACAAGTGGGATGTAATTGCTTCGTTAGGTGTAGTTTTAGCTTGTTCTTTGTTCTACATGTATTTTTGGTAGAAATCGAAAGGCATCATCGTTTCATTGTTGTAACGAGCCATGAGAGATAGTCATACGCGTAGGAGGATGACTGTAATGGCAAGTTCCATATGGCATTGAAAAACAAATTATAGACATATGAAAGAAACGGTGGTATTTAAAAAATAGTTAAATTGCCCGAATAAATCATTCGGGCAATTTTTTTATGTACGATATAATTGGTGATGTTCATGGTCATGCCGATCAGCTGAAAAGCCTTTTGAAAAATATGGGATATCAGCTTGTTGATGGTTGTTATTCTCATCCAACACGTAAAGCTGTTTTTGTTGGCGACTTCATCAATCGTGGCCCAAAAATCAAGGAAACTATTATTCTAATCAGGAAGATGGTTGAAAAGGGTACTGCTTTTGCTATTTTGGGAAATCACGAAATGTATGCAGTTCTATACTATCTGCGCGATATAGAAGGAAAATATTATAAAAAACGTATCCCTAAATACCAGTTACAAATTAATCAGACACTCGAAGAATTTGTGTTGTACAAAGATGAGTTCAAGAGTCATTTAAAGTGGATGAGGACATTACCTATGTTTCTCGATTTTGGTGATATCCGCATTATCCATGCTTGCTGGGACGATGAAAATGTTAAACTTCTCAAAGATATCATTACTGAGCCTAAACTGTCAAAAGCTATTTTGCGTGAAATTGCCCTAAATGGGACAAAATTTTCTGAAAGCTTCTGGCAATCGTGTAAGGGAGTCGATTTTGAGCTACCCAAAAACCTCCTGATTTTTGATGATGATGGCAGGCCCCACCGTTCGTTTCGCATGAAATGGTGGGAAAATCCTGAAGGAAAGACTTTTAAGGAGGTGTCCATCGAAAGCAGGTTCGAACTTCCGGACTATACCATTCCCCGGGAACTGGTAAAATTCAGAAGGCCATACCCGGAAGATGCGCCGATTGTTTTCTTTGGCCATTATAGTTTAGTTGATGGTTTTGGAATTCTAAAGGATAATGTTTGTTGTGTTGACTCCGGAGTATCAAGAACTGGCAGATTGCTCGCATACCGATGGAGTGGTGAGCAAAAATTAAAACAATCGAATTTGATTTTCGATAGTTATGTTATTTGATATTGTTGATATCCAGCATTTTGTGGTTGTTTTTCTTTGCCGGGAAAGGGCTTCATTTTTTTATTTTCGTCTATTGCGGGGTTAAAAAGAAAGGCTATATTTGCAAAGCCTTTTGAGAAACGGATTTCAGGAGGTTTGTTCTTTAAAAGTGCTGTAAATTTTGAATCAAAATGCCTGATTTTTTTTAAATTAGGTTTCGAATAAAATACTCTGGTGCGGTAGTTCAGTCGGTTAGAATATCGGCCTGTCACGCCGAGGGTCGCGGGTTCGAGTCCCGTCCGCACCGCCCTCTCAAAATTTACAAATCGAGCAAAAAAATACTGAAAATTGGTGCGGTAGTTTCCCGAGTACTCGGGATTAGAATATCGGCCGTTTGTAAAAGAAAAATACTGAAAATTGGTGCGGTAGTTCAGCCGGTTAGAATATCGGCCTGTCACGCCGAGGGTCGCGGGTTCGAGTCCCGTCCGCACCGCAAAAAGGTTGCTTCGAAAGAAGTGACCTTTTTTTGTATATTTAGGTAAATCGTGCACTCATGTTTTATACCTATATTTTGCAAAGTGAAATTGCAATAGCTTTTATGTTGGACATTCGTCAGATATAAAGAAAAGGTTGGAATATCATAACCAAGGATTGTCAAAATATACATCAAAGAAAATTCCATGGAAACTTGTTTATATCGAGCTCTTTGAAACTAAGCTGGAAGCCAATCAGCGTGAGTTATTTTTAAAGAAACAACGCAATCGTATTTTTTATGGAAGATTGATCTCAAGTAATTCTAATAAAATTCACCAATTAGACAGTTAAAATTTCAAAATAACTGTCACGCTGAGGGTCGCGGGTTTCCCGAGGTCTCGGGATCTGCACCGCCTTCACTTAAAAGTCCTTGAATCTCAATGACTTTTTTTATTTCCTGAAAACTGGATATATGTCGGTATTAATAACTGTTAGGCCGAGGGGTGCGAGTTTCCAAAGGTCTCGGGATCCGCACCGCAAAAGCTTCAAGAAATGGAGACTTTTCGTTTTCAGACACTTGACCGGTCATCAAAAGTATTTTCATTCTCCATAAAAGCAGAAAATAAACAATACCAGCATACCGTTGTTAATAAATGAATTGACGATATTTGAATCTTAATTTAGTAATCACAAATATATTTTAAAATGAAATTTAGCAAACTTATTCTAGTCGTATTAGTTGCATTGGGCATAAATGCATGTAATCAGAAAGTGGCCAAAAAAGAAGCCGTTGATAATGTGAAATATTACAGGAGTATTCAATTCAGTGAATCTCCCTGGGATACTGAGAAAGGTACTCATCCGATTACCGCGGAAGATGCCAAGTCTGTAAATAATTACAAGTTTACTTACAACGAAAATGGCCAGTTGGCTTCGGTTGAATACAACCGGAACAACATTTTACTTGACTATTCATCGATAGGCGCTGCGAAAATTACTTATACCTACGAAGGCAATATGCAAATCAAGCATTTTTTTAATGAAAAAGGTGAGCCTGCCAAAAATGGTGGCGCTTCAGTAGCTGAATATACACTCGATGAATCAGGCGTGAGGATCGCTATGCGTTTCCTGGACGAAAACAATGCACCTGTGGAAAACCGCAACAAGATTAACAACTATAAGTGGAAAAAGCTTGAAGACGGTATGGTTCAGGAATTGAGATATAACTTGGCCGGCGAAAGTGTGGTAATGAACGAGTTCTGTCCGTTTTACGAACTCCGTTTTTCCTACGATCAAAATGGTTTTGTGACCCGAATGGCCAATTATCAGGCTGATACTTTATATAACTGTACTGCCGAAAACTGTGGCGACATTGGTGTTTCCTATTTTTTGTTTGAAAATAACGCTGCGGGTGATTTGCTAAGCTTCTCGGTACACAATGCTTCCGGACAGTCATCAAATCTATATTGGGGTTGGTCAAAAATATTAAACATTGTTGACGAAAACGGACTTGTAGTTGAATCAACACAGTTCGATCAGGACAATGAATACTTAGGCGGAAAGAACCTGCCAATTACCAAATCGGAATATGATGAACATGGGGCTTTGGTAAAACGTATTTCGATGAATAAAGATAAAAATATCGAAAATAATCCTGCTGATGGAGTGGCCATTACTAAATACACCTACGATGAGCAGGGACGTCGCACGGAAACGCTTAAATACGATAAAAATGAAGTTTTAGTCCCTGCCAAAGGTTAATACTTAAACTCCATGAGAACGATCACACAAATCAGCGCGGCAATTTTGCTCGCTATTCTGATATCCTGTTCAGGAGGAGCAAATAAACCCAAACAGGCTGAAACAGTTGCTTCAATTGAGCCTAAAGCAACCATTGTTGCGGTAAACGACGAATCGCAGAAGCTGCTTAAATATCTGGAAGAGTCGGGCGATTACGTGAATGGAAGGAATTTTCCATCGCTGATTAAAGCCTCAGTTGTCAATGCTGAACTGGCAGGTAAAATTAAAATCGTCGATTTAAGAAGTCCTGAAGCTTTTGCAAAAGGGCATATTAAAGGAGCGGTAAATGTTGAATTCAATCAGATTCCCGACTATTTCACCAATGGAATCAAACCATTCGAATACGATAAAATCGTGATGGTTTGTTATGCCGGACAAATAGCCAGTTATACCACTTCGCTTTTGCGTTTAATGGGCTACGGAAATGTGTACGCCCTGCGTTGGGGAATGAGCGGCTGGAACAAGGATTTTGCAACCGATTCGTGGCTGAAAGGAATTTCAGATAAGTATGAAAGCAAATTGGAAACCACGGAAAACGGAAGACCTGCTTTATCAGACTTTCCACAGATGAATACCGGAAAATCTACTGGTGAAGAGATTTTAGCAGCACGTTTCAATAGTTTATTCGCCGCAGGTTACGCCGATGCTTTCATCAATGCTGATCAGGTTTTTGAGCAACCCGCAAATTTCTATACCGTTAATTTTGAGCGGAAAGATAAATATGATGCCGGCCATATTCCTGGTGCTGTGCGTTATAAAACCAACGGAACGCTGGGTATTATTCCTGAAATGGAATCGATACCAACCGGTAAGGATGTGGTGGTTTATTGCGGTACCGGGCATAACTCCGGATTTGTTACTGCATATTTAAAGTTGTTTGGATACAGTGCGAAAACACTCATGTATGGTAATAATGCTTTTATGCACAGCAAAATGATCAAAGATAAAGCCCTGCTCTCATGGCTTCCTTTTACCGAAGCCGAAATTGAGAATTTTCCTTATGTGAAGAATTGATTTCAGGAACTTTTTTAAATAGAATCTAATTCCAGTCTGGCCGTTGTGTCGGGCTGGAATTTGTATTTTAGTTTCTCCTGAATTTCTTCAGTAGCAAGTATCTTCACGTTTTTAAATCCAAGCTGATTCAGAATAATCCACGCTTTTGAAGCAGATGCCGCATCTGAAGCATACAGGATCAGGTCACCTTTCATTTCATCCAATATTTTGCGGTTCACTTCATCAAGCAGATTTGCGAATGGTATCCGGATTGAATTTTCTATACGTAGGGAATCAGGTAAATCACTATTGCCAATATTAACCACCAACCACTGACTTTTCATCTGATGGAGCTGATCAGGTGAAAGGGTATTGCTATTATTTTGTATTGCTAAGATGGCTGTTTCTACCTCATTCCTGAAAATATTCCGGTCTGAATTTCTGACGATCACAAGGATCATAAGAATCGCCAATGCCAGCAGGATGAATTTTAAATTTTTCAGTTTGTTCATAGTTTCAGATTTTCATGTTTATTCACATCCTCCGTCGAGTTTCGATTCTTTCAGCATTTTAGCATTGAAAAACTGTGTTTTCAGGCTGTCGGGCAAACTGTTTATTTGGGTAAATGTTTTTCGGGCATTAAGCCTGTTTTCGAAACGGGCATTTTCGGCGGGGGTAATTTTTTCTCCGGAATACTGACTGAGCATCACTGTTTTGAACCATTCGTTGAGACCGCCTTTCATCACGTAATTATTGGAGTAACCCATTCCGGTAACCACGGTCCATGCGTAGTTCGCGGTTTGATCGTCGTTTCCGTACAGAATATTTTTTACCTGTTTCTGGTTTAAAACTGGCTCCCACAGCGGATTTATCAGATCAGAAAAAGGAATATTGATCGATCCCGGAATATTACATGCCTTAAATTCTTTGGCATCGCGCAAATCAATAATCTGAACGGTACTGTCTTCGCTATTGACAAAACGAGCGACCTGATCAACCGAAAAGTACATTTCTTCGGATACCGATCTGGTAAGTAACTCGTCCGATTTAAGGTGGAAAGACTTCGACGCATTAAACGGCAGAAAGGCGAGAATAATTCCGACGCCAACCAGCAATACTGAATATTTTATTCGTGCATCCATTTTGTTGGTTTAAAGATCGTTGGTAATATCGGTCCGCTTGAACTTTTTCTCGGCAAGCTCGGCAACCCAGAATAAAGCCACTGCTCCAAAAATCAGAAGCAGGGTGAAAACTCCGGAAGATACGCCCATCCATTCGTCAATTCGCATGGCGCCTTTGTAGTTTTCCGATGCCAGGGTCATGATGTACGGATAGGTTTCAGCAAAAAGAAAAGCGCCCACCATTCCGCCAACCAGAAAAATCATCGCATCGATTTTCCCGATAGAAAGTGCGCTGATGCCAGTTCCGGGGCAATATCCACCCATGATAAACCCGGCTCCCATAATCACTCCACCTATAATAGCCGAGTTCATGTAATACGGATTCACAAATACCAGTTTCAGGTTTAACAACCCAAAGTAACTGAGCAGTTGCGACCCGGCCAAAGCCACAATGGCGGCGGTAAAAAATACTTTGAGTACGGTCGTATCGTAACCGTAAAACATGCCGGCAAGTTTCCTGCTCGACGAAAATCCTGCCTGTTCCAGTGCAAAACCAAAACCAATGCCGATTAAAAAGGCGATTGTCAGGTTAAGCCATTCCGGAAATCCGGATAATATTGATAATGGTCCCATATATTTTTCTTTTTCCTATTTATTTTTCAGTTTGATCTATTTAAACCCAAAGGGTTAATATGATTATAGAAAATGATGGAGAAAATGTTTTTAAACCACGAAGTGCCCGCCTGCCTCGGACAGGGTGACATTTCCATGCCATGCCTTCGGCATTTTTACTATTTCGCTCTACAAATTTCTATAATTCTATCATGCCTTCGGCATTTAATTCTATTTATCTTCAACTCTTGAATTGCATTTCCTTATTTTCTATTTCCTTTTTCCTATATCCACAAACTTCGGAAAAACCAGGCAAACAGATAGGCCGATCCGAAAATGGCGATCATGGTTACAAAACCGGCAACCGAAAGCACGGCCATACCCGAAAGTGCTGCTCCACTGGTACAGCCACGTGCCAATTGCGCTCCGTAAACGAAAAATACGCCGCCAAGGAATGCAAACAGCAACCGCTTGTTGTTCGATATTTTTGGCGATTTCTCCACCTTAAATTTTAAACGGTGGGCGAGGGCTCCTGAAATAAAACCTCCAAGCACCATTCCGAATACTTCGAGCGCCAACCAGTTTTTGAGTGGTTTTTCACCGTTTTCGAAATACTTGCTGTAATAGGGCGAATCAATAGCATGTTGCTTATCGACAGCGCCAACCACGGCAACCACCGCGTATTTGATGCCTCCGCTGGCACCCAAACCACGCCCCGAAAGAAACATGGCCGACAAAAGAACCAGACCCAGCAGCACCCCCGCGAGGTACGGATTCATGTATTTTCGTTTTTCCATCTCTGAAGTAATCTTAGATTCAGTTATTAAATGTTGATTAATAAGACAATTCAGGTAAAGATATTGTTTTTAAGAATAAGCATATTTGTAATCATTCGTAACCGATAAAAAACAAAGTTTATCCGCTACGCGGAATTAGGACATTCTCTTATTGCTGTATTACAACACTTTATCCCTGCCTGCGGCTGGCAGGCGCTACACGGAAAGTTCTCCGTAGGCGCACCCAGAGCTTGTCGAAGGGAGATTTGGTATTGTAGAAAAAACAAGCCCCCAAAAAAGGTGTACCTCGTAGAGGTTCAACAAAATTAGGGCAAATAAGGGTTTCTAAAATATTTTTGTCGGCCACTAATGATGCGTGATATTAAATCCTTCCGACTTCTGATTTTAGATAAATGAAAAACATTAAATGGTATATTCGTATCCGATTTGTTAATCTTTGATTTTCATTGTTTTAAATTTTATAATATACTGCATATGAAAAAGTTAATTGTTTGTCTGATGGTGTGTTTTTCATTCTCAATCCTGTTTAATTCCTGCGAGGAAGATCAATCTTTTTTTCAGGAGTCATTTCTCATCGGAAAATGGGTGTCAGGTACCGTTTACTATAAATATTCGAGCGATTATTCGGGAAAAACCTGGGATACCAGCGATGATGTAACCGAAGCAGAAGCTCAGTCATTTACCTGGTCGTTGGTTCAATCGGAATTAACCCATATTCATATTATGGAAGTTGGTGGAAATGTGCCAAAAGTATATACCGTAACTGAACTCACTGCTACCTCATTAAGGTATAAAGATGACTTTGGTAAAACGTATTCGTTTACAAAATTATAAAGGATGCAAAAAGTCTTAAAAAGGGTAGCCCTCACATTCGCGTTGGTCATGCTCCTGTTAGTAGTGGTCATCGGCGTCATGGTGTGGATCGTATTTACACCTGCCAAAATAACACCCACCGCTCGCACGCAAATGGCCAAATACATCACCTGCGAATCACAAATAGGCGAAGTGGAGCTAACTTTTTTCAGCACCTTTCCGCGGTTCGGATTAAAAGTGAACCGTTTTGCTTTGATCAATCATTTTCATGATGCGACATCAGATACATTGGTACAGGCCAGCCAATTTGTTGGGATAGTCGATTTGGCTGCATGGTGGAAGCGCAATGAGTTGGTGTTTACAGAGGTGGAGCTTCGCGATGGTGACATAAATGCGTATGTCGATAGTTTAGGACGCACCAATTTTGATATCGTCAGGGCAGATACGACCACTGTTCCGGAAGATTCGGCAATGCCTTTTCGCTTCATCAATCTTGAGAATGTCGAATTGGAAAACTTTAATATTTCGTACATCGATCAATCTCTCAAACTCTGGACTGATATTCGTGATCTGACTGCCCAATTTTCAGGAATGCTGGTTTCCGATACGGTCAACACGCAGATCAATGTGAGCAAAGGAATGATGTCGTTGACGTATGAAGGAGAAAATTATCTTCGGAATGCGTCGGTAAAGGCCAATACGAATGCCCTTTTTATTATCCCGAAAATGAAGATCGATTTTGGGAATTCGGAGGCGACAGTAAACAACATGAACCTGGCTTTTAGCGGTTCTATTGAGAACGATTCGGCTCACGATCAAATACTTTTCGATTTAAATTATCAGGGCAAATTGTTGCCGCTGCCTGAAGTACTCGCTTTTGTTCCGTCCGAATATCAATCTTACCTGAAAGGTGTTGAGGCGAATGGTTTGGTTTCTTCCGAAGGCAAGATCAAGGGAGCCTATTCCGATTCGCTGATGCCGCTGATGGATTTGCATATTGCCCTTCAGGACGGAACTTTAAAATATGAAGGTTTTCCTGTTCCGTTAAGTCAAATGAACGGGGAAGTTGTGTTTTATTCTGATTTAACAAACGATGAACTGTCGTATATACGCATTGACAGGTTTAGCGCTCAAACACCGCATTCTGCGATTCAAACCAGTGGCAGGATAACGCATTTTTTTACAGATATTCATTGCGATTTGATTTCCGAAGGTGATTTGGATTTATCGGAACTGGCACCGATGATCCCAGCCGATTTGAAAACCAAGCTGAATGGTCGCGCTTCGGGGCAGGTAAAATCGCTTTTTTCGATGTCGCAGATTGAAAAGATGCAACTGGAGAAAATGAATTTTTCAGGATATGTCAGGCTTTCGGATTTCAAATTGATTTATGATACGATCTCGCTTCAAACCGATGCTTCGGAAGTTGATTTTACATTGCCGAATCTCGCTGCTTCCTCGAAAAACAGAAAGTTTGTAAGGGCAAAAGTAAACTCAAAGAGCCTTGCCATAAGTATGTTGAATGGAACCAAGGCCTACCTGAAAAACGGACAGATTTCTTTTGAATCTTCCGATTTTAGGGATAGTACAAGGATTCCGGATGTGGCTTGTACCTTTAAGCTCGATTCACTTTCGGCAAGCATGGACACCATTCAGTTTGCCGTACAAAAACCTGTTGGTCAACTGGAAATGATGCCGCGAAAAGGTAAAATTTTGGAGCCTGAAATGAATGTCACTTTTGACAGCGGCGATCTGGTTGCTTCAATGGGTTCAGGCAAAGGACGGATGAATAACGTAAAACTAAAAGCTTATTGGTTGAGTGACAAGGTTCAGCCGAAAATGAAAATTCAATATTCAGGAGAGAGCCTGGAAATGGCTATGGGACCCGATTCGGCAAGTATTAATAAAATAGAAATGATTGCCGACCTGGTGAACGACCAAAGCCAAAAGGATGTTTTTTTGCAATGGCAGGCTAACGGATTTGTGAAAGTTGATAAAGGCGTTATTTCCATGTCTTCGCTCAAATATCCGCTCGAAATCCCTTCCATTCAAATGGATTTTAGTTCTGAAGTGTTTGATATAAAGGAGAGTAAGCTGAAAATTGACCAATCCGATTTTAGCCTTTCCGGAACGCTGAATAATATATTGTCTTATTTCAGGAAGGACTCGTTACTTCGGGGTAATTTCAATCTGGTGAGTGACAAAACTGACCTGGTACAACTGATGCAACTGACCAATGGTTTGGGCATTGAGGAAAACGATTCGGTTCAGGTAACCCAGGCTGATGGCGCTTCTTCAGGACCATATATGGTGCCGAAAGGAATGGATTTGCAGCTAAATGTTGACATTGCTTCTGCCGATTACGGTACAGATGTAGCGCGCGATATCAAAGGAAAAGTGCGCGTGAAAGATGGATTGCTGGTTTTGAACGATCTGGCTTTTATTACCCCAGCCGCCAAAATGAGGTTAACCACCATGTACCGCACACCACGGAAAAATCATCTTTTTATGGGGCTCGATTTTCACATGATGGATGTGGAGATTAGCGAATTGTTGAAAATTATTCCGGATGTGGATTCGATTATGCCTATGTTGCGCTCGTTTAGTGGCAAAGGCGAGTTTCACATGGCGGCAGAAACGTATCTCGATTCGCTGTATAATCCCAAAAAATCGACTATTCGCGGGGCTGCTTCAGTAAGAGGGCAGAACCTGGTTTTGATGGACGGCGAAACGTTTGGCGAAATTGCCAAAACATTAAAGTTCAGTAAAAAGACATTTAATAAGGTGGACAGTTTAGCCGCCGAGTTTACCGTATTTAAGCAGGAGATTGACGTTTACCCTTTCCTGATTGTGATGGATAAATACAAAGGAGTGGTGGCCGGAAGGCATAACATGGATATGAGTTTCGATTACCATATTTCGGTAGTCGATAGTCCTTTGCCTTTGAAATTTGGCATTGATATCAGCGGCACGCTTGATGATTTGAAATATCGGCTGGCCAAATGCAGGTATGCCGAATTGTACCGTCCGGTGGCCAGGGGAGAGGTTCAGAACCGGCAATTGGAACTCCGGCGAATGATTCGTGAAGCGCTAACACAGAAGTTATAAGAAATGCCTTAATCCATAATTCAACAGACGTAAAAAGCTTCAGAAAACTGGGGCTTTTTACGTCTGTATTCGCTTCGTGTTTCTACTTCCAATGAACACCAGATCAGTTTAAAAGATGTTTATAACAATGGGATTAATTTACATAAATTCTGTAAAAAGTACCCTATATTTGGAGATAGTTACAAGTTAGCGCCAATAATAATTAGGTACTGCATATGATTAGACAATTGATATTATTTGGAATTATATTGACACTTTTATGTAGCTGTTCAGTGGACAACTCAGACAAAAGAGTTAATCAACCATTTATTAAATCTTACGAACTGATACAAGGTGAGTGTAGACAAAATATCATTGATATTATGAAGCCGTATAAATTAGAAGACAGTATTCATAAACTGGACAATGTTTATAAGCTTGAAATCATAAATGACACAGCTATTTACTCTGACTCATATATAAAAGAACTCTATTTTATAGGTATAACATTTCACCCAGACTCACTACCATTGACAGTCTTTTGTATAAATAAAGACATGGGAACAATTTCATTCTGTCAGACAATAGATAATGAAAAATTGATCATCTACAATATGGTTCAATTGTTTTGTAATTTAGAAACTCTAAGCTCCTGCAACATCTTCGGTTTTGAAAAAGAAGTAATTTCAAATACAGCAAATCGAAAAAATATCTTTCGGTCAATGGCAATGTCAACCATCTTATATGGCAGTTGGGAAAGGCTAAATTCAGAAAAGAAAGAGTACCATAATCCAGTTGACAATGGTATTTGGCAGTTTAAAAGAGAAAATGAGCTGTTCGTGGTTAGTGAAAAGGGTGACACGTTGCTCTTTGACAATTTTGAGTTGCAAGGCTCTAAACTTAGTTTGAAAAACTCGGAAAGTCCATATAGCATTATATCATTGACTAAGAAAGCAATCATTTTTCAAGAAAATAATACTAATAACAGTCTAATCTTTTATCGAAAGAAATGAATGAAAAATTACTGGCGCTAACAGCAAAATACCCGGCAAGTCGGGCAGCCAGCTTCGTTGACAGGAAATCAGTATTCGAAAAGCAACTCTTCGTAGGAAGTTCATTGGAAAAATTCAGGGTATATTTGAATTGCAAAATGTTAGGACATGTTCGAAAGTCATTCTTATCCTAAATGAATGCTGATTATTGAATTTACATCATCTGAATTATTTTGCTTCAACTTTAAAACTAAATCTTATGACAAAACACACACGAAGGCAATTTTTTCTAAACACGATACCTGTTACCGTTGGAACTACTATCGGATTATCCAATGTGAGTGCCATGAGCAATAACACTTCAGGATTAATTGAAAAGAAAATGAAAATTGTGGTTGTTGGGGCTCATCCCGATGATCCGGAAACCATATGCGGTGGAGTGATGGCTCTGTATTCGGGTGCAGGTCATGAAGTAATTTCGGTTTATTTAACACGTGGTGAAGCAGGTATTGAAGGTAAATCTCATGAAGAGGCTTCAAAAATTCGTACAGCCGAAGCGGTAACCGCATGCAGCATTTTAAAAGTTCGCCCCGAGTTTATTGGGCAAATCGATGGAAATTGTGAAATCACAAGGGAGAGATACGCTCCTCTATTGGATTTTTTCAAAAAAGAGCAACCGGATATTATTCTTACCCACTGGCCAATCGATTCGCACCGCGACCACCGAATTTGCTCCATTTTGGTTTACGATGCATGGTTAAATATGGGACGTAAATCTGCGCTTTACTATTGCGAAGCGATGAGCGGTGTTCAATCGCAAAATTTTACGCCTACCGATTATGTTGACATTACCAGTGTTGTAAAGCAAAAACAAAAAGCCTGTTTTGCGCATGTAAGTCAGGAAATGGAACAGACATACAGCGAGCATCATGGGAAGATGGAAATGTTTAGAGGAATGGAATTTGGTTGTGATTATGCTGAAGCATTTGTCAGGCATGTTAAAAGCCCTGGAATTTACCTGAAGTAGTTTTACGGAACGATTGGCTATTTATTCTATTGAAAATAACATAAACTAAATGAATATGAGCGGAAAAATTCAACACATCAATCCTGAAGGCCTTTCGAAATATGCTTCATTGTCTCAAATCATTACGACACAGGGAAGTGGTAAAACCATTTACATTGGCGGACAAAATTCTGTTAATGCCAACCGGGAAATAATAGGAAAAGGTAGTATTCAGGAACAATCTGAACAGGCTATGCAAAATATTCAAACTGCACTTATGGCTTGTGGTGCTACTTTTGAGAATGTGGTAAAATTATCGATCTATATTGTTCAAGGCCAGAATGTTTACGGAACATTTCAGGCATCACAGAAATTTATGAGCGGGTTGGAAAACCCACCAACGATTTCAGTTCTTATTGTTGCAGGTTTGGCTAATCCGGAATTCTTAATCGAAATTGACGCAATCGCGTTTATTCCGGAATAAAATTTGACTCATGAAAAAAGGTAGAATGATTGGACTAGCAAAAGACGTAGGTTTTCAAATCGGGATTTTGTAAATTTCAACTTTAAACCAAATTAGTATGGCAACCATTTTAAAATACGAAAACAGGGAATTCAAAGAGGATCCGCGCAAGATTGACCACTTTCGTTTGTTTTCAGATGTTTCAAGAGTTAAGAATGGAGTAAAACCACAGAATTTAAACTTCGATCTGAGGTTACTAAATCCGGGTCAGTTTTCGGCTCCATACCATTTTCATCGATTTGCGGAAGAGTTATTTATGGTGCTTTCGGGTTCTATGACACTGAGAACCCCCAATGGACTGGAAGTTGTAAACAATGGAGATCTTATATTCTTTGAAATAGGCGAGACCGGAGCCCATCAGTTTTTTAATCATGGTACAGAACCATGCACTTACTTGGATATAAGAACGTTTATTGGTTCGGATATATGTGAGTATCCTGATTCAGGGAAAATACTGTTGGCTCCGTCATTTGAGATATTTGAAATGGACTCAAAAGTAGCTTATTTCAAAGGCGAAGAAAACGTTTTGAAAAAATGGGACGAGATAAAAAATAGTCAGAAATAAGGAATAAGGAATAAGAAAAGAGGAAAAAGGAAGTTTGAAACACTTTCCTCTTTCCTCTTTTCTTGTTTATTTAATGGCAAATCGGGCGAATACCGAATATTTCAATTTGATTTTCTGGAACGTTAATTCAGGCAAAGCTTCTTCTGCTGGAGCTGCATCCATAACCATATTCATCATTACCGCTGATTTCCGCATGGGTTGAAATTCGTCGAATGATTCACGTTCCTGAATAAATAGCGGTTTACCAACGGTTTCACCAATAGCAGATAAAAGATATCCGGCTTTTTCTTTGGCTTCCTGAACAGCCAGCATTTTAACTTCTTTTTTGAATTTCTTTATTTCAGAATGATCAACCCGCTGGATGTTTGCATTGAAGGCATTAATTTCATCAAGCAGTTCAAAAACTTTGCCCAGAGTCCCGGTTGTTGACACTTTTAATAAATAATCTTTTGAAGCGATTACATCCTTTGTTTTCCGTTTGATTGTAATAAAGTCAGAATTGGCATCGGCCAGTTGCAGGTCTTTCAAATCGATATCCAATTTCATCAGTCTTTTCTTCATTTCCTTTTCCTGATCTTCCAGTTCAATTTTCTTTTTACCTTCAAATCTCTCCTTCAGGGTAAACGAAATGTAAATCTGGTCAGGAACAATTTCCATTTCACCGGTCCCAACCACCTCAATGTAGGGTGTTTCCTTTCCTGTTGTGTTTTCCTGACTCATTGCCAGAAATGGAATCAAAGCAATGAATAGTGCTAAAATTTTTGTTTTCATGTTTTTCTGTTTTTTGTAATTTACAATTCATCATTTACAATTCATAATTTCTAATACCCTGCGGCCTGTCCGTCTTTGCGCGATTCGGAAGCACCATAATAAACTTTGTTCTTCGCATCCCATTTGATTGCCTGGTAACCACCGTAAATCCCGTTGGTGTATTGAATCTTGTGTCCCTTCCCTAACAATTTGCGTACCGTTTCATAATCGAATCCGGTTTCGAGGTACACTATTCCGCCATCGGTCATTTTTTCATCGGTTGGTTCGCTCGATCCTTCGTGGCAAATACGTGGCGCATCGCCTGCTTCCTGAAGGTTCATTCCGAAGTCGATTAAATTCACCACCATCTGCACATGTCCTTGTGGCTGCATCGATCCGCCCATCAGTCCGAAACTGATAAATGGCTTACCATCTTTTGTTATGAATGCAGGAATAATAGTGTGAAACGGTCGTTTGTGCGACTCAAATTTATTCATGTGGTTGGGGTCGAGTGAAAACATTTCACCGCGATCCTGAAGGACAAAACCTAGTTTTCCGGGAGTCATCCCTGAACCCATTCCACGGTAGTTGCTCTGGATGAGCGAAACCATGTTCCCATCATTATCTGCTGTAGTCAGGTAAATGGTATTTCCATGCTCCGGATTTCCGGCAGGATATGTTTTGGCCGAACGATTGGGGTTGATCAGTTTGTTACGTTCATTGGCATATGCTTTCGATATCAGTCCTTTTATCGGAAGTTTATTAAAATCAGGATCGGCATAAAATTTGGCACGATCCTCAAAAGCCAGCTTCTTGGCTTCCACAAACGTGTGAACGTATTCTGCACTGCCAAATCCCATCGACTTGATATCGTAGTTTTCTAGAATATTCAGTATTTGAAGCACGGCAATTCCCTGTCCGTTTGGCGGTAATTCCCAAACATCGTAACCACGGTAGTTGGTCGAAACCGGCTCAATCCATTCCGAGTGATGATCTTCGAAATCGCGCATACTGAAAAAACCACCTTCTTTGCGAACGTAATCCACAATTTTCTGTGCTATCTCACCTTTATAAAAGGCATCGCGTCCGCCTTTGGCAATCTTTTCAAGTGTGGCAGCCAGATACGGATTTTTAAACACTTCGCCTTTGACCGGAGCTTTCCCGTTTGGCATGTAAATTTCTTTAAATCCGGTATAATTTTCCAATAGCTTCGAGTTCGAATTCCAGTAGTAAGCAATGACTTCACTCAACGGAAATCCTTCACTGGCATAACCGATAGCCGGTTTTAAAATCTCAGATATCGGAAGTTTGCCGAATTTCTTATTCAGTTCGAACCAGCCATCCACGCAGCCCGGCACCGAAATTGAAAGCGGTCCGTGAGACGGTACTTTTTTTATTCCTTTATCGATGAAATATTGCAACGACAAATCGTAAGGAGAGCGTCCACTCGCATTCAGTCCGTATAATTTTTGTGTTTTTGCATCCCAGACTATAGCAAAAAGATCGCCACCGATGCCATTTCCAGTAGGTTCAACCAAACCGAGCACTGCATTGGCTGCAATGGCCGCGTCAATAGCATTTCCACCGGCTTTCAGAATGTCGAGTGCCGCTTGGGTTGCCAGCGGCTGACTCGTACAAGCCATACCATGTTGGGCAATAACTTCGGAACGGGTGGCAAACGGCAGGCCGGTAATGCGGTCTTGGGCATTTGATAATACGATGCTGTATAGAGCGATGAGCAAAAGAATTGAGTGTTTCATTTTGTGAAATTTTGAAACTCCAAAATACTAAAAATGATTGGATTAATAATTGTCCTGAATTTTTCGTTCTGAAGAGAAAAGATTTAATTCTACCTTTAGGCAAATTAATCCGGATTTTCATCGAAAATATTTGCATGAACCCATTTTTGAGGCAAGTTGCCGACTATATCTATATCAATCATCGTTCGGAAATGAGCGAATATTGCCTGGTTTTTCCGGGTAGGAGAGCAGGCGTGTTTTTTACCGCTTACCTGAATGAGTTGATTGAAAAACCAATTCTTTCGCCTGAAATAATTACCATCAACGAGTTGATCTCATCGCTGACGGGCTTGCAGCAGGCCGATCCGGTATCACTCGTTCTGAAACTTCAGGAGGTTTATACCAAAGAAACAGGCCATCAGGAGCCATTGGATGAGTTTTTTTTCTGGGGTGAAATTTTGTTGGCAGATTTTGACGATGTGGACAAATACCTGCTTAATGCTGATGATTTGTTCCGGAATATTTCGGATTTGAAGGAGCTCGAAAATCAGTTTGATTACCTGACCGAGGAACAGAAACGGGCCATTGACGAGTTTTGGGGGAATCTGGATAAAGTGCCGCATTCGTTTAACAAGGAAAAATTTATTGCGATCTGGATTAAGCTGGCTGCCATTTATCACCGTTTTCGGGAAGTACTGAAACTGGAGCAGATCGCTTATTCCGGAATGATTTACCGCGAAGTGGCCGAAGCCCTGAATGAGCAGAGAATTGTAGGATTGACCGCCAAAAAATATGTTTTCATTGGATTTAATGCGTTAAACGCCTGCGAAAAAACAATCTTTAAAAAACTGTATGACCAAAATAGGGCAATGTTTTTTTGGGATTATGCCGACTTTTATTTGAAAGATCCTGAAAATGAAGCTGGTCGTTTCCTGCGCACCAACCGCATTTTATTTCCTGCTCCAAAAGGTTTTGCTCCCGAAAATTTGGAGTCAGCTACTCCACGAAAAATTACATTGGTTTCGGTTCCCGGAAATATTACTCAGGCACAGGCTATTAATCTGCCGCAGATTCTGAAAAGCTTCCCGATTAATAATCGTTTCGACAATACCGCTTTCGTTTTGGCCGACGAAAACCTGCTGATTCCGGTAATTTCTTCGGTGGGCAAAAGCTTTGCAGACATCAACATTACGATGGGTTATCCGTTTGTGAATACCCCGGTTTACGGTTTCATTTCGCAGCTCATCAGTTTGCAGAAGAACATTCGCAAATCATCGAAATCGCAAGTGTTTTATTACAAACCCGTGGTTGCGTTGCTGAACCATCAGTTTGTGGTCAATCCTGAAATTAAATCGTTTGTGGCAGTTGTTCACAAAAAAAATAAAGTTTATATCGATGCTGCTGAACTGAATTTTAGCCCATTCCTGAAAAAAATATTCTCGGCTTCGGACAACTGGACCGGCATTCTCGATTATTTTGTGGACATTCTGAAAGAATTGTCACTGAAATTTAATCCGGCAGAAGACGAACAGGTAAAATTGGAATCGGAATATTTGTTTCAGGCTTTTCTGGCCGTTCAACGTTTGAAAGATACTTTGATCGGATTGAATGTTCCTGATTTTCCGGTTAAGATCATGTTTCGGTTACTCGATCAGAGTTTGCGGCGGATTTCTATTCCGTTTGAAGGCGAACCACTCACCGGATTACAGATTATGGGATTGCTCGAAACACGGACACTCGATTTTCAGAATTTGGTGCTGTTTTCGGCTAACGAAGGATTTCTGCCGCGAATTTCTGCCGGGCATTCTTTTGTTCCCTACCATCTTCGGAAAGGTTTTGGAATGCCAACTTACGAGGATCGCGATGCGATGTACGCCTACTATTTTTACCGGTTGATTCAGCGTACCGAGAATACAGTGATCGTTTATAATTCAATTACTGAAGGGATTTCGTCTTCTGAAAAAAGCCGTTTTTTGTATCAGCTTTTATACGATTCGGAATTTGAAATTGAAGAGTTGAACCTGAGTTTTAATTTTAAAGGTACAACCAACGAGCCAATTCGTATTGTAGCCAGCGAGGCTCACATTCAAAAAATGATTTCGAGGTATTCTGAAAAAAATCTGAGTCCGAGCGCTATCAATACTTATCTGGAATGTAAACTCAAGTTTTACTTTAAATACATTGCCGGAATCAAGGAAACGGAAGAATTAAAGGAAGAAATTGATGCTGTATTGTTTGGCAATTTGTTCCATTATGCTATCGAGTTGTTATACCGGCCATTTGAAAACAAAACGGTTGAAGCTCATGCGTTGAAGTTGTTGCGGGCTGATCAACGCAGGATAGAAGCTGTCGTTTTGGAGTCGGTAGCCGTAAAATATTACCAGATGACTCCGGAAGAAGCTTCGCGCCTGAAGTTGAGCGGACAAAGCATTTTGATAGCTTCGCACATTCGTGAGTATATTCTTCAGTTGCTCGAAAACGATATTCGGTTTGCCCCATTCGAGGTGGTGAGTCTCGAAAAGGAATATTTTGCAGATTATGAGGTTGTTTCAGGAAACCAGAATTTGAAGGTTCGTATTGGAGGAATTATTGACCGAATGGATCACACGGCAGAAGGTTTGCGGATTATCGACTACAAAACGGGTCGTAACCTGAAACTCGATTTCAAGGAATGGTCGCACTTAGTGGATCGCAACTACCACGACCGTCGAAAAGAAATCTTCCAAACACTGATCTATTCCGATATTTTAAGTCGTACTGAACCCCACGACTCCATTTACCCGGTTATTTATAAGCTCGACGATCTGTTTAATGAGCAGTTTGTTCCGAATGTAATTTACCAGGGCGAAAAGTTGATTTTTCAGCGGGTTAAAGATGAATTCGCGACCGTTTTTGCAGAAGTTCTTTCGGAAATTTTCAGTGTCGGAAATTTACTTGACCAAACCAAAGACTCACAAAAATGCAGCTATTGCCCATATAATAAGATATGTAGACGCTGATTCTATGAGAAAAATCGCAATTGACATATATCATCTCTTAGTTCAGCAATAATCAATCCAATTGCTTCTAAACATCAATTTTCAGAATCATAAAAAATCAAGTAAGGTTTCTACATTAGTCAAGTATTAAAGCGTTCGCAAATCAAGCGGCGTAAAGGAAGTAATAATAACCTTAACATACTTATTCTATGAAACTTATCAATTTTTCCCGACTTTTGCTAGGTGCAACTGTACTGATGTTTGCTTCTTCTTCTTGTGTAAAAGAAGGTCCTATGGGACTTACCGGACCTGCAGGAAAAGATGGAGTAGATGGTAAAGATGGCAAAGATGCCAATGAAACATGTAAAATGTGCCACTCTCCGCTTAGTGTTGATTTAATTGCAGTTCAGTTCAAGTTTTCGAAACATGAATTTGGTGAAGCTGCCTTCGAAGAATCGGGAAATACCGGTTGTACGCCTTGCCACGCGCAGGAAGCATTTAAATATGTGGTTAAGAATAATGTCCCAGCTACCTTTAAATTAAATGCTACTACCGGAAAATGGTCTAATGAGTATGCCACTATAGCTACAGCAGCATATGGCGAGTTTGGATGTTCTACCTGCCACAGTTCAATTCATGCAACTTATGGCTCATCTGATCTTCCTTCATTAACTACAGTTGCTCCAGTTCCAATGAATATGTGGGGTGGTGCTAAAGTTATAGACCTTAAAGCTGATGGTGGTTCAAGTAACTTATGTGTAAAATGCCACCAACCTCGCCCACAGACAAATCTTCAGACTGGAAATGTTCAGGATTATGTAGGTATTGCGGCTAATCCAACAGGTATTGCTTATGATGCTAATGACAATAGTGCAAAAACCAATATTGTCAGACCAAGTTACCGCATGCATGTTCATTATGGCGCTATTGGCGCTATTTACGCCGGCATGGGGGGTGTCGAATTTGCCGGAGCTGAGGCTTACAAAAATTCTACTCATACAACAGTAGCTTCCTGCGTTGATTGCCACATGGGAGCCAAAGGAGGTAAAAGTGATGTTGTTGGAAGAGCTGGTGGTCACACTTTTGTTGCAAAAGGTAATTTAACTACTTGTAATGCAACCGGATGTCACACAACTGCTGTAACTTCTTCAACTACTACTCTTTGGACAACTCCACGTGCTGAGATAAAACAATTACTTACTGATTTGGCTGCTAAATTATCTGTTGAGGGCGTTGAAATGCTGAATAGAAATCCAAATACTGATGAAACTAAGGGTGGTGTAAATCTTTGGGCCGGTATTACCGCCAAAAATTACGATGGTTACATGAATGTTTACGACCCAGTTAACAATCCAAATTTTGCCACAAACAATCCTTCTGGTACCTTCCAGAATCCAGCCCCATCATCATCTTGGACAGCTGAACAAAAAGCTTTAAACCTTACTTTCCCAAAACTTAGCTTAACTAATGCACAATATGGTGCTCTTTTGAACTTCCAATTGTGTTTGAGAGAATATAGTTTGGGAATTCATAACTATGCATACACAAAAGCACTGCTGAAAAATTCAATTGCTATACTTAAATAAGCATTAATGTAACCAGATATAAAAAAGGCTTCTTTTTTTTCTAAATTGAAGCCTTTTTTTGTATTCACATTAACAAAGAACATTATGAAAAAACATCCGATATTCTTATTAATAGTATTGCTTTCTCTTTTTGTAGTTGGATGCAAATACGATTTTATTTTGCCAGAAGAAGTCCCACCGATTGATAATAGTAAACCTGTTCTTTTTTCAACTCAAATTACTCCAATATTTGCTGAGAAATGTATTAGTTGCCATAATAATCAGTCGCCCAAATTAACTGCAGATGTGGCCTATGCACAACTTGTACCTGCCTATGTTAACACCGCTTCTCCGGCAAGCAGTAAGATTTACACTGTTCCTTCTTCAGGTACACACTATGCAAAAGTTTCTGCAACTCAAGCTGCATTAATTCTTGCCTGGATTACTGATGGAGCTAAAGATAATTAGTGCAAACTTTAAATTTTCGATGAGATGAAAAAAAATATCATATTTTTAGTTCTACTATCATTTATTTCCGTCGTATCGTTTGCACAGGAAGAGGCAACAGGAGGTAAAGAAAAAGACTATCCGGTAAGTGCTACCTTTGAAAGCGGATTGCTGATTGATGCACAAACTGTAGTTGTTCCGGATAAAAAAACTCTGGAAATGGTTATCCAGCATAAATTTGGCCCTATTGAAGATGGCCGGTCTAACCTGTGGGGAATATATGGTTCTTCAAACATTAGGGTAGGGTTGAATTATGTTTTTGCAAAGCATATGCAACTTGGTGCCGGAATTACCAAAAAAGGCATGATGGGTGAAAAGAGTATTATTGACCTTAATGCCAAATGGGCGGTGCTAACTCAAACGCGCAAGAACAGCATTCCTGTTTCAGTTACTTTGTATGGAAACATTGCTGCCGATGGGGTAGCTGCAAGTGCATACGATGGAGTTAAAATCAGGATGTCATCCGATCAGTCAACAGTTAGTTTTCTTCCTGAAGATCGTTTGAGCTATTTCTCACAATTAATTGTTGGCCGTAAATTTAATGATTGGCTGTCACTTCAGGCTGGTGTAAGTTTTACCCATTACAACATGGTTAAATCAATTTATGACCATGATAAAGTTGGCGTTCATTTTAACGGAAGAGTAAAAGTATCTCCTCAGGGATCATTTATATTTACTTACGATCACCCACTTAAAATTAAAGAAATTTCGGAACAATGGGAGTGGACAAACCATCCAAAACCAGCATTGTGCTTAGGTTATGAAGTTTCAACCGGAACACATGCTTTCCAGATTTATATGGGTTCAACTTCTTCATTATTGCCACAGGATAATATCATGTGGAATCAGAATGAAATTGATAAAACCGGGTTGACTATTGGTTTTACCATTACAAGGCTTTGGGGCTTTTAGTTCCATGATACCTGATCATAGATTCAATTGATTAAAATGGTAATATTCTAATTTTAGAGTATTACCATTTTATGTATAGAAAAGAATTGTAAACTACATATTCCGGAGTAGTTTTTTATGTTCGTTTTCTCTTTTTTTAGAATAATTCATCTTAATTCATGAAAATGAAATATTGTTTGTTTTCTGTCTTTTTACTTTCACTTTTCTTTTTTCAAGAGAATTTGAAGGCTCAGTCTTATCAGAATGCACAACACCATGCTTGTTTAAAATGTCATTCCAATCAATCCTATTCCTTTCAAAATAGTGTGACAGGGAATGAAGTGAAAAGGCTCATGAATCCCTATTATATTCTGGATACCGTAGCCATTTCTGCAGGGGTTCACAAGCAATTTGATTGTACCGATTGTCATTCTTCTGAATATGGTTCTTATCCTCACCAGGCTAATTTAAAACTCGAACCTTTAAGTACTTGCCTCGACTGTCATGGAGGTGATGCGTCTTTTGCCAAGTATAAATTTGAACAGATTCAGGAAGAGGTTAAAAAAAGTGTTCACTATAAAGTTTATGGTGAAAATTTCAGTTGTACAAAATGCCACAGCCAGCATACCTATGTTGCAACTGCAAGGAATAGCGATAATGTTCTCGATATAGTTGATTACAACAATAAAATGTGCTTGTCGTGCCATAACGACATGAAAAAATATAAAATGGTTTCAGGTCATGATAACCCTAAATTAGTTCAGGTTCACGATTGGTTGCCTAATCAGGAGTTGCATTTTCGGCATGTGAGGTGTGTGGAGTGTCATACAGAAGTTGTCGATAGCCTCATGGTTTCTCATAACATTCTAGGTAAGGATCATGCTTTGAAAAAATGTGCCGAATGCCATTCAGCGAATTCGCGATTGAAGGCTTCTCTGTACAAATATGAGAATCTTCAAAAACGATTGGAAAAAGGAAGTATTCATACCGTACTTTCCAATTCATCATATATGATTGGTACGCACCAAAGTCCAATGCTTAAATTGCTGAGCTTTGTTATTTTCTTTGCAGTACTTTCAGGAGTTATTATTCACTCACTTTTCAGAATATTTAAAAAGTAGTTTTCAATGGGCACAACTGAAAAAATATATTTTTATCCTGTATGGTTAAGAGTTTGGCATGGAATTAATGCCTTGGGAATTATTATTTTAATTATTACCGGTATATCTATGCAATCCAGCTCGGAATCACCTGTGATTGGATTTAATCTGGCTGTAAATATGCATAATATCGCCGGTGTAGTTGTCTTCCTTGGTTATTTGGTCTTTTTTATCGGGAATATGGTTACTAAAAATGGTAAGTATTACCTGATTAAAATTAAAGGATTCTTTAAGAATCCAATCAAACAAGGCATTTATTATTCTTGGGGAATGTTTCATGGAGAGAAATATCCTTTCCCGCTTTCGGAGAAACGGAAATTTAATCCGCTTCAAAAATACTTTTACGTTTTGGTTATGTACATGGCAGTTCCGGTTGTAATTGTTACCGGTATAGCGCTTTTGTTTCCTGAAATCATTCTTGACGAAGTTTATGGGATTAGCGGAGTATTTATGACAGCTATTCTACATTCGGCGATGGGATTTTTTATTTCGATATTCCTGATTATTCATCTTTATGTGGCTTCTATTGGGAAGTCTCCTGTTGAAAATTTCAGAAGTATTATTACCGGATGGCATCATGTTTAGTATGAGTTAAAATAGGCGATCAGATATTATTTGTCATAACAGCTCAGACTAAGTAATTATTGAATTTTGGCTTTCTTTGCAGTTGAGGGATTTTGTTGGGGATAATAAGTATTGTTTTATACTTATAAAATGAAAGTTAATATGAGAGTCTGTTTAAAATTAGTTTTAGTTGCGTTCGTATTGGTTTGGAGCGCAATCAATTTGCCGGCACAGACGAATGATGACTGCTTTGCCTGTCACGATGATGCATCGTTAACCAAAGACAGGGCAGGGAAAAAAGTCTCATTGTACATCAAACCGAATTCACTTGATCATTCAGTACATAAAAATGTATTGTGTGCTTCTTGTCATACCGATGCTGCTGTTGCCGAATTTCCACATCCTGAAAATCTAAAACCTGTTGATTGTGGGACCTGCCATATTGATGCCAAAGAAAAATTTTATAAAGGTGTTCATGGAAGGGCATTCCTGACCAATAATAAATATGCTCCAAGTTGTAAGGAATGTCATGGTACGCACGACATTTTAAAATCGGACAATCCAGTATCAAAGACCTATAAAATGAATATTCCTGTGTTGTGCGGAACATGCCACAAGGAAGGAGCGCCCGTATCTCGGACATATAATATATCGCAACACAATATTCTGGAAAATTACAGTGAAGGTATTCATGGAATTGGTCTGTATAAAAAAGGCCTGATCGTTTCGGCTACCTGTAACGATTGTCATGGCAACCATTTGATTTTGCCACATACGAATATTACCTCCAGTATTTCTACAAAAAATATCGCTTCAACCTGTATGAAATGCCATGCACGTATTGAAGATGTTCACACCAAGGTAATCAATAAGGAATTGTGGGAAAGTAAACCTGGGGCAATTCCGGCCTGTACAGCCTGTCATCCACCTCATAAAGTTGAATTAAAGAACCTGATTGCAACTATTTCTGATAAGACCTGTTTGAAGTGTCATGAAAATAATGAGACACATAAAATAGTCGACAACAAAACTGTTTCGTTAAAAGTCGATGTTACTGAATTGACAGCTTCTTCGCATAAAGCAATTACTTGTGTTAAGTGCCATTCGGATGTTACTGCCAATTTAAACAGGCCTTGCGAAACTGCTGGTAAAGTCGATTGCTCCAATTGCCACACCAAAGAATCTGATGTTTATTTCTCAAGTGGTCATGGTGAGGCTTATTTCAATAAAAAAGAAAACGCTCCATATTGTACCGACTGCCATGGTTCTCACCTGATTAAACCTAAAATGGATGAGAGTTCCCCAACTTATCGGGCTTCAATTCCGAAACTTTGTGGTGAGTGTCACCGAAAAGGTGGAAAAGCTGTTGAAGGAACGAATTTGATGGAAATTGATGCATTTCACGATTATTCGAATAGTGTACACGGAAGAAGTCTTTCAGAAAAGGGTTTACTTTCTGCTGCTGTTTGTACCGACTGTCATACCTCGCATTTTGAGTTAAAGGAATCTGATCCCCGCTCATCGGTTCATGCAAAAAATATTGGCGCCACCTGTGGAAATTGCCATAAGGGAATTTACAACGAATATATTGCCAGTGACCATGCCTATCGTGAAAAGGTCGGTGATTTGGAATATCCAAATTGCGGAACCTGTCACTCAGCTCATTCAATTAGTGAGGTTCATAAGGATAAATTTATGGCTGAAATTACCGCTCAATGCGGAAAATGCCATTCAGAACTTGCTGAGTCATATCTTGAAACTTACCATGGCAAGGTTTACCAACTGGGCTATCTTCAGGCTGCACGTTGTTCTGATTGCCATGGAGCCCACAGCATTTATAAGCTTCAAAATCCAAAATCATCGGTTGGGCCTGAAAATATTGTAGCAACCTGTCAGAAATGCCATGCCGATGCAAGTGAAAAATTTACCGGTTATTTAACTCATGCCACACACAACAATAAAACCAAGTACCCCTGGCTGTATTACACCTTCTGGGCGATGACTACCTTATTGGTAAGTGTGTTCCTTTTCTTCGGATTGCATACACTTTTATGGCTGCCGAGGTCGATCGATGCGATGCGCAAGAAGAAATTGCATGCCAAAGAAGCCGGCGAAAAAGTTTATGTACGACGATTTACCAAAAGCCAGAGCATCACTCATATTTTTGTAATTGTCAGTTTCTTATCTCTGGCATTTACTGGTATGTTGCTGAAATTTGCGTACATGGATTGGGCAAAATTCTTCGTTAAATTTCTGGGTGGAGCCTATAATGCAGGAGTCATTCACCGTTTTGCGGCTGTCATAACTTTCGGATATTTTACCTACCATGTCTATTCACTATTTAAGTTGAAGTCTGAAAAAGGGTTAAGTATGAAGGAGTTTATTTTTGCAAAGAATTCTCTCATGTTTAATGGTCAGGATATTAAAGATTTCTGGGCTTCGGTGAAATGGTTTGTAGGAAAAGGGCCGCGCCCATCATATGGAAAATGGACCTACTGGGAAAAATTTGACTATATGGCTGTTTTCTGGGGAGTTGTTGTAATCGGCTCAACCGGTCTTGTGCTGTGGTTTCCGGTATTCTTTACCAAATTCCTTCCGGGTTGGTTAATTAATGTAGCTCAAATTATTCACAGTGACGAGGCCCTTTTGGCGGTCGGATTTATCTTCACTATCCATTTCTTTAATACCCATCTTCGTCCCGAAGCATTTCCGATGGATACGGTTATTTTTACCGGAACAGTTCGGGCTGATGAATACAAAGAAGATCGCCCGCGTGAATTTGAGGAACTTGAGAAATCGGGAAGAATGCAGGAAGTTTTGTCCAAATCTGAATTTTCGGATAGACGAATGAAAATAATTAAGTTCTTTGGTTACGTCTTCCTGTTTACCGGAATTGTTCAGGTCATTTTCATTATTTATTCGTTGCTCTCACATTGATTTTAGATTATAAGTGAAATATTTCATAAACAACATGTCGAAGTATTATGCTCTTGATGCGCATTTACTTCGACATGTTATTTTGTATTGAGACCTGCTTAAACAGCCAACAGATAATAAAAAACTATCGAACATTTACATCCCTTATTGAATAATTGACACTTGTCAATAATGTTGAATTATTGCAAGCTTTTAACAAACTTGCACCATTTATTTTGGAATACTAACTGTATAAAAAAGTCTCTATGAAACTTCCTTCCTCAATTAAAAATTGGGTATCCATAACCGGAGCAATATTGGCCATCTTTAATCTTGCGACAATTCTATCGTTAGTCATATTAAGTTCACTTTTTGATTTCGGTGGCGCATATATAGGGCTGTTTATTTATATGGTTCTGCCTGCTTTTATGATATTTGGTTTAATTCTGATCCCAATCGGGATGCGGCTGAATCGGGCTCAGGCGAGGAGAGAAGAGGCGGCTGGTGAAGTCAGAAACTGGCCTGTGCTCAATTTTAATAATGAAGGCACACGAAATGCGGGCTTTATTTTCATTTTTGGAACAGTTTTCCTTTTGGTTATTTCCTCCATTGGAAGTTATGAAGCATTTCATTACACCGAGTCGGTAGAATTCTGCGGAAAACTGTGCCATAAAGTTATGGAGCCTGAATTTGTAACCTATCATGGTTCGTCGCACGAACGTGTCGCTTGCGTGGAATGCCATGTTGGAGCCGGTGCGTCGTGGTATGTTAAAAGTAAGCTTTCAGGATTATACCAGGTTTATTCAGTTTTAGCCCATAAATTTCCAACACCAATACCTACGCCTATAGCCAATTTGCGTCCGGCAAGAGAAACCTGCGAAAAATGTCATTGGCCTGAAAAATTCTATGACCGGAAAATGAAAATTGAAGAATCATTCCTCGCTGATGATTCAAATACAGAGCAGGTTATTCACTTACAAATGAAAACCAGCTCGAAAATGACTTCCAATGGCATGGAAAACGGAATTCACCAACATATTAATCCAGATGTTCGGATTGAATATAAAACCACATCTGATAACAGACAAGTGATTCCCTGGGTTAAATATACCAATCTGAAAACAGGTGTAAGTGAAGTATATACTGATAATGAAAATCAAGTAAGTCAGGCAAAACTCGATTCTCTTGAAAACAGGGTGATGGATTGTTTGGATTGCCATAACAGGCCATCCCATAATTACAATGCCCCTCAGAATTTTGTGGATAAACTGATAAGTTCAGGAAAAATTTCGAAAACACTGCCTGGAATCAAGAAAGTTGCCATGGAAGTATTGTATCCGGAATATTCTACCAAAGACAGTGCATTCATGGCTATATCTGAAAAAGTTAATGCATTTTATAGCTCAACCTATCCAGAGTTGGTTATTAGCAGAAAATCTGACATTGGAAAAGCAGTTGCTGAAATTCAAAATGGGTATGCCAGTAATATTTTCCCTTACATGAAAGCCAGTTGGAAGCACTATCCAAACAACATCGGTCATATGGAGTATGATGGTTGTTTCCGTTGCCACAACGACCGCCATGCCACAGCTTCAGGTAAAGTAATTTCAAGAGACTGTAATTTGTGTCACACTATTCTTGCACAAGGTACGCCTGACAGTATGCAATATTCAAATTCATTTATTCCGTTGGAATTCAAACATCCTGTCGATATTGACGATGCATGGCGTACCGAGCTTTGTTCCAGTTGCCATTCTCAACTGTATTAGCCAGGTACTATTGACAAATATTAAGTATTAATTTTTTGTGTTGAGGAAAATTAACTGCATTTTTGTTTGGTCAAGAATTTTATGGTATCGAATTTGATTGAAAACTTAGAAAATATTCCATAATTATAAACACTTACAACTATGAACTACAAAAAAATTATTTTTTTACTTGGAATGGTGATTCTAACCATTGGACTGGTAAACGCTGAGGATTTCAAATATATTGGTGCGGCTAAATGTAAAATGTGCCATAACAAAGCTGATAAAGGCGAACAATATAACAAATGGGCAGCATCACCACATGCTAAGGCTATGGATCGCTTGAAAGGCGCTGATGCCACTAACCCAAAATGTTTAAAATGCCATTCAACTGCTGCTGCCGCTAATCAGGCTCTAGTTGCCACAATTACCGTTGCCGAAGGTGTTTCATGTGAATCTTGTCATGGACCAGGTAGCGCGTATAAAGTTGCTACAGTTATGAAAGATCACGCGTTGGCCATGTCAAAAGGTATGATTATGCCCGACGAAAAAGTGTGCAAGAAATGTCACAACGAAGAAAGTCCAAATTACAAAGGATTCAATTTTAAAGAATATTCGGCTAAAATTGCCCACGACGACCCTACAACAAAATAAAAGCAGGTTTAGAGACCTACTAATAAAAAATTCCTTTGTTTTATTTTAAAGCAAAGGAGTTTTTTTTGAATGGTATATCATATTGAGTTTTATAGATTATAGTTTGTTGCTAAATACTGAAAAATCAGATAAATGAAAAAAATAATTTCTTTTATATCTTCAATGTTCTTCACGGTATTGCTTTTGATGATGTTTGCCATTTCAATTGCATATGCAACATTTATCGAAAATGATTATGGAACAGATACCGCACAGGCATTAATCTATCAGGCGTGGTGGTTCGAGCTTCTGCTTTTGGTAGGAGTGATCAATCTGATAGGAAGTGTAATCAGGTATAAGCTCGTTTCGCGAAAAAAATGGGCTATTTTAATGTTTCACCTGGCTTTTGTTCTGATCATTATTGGGGCAGGAGTTACCCGCTATTTTGGGTTCGAAGGCAGTATGCATATTCGTGAAGGTGAGTCAACCAATAAAGTGGTATCTGAAGCTACATATATCGACCTGAAAGCAACTGTGAACGGCAGTGAAGTTCGAAATTCGACAAAAGTGAAATTTACTCCAAATACGAATAATAATTACAAAGAGACGATTCAGATTGCCGGAAAGGAAGTGACCGTCGAAAATGAACTGTTTGTTCCCAATGCAACAGAAACTTCTGTTCCCGATGCAAGTGGTATGCCTCAACCTTCGTTGGTTCAAATGCCGGCTAATGCAGGTCAAAGTGGTCTGGATGCATTTACAGCGATAGTTACTTCAGGAAGCGAAACTCGCAGAGTCAACGTATTTGGTATTAATGGTGGCATTTCCGAACCTAAAACTGTTACAATAAACGGGATTGACCTGAGTCTTTCTTATGGTTCTGTTGTACGCGAATTGCCTTTCAGCATTCATCTCCGCGATTTTCAATTAGAACGGTATCCAGGTTCGATGAGCCCATCATCGTATGCCAGTGAAATTACTTTGAAAGACCCTGCATCTTCTGTTGAAAGACCATTCAGGATATTTATGAATAATATCCTGAAATATCAGGGATACCGCTTCTTCCAATCTTCATTCGATCAGGATGAAATGGGAACTGTTCTGTCGGTTAATCAGGATTATTGGGGAACAATGATTTCCTATCTCGGATATTTTTTCATGACTCTGGGAATGGCATTTACTGTTTTTAGCAAAAGCAGTCGTTTTCAAACTCTTATTCGCCTAAGTTCAAAGCTTCAGGCAAAAAGGCAAATAGTTAAAATATTTGCAATTGGACTGATCCTTACCGGATTAAGCTGGTCAGACAATTCTGTTTATGGCGCTGGAAATTCTGCCGCAAAAGAAAAGCACATTGATTCTTTTGGTGAATTGTTAGTTCAGGATCATCAGGGACGAATTGAGCCTTTGAGTACTCTCGCATCCGATTTATTGCGAAAAATTGCAAAAAAGGATAACTGGGACGGAATTCCGGCAGTGGAATTTTTCCTTGAAACGAGCGCTAATCCCGACAAATGGAAGACAGTGCCGCTTGTAAAAGTGGGTCATTCTGATTTAGCTAAGACATTAGGCGCATCAAACGGATTCGTCTCTTTCAGGCAAATGTTTGATGAGGCAGGAAATTACCGCTTGAATGATATGGTGCAGCGGGCTTACAACAAAAAACAGACGCTGCGAAATAAGTTGGACAAGGAAATTATGAATGTGGATGAGCGTGTAAATATTTGCTACCAGATTTTTAAAGGCGATTTCTTAAAGATTTTCCCGGTTCCAAACGACGAACTCAAGACTTGGGTGACATCTTCAACTCTTCCGCAAACCATGAAAAAGGAAGAAACTGATTTTGCAGGAAACATTCTGAATATGTATTACGAAAGTTATTTTCAGGCGGAAACTTCAGGAAACTGGTCGAAACCCAACGAAAACCTGGGCTACATTAAAAAATTTCAGCGTACCTACGGTGCTGACATTATTCCTTCCTCGACCAAAATCAGCCTGGAGATTTTGTATAACGAATGGAATATTTTCGGAAAACTGGCCAAAATATATGCTTTACTTGGATTTGTTTTACTCGTCGTCCATTTTATGCTGAT
>Ga0209417_1000660_pt1 | contig 75787 bp, 71 predicted proteins | sample RifGroF2_FD_184002 | JGI IMG/M metagenome (GOLD analysis project Ga0209417, IMG submission 184002) | Groundwater microbial communities from Rifle, Colorado, USA - Groundwater F2 (SPAdes) (version 2) | ecosystem: Environmental > Aquatic > Deep subsurface > Groundwater | place: Rifle, Colorado... | reverse complement strand
TAAAGTACCCGCCGGTACGCGTGGTTTCCTGGCGCACCACGATGATATCCACCTCGCCGGGGCTGCTTGGCTCATAGACCAGCTTCCCGCCGGCCCCGCGGCTGAGCAGGGAGGAGACCAGGTTCTCCAGAAAACCGCGCTCCGGCTGCGCGGTGAACGCTTCCCAGCCGGCATACAGGCCCGAGCCGCTTTTCGCTATCAGCACGCAGTACAGGTAGGGATAATCCTTGCCCTGCACGCTGTTTATGGAAAGCTGCGCCTGTATGCCGTAAAATTCCTTGGGGGCGCCGACCAGCTTTATCATGAGCCGCGCGTCCTCCGGTTCCTTGCCGCCGGCTTCCGTGGTCTGCAGCGCCAGCATGGGCTGCACCTGCGCGTCGCTCGGGTCGTTGAGCGCCTCCATGATATTTTTCAGCAGGCCTATCTTGATTATCAGTTTGGCCTTCCTGAGGTAATCGCGCGTGCCTATGAACCAGAGCGGGAGTATGAGCACGGCGGCGTCCAGCGCGAAATATACCCAGTAGGCGTCGGGGAAGTTCCAGGCGGCCGCGGCCAGGCCGTAGGCTATGACGCACACCACCACGGCCGTGGCCAGCCCGGCCAGCCCCGCGCCGCTGGTCCCGTCGAAAAAGTCGTCGTCCCAGCTCTTGAGCTCCTCCGCCCGCAGCTCTATCTTCGCATACTCGTCGGGCGTGACGCGCTCCCAGGTCTCCGTCCCGGTCCGCTTCGGGGCCGCGTCGTAGCCGGAATTCATGCCGAGCAGCAGGCCGAGGACCAGCAGCGGGTAGCCGAACCAGAACCCGGCGGTGAGCTGCAGCCCCAGCCCGCCGGCCAGGGCGCTGAACACGAGCAGCATGCGCATGCGGTACGGCAGGCTTTTAGCCAGGAAGAATTTTATTTCCCCGTCTTTTTCCCGCGGCGGCAATATGCTCATAAAGGTCTCCTTCCGGCTTTTGCGGCTTCCTCGTTCTCCAGCGCTTCGGCGGCGGCCAGCAGCTCGGCGTAGCCGGTCTTCTCCCAGTAAAGCGGGCAGCCGCCGTTGCAGACGGCCAGGTAGGCGCAGGCGCGGCATTTTTCGTGCGCGAAACGTTTTTCCCTGAACCAGGACAGCTCCTTGCTGTTCCACAGCTCCCTGAAACGGCCCTTTTCGCGCAGCATGTTCCCCAGGGGCTTGGGGTAGCTGGAGCAGGGCAGCACGTCGCCGTTGGGCGCCACGCTCAGGAGCCCGTCGCAGGCGGCGCAACCCTTGTTGCCCAGCCCGCGCGGGATGGGGTTGAAGATGCAGATGGGCGTGGGCGAATACCACATGAATTCCAGCCCGCGCTTTTCGGCCATCTCTTTGAGGCTTTCCACCAGCGGCCCCGCCTCGCTGTACGAGACGAAGGTCTCGTCGAAATTTTTCCCGGCAGAGCCCACGGGCATCAGCAGGTTCATCGAAAATTTATCCAGGCCCAGGCTTTTTACGAAGTCGAGCACGCCTTCCAGTTTGTCCTTATTGAGCGCGGACACGGTGGTGTTGGTGTGCACGCGGATGCCGGCCTTCATAATGGCCTCTATGCCGCGCGCGGTGGCGGCGAAAGCGCCGGGGTGCGCGGCTATCGCGTCGTGCAGCTCCGCCGTGCCGGCCTCCACGCTTACCTGGGCGGAATCCAGCCCGGCGTCCTTCAGCTTTTTTACGGTCTCCGCGTCGGCCAGCGTGCCGTTGGTGATCAGGTTCACCCACATGCCGAGCTTTTTAGCGTGGGCCACCAGCTCCGGGATCTCGGGCCGCAAGAGCGGCTCCCCGCCGGTAAAGCTCACCGACGGCACTTCGGCTTCCTCTTTTATCACGCGCAGGATCTCTTTGAGCTCCGCGGCGGGCAGGTCCGGGTGCTGTTCGTCCTTGCGGCAGCCGCAGCCCGCGTAACAAAACTTGCAGGTCAGGTTGCAGCGGTAGGTCACGGCTATCTCGCTGAGCACCGGCAGCGAATTGTGCCCCAGCGCAAATTCCTGCTTCTCCACCGCGTGCCGCTCTTCGCGCTCGTCGTAACAGCCCTTCAGGATGGCCATCAGGTCCCGGAAGAAATAGTACATGTCCAGCGACACCTGCTCGCGCCGCTCTTCCGGGTATTTCTCCACCACCGCCGCCGCCCGCCCGCCGCCGAATAAAAATTTCAGCAGCTTCAGCCCCTGCGGGTTGAGCTTATGGGTCTGGTTCGGGATCTTGATAAGCAGCGCATCCGCCTCGCGCACGCGCACGTACGGCTTGATCCGCACGATATACTCGTCGATCCAGTCCACCCTCTTCTTCCACTCAGTCTTTTTCATTTAAACTCTTAGACCCATCCCGGCGAAAGGCTTCCGCAGGGAGACACGGGGACCGGGTTAGCAAACCCTTCCGTAGGCCGAGGCTTGCATAGCGCCGAGGCCGGAGGATGAGCGAGGCACGGTGTGCCGAGCGCGGTTTGCGTTCCGGTCCCCGCGGCTCCCTGCGGCAACTGTGAGAGATTCACACCCGTCCTTAATGCCCGCTGCTCACGCAGGCGCCGTGACAGGCGCCATGGCACGCCGAGTGACACGCGCTGTGGCAGGCCGAATGACAGGCGTCGTGACAGGCGCTGTGGCACGCGTCATGACAGGCCGAATTCGCGAAAGCACCCTCGTAACACATCTTCGACGCCCGGAAAGACTCGAACCCAGCGCCGAAATCCGCCGGCAGGGACGCCTTCAGGTTCTCGCCCGCCTGCGCCGCGCTGCTGTACAGCGGGTTGTTGTGGTGGTGATAATGCCCGTAGTAGCCGCCCCAGTAATAGCCGCTGTCCGTTTCCGGCGCCTGCCTGCCGCGCCGCTCCACCTCGTCGCGGTAATACTTGCGCGTCGCCTCCAGGTCGCAGTCCCACAGTTTCTGCTCCAGCCCCGCCGCCAGCGTCTTAAGCGCGCTTTCAGCGCCCGGCTGGTCGATGGTGCCGTCGGGCTTGATGGACGCCAGCAGCGCGGTCTCGTAAGGATCGTTGCTCGTGCTCATCCCCGGCAGCCGCTCCACGCTCAGCGGCGAAAAGCCTTTCATTTTAAGGACGCCCTTGCGCTCCATATTGGCCACCATGAGCCCCAGCAGCTCAGACAGCGGCAGGCCCATCAGCACCCCGGCCTCCAGCGGGCTCAGGTTCTTGGCGATCTTGCCGGTCACGCGGAAAGTGCTCAGCTGCGTTTTCGGCGGGGTCCATTCCGTGCCGTCCCAGTTCACGGCCGAAATGCCGGCCTGCGCTTTGAGCATGGCGTTGTGCTTTATAGCCATGATCCCCAGCGGCACCACCACGAAGACCACCGCCAGCGCCAGCACCAGCATTATCGTCTGGCCGCGGCTGGCCGGCACCCCGGACAGCATGCTGCCCGGGAAATAGCGGTTAAGATAATATTTTTCCTGCGCCGGCTTGAACTGCGTCCGGGCCGGCGGCCCCTTGGCCAGGCTGCCGTAGGCCATGGTGTCCAGGGCGAATTTAGCCGCGTCCAGGTAGACCTGCACCTGGAAATGGTAGCGGCCGCCCAGCGCCTTGCGGAAGAAGCGCACGCTGAAGATATCCCTGCCGGCCGCGTTCTTGACGGCCGGGTAATCTATCAGGTATTTCTCGTTGACGAACTTCTCGGTGCGGAAATCCAGCCCGGTCAGCACGCCCTCGTTCACTTCCGGAGAAGCGAGTTCCACCGGGAAGCGCACGGTAAGCGCCTCATGCTCCAGCGCGTCGTCCCACTGCACCGGGGCCCAGTTGAAGACCGCCAGGCGCTTGTCGCCTGCCATGGTCTGCGTAAGATTGCCCGAAGCCTGCAGGTCCGCGGCATAGCGGAAGAAATAAGTTATCTCCCCTCCGGTATAAGCCTTCCCGTCCGCCATCACGATGTCGTATTTTTTATCCGACAGCTTCTTTATCTCCAGCGGGTAGCGGTTGTCGGCGTCGTCCACGGCGTACGCGCGCGCCAGGTCGAAGACCGGGCTCTCCATGAAGCCCTCGAAATAGAAGCCGTGCAGTTCGCCGCCGGCAGCCTTCCAGCGCACGGCATAGGAGACCTGCGCCTTGCCGTCCTTGTCCAGGATCACCTCGGTCTCCACCCAGCGCATCCCGAACCCGCCGGCGCAGAGGGCGGGCGCCAGGGCCAGGAACAGGAGAAAATTAAGAACCGTGAATTTGATCTTTTTCATTTTTTCCTCTTTCGAATTCCAGCCGGAGCCGCCCGCGGTCCAGTGCCAGCCCCCACCAGAGCAGCAGCGCGCCGCCGCACAGCGAAACTATCCGCAGCAGCTGCGCCATCCGGGTGACCACCTGGTTAAATTCGGGTGCGATGGAAACGCCCTGGTAGAATAGCGGGCGCGGCACCACCAGCGACGGGAACAGCATTACCAGGAAAGCCGCGGCGCTGAGCAGGTACAACATGGCCGCGGCCCCGCCGCGCGCCCATTCCCGGCGCCGCCAAACCCCCAGGGCCAGCACAAAAGCCGAAAGCCACAGCAGGGCGAAGACGACAAAAAAGATAAGGATATGCTCCGCCGCGAAAGCGGCCAGCGCCGGCATCTCCACGGGCACGGTGGTGCTCGCCATGCCCATCCAGAAGGACGGGGACGCGGACATCCCGACGAACAGGAACAGCCTGCCGATGGTCAGCGCGGCCATGCAGCCGCTGACCGCGGCCAGCCCTAGCGCCAGCAGGGAAAGCGTCCTGGATCTGCCTTCCGGCAGTATGCGGAACATTAAGATGGATTATATAACTTTTCCCCGGCGACCCGGCGGCGCGCCTCTTTACCGGGGCGGGGAAAATTAATAGACTAGTTTATACAGCCTGTACCGCTGTCTAACGCTTCGGTCCGGAGTTACTATGCCGGTAAAACTTATAAGGCAATACACCGTTTTCATCCCCAACGTGCCGGGCGCGCTTCACAAGTTCGTGGAGCTTTTCGCCAATGAGGGCGTGAACATCATCGGGATAGCGTCCGAGATCCGCGACGATTCCGGCGTGGTGCGCGTGGCCGTGGACACCGACCGCAAGGTGAGCCACGTGCTTACGGGCGCCGGTTTCACCACCATCGAGACCTTCCTGATCTCCATAGAGATGCCCGACAAGCCGGGCCAGCTGCTGCGCCTGGCGAGGATCCTCGGCGAGAACAACATCAACATCACCACCGTCTACGGCACGTCTTTCGGCGGGTCGTCCGGCCGCCTGCTGCTGAACGTCTCGGACACTGACAGGGCCCTGGAAGTGCTGCGCGTGGAACTCGGCATAAAGTAGTCCCACCCGCTCCGGCCAAAAAGAAACCGCCCCCCTCGGGGGCGGTTTTTTTGTTACGCTCAGGTCCGGCGGGCGCTGAGGGGGCCGGAGCGCAAAACGCGCTAGGGCACACCGTGCCCGTCGCTCATCCTCCTCCCTCGCCGCTTACGCAAGGCTCGGTCGTCGGAAGGTTTTGCTAACCCGGCCCCCTCATCACCCGCGTCGGCTCAAGGCCTGGTGAGTTTCTTGTACTTAATGCGGTGAGGGGTGTCGGCGGCGTTGCCCAGGCGGGCGTGCCGGTCGGCCTCGTACTCGCTGAAGTTGCCCTCGAACCAGGCTATCTTGCTGTCGCCCTCGAAGGCCATGATATGCGTGGCCACACGGTCCAGGAACCAGCGGTCGTGGCTGATGATGACGGCGCAGCCGGCGAAGGTCTCCAGCGCCTCTTCCACCGCGCGCATGGTGTTCACGTCCAGGTCGTTGGTGGGCTCGTCGAGCAGCAGCACGTTGCCGCCTTCCTTGAGCATCACGGCCAGGTGCACGCGGTTGCGTTCGCCGCCGGACAGGTTCTCCACCTTCTTCTGCTGGTCCTGGCCGCTGAAGTTGAAGCGCGCCACGTAGGCGCGGGAATTCACTTCCATCTTGCCGAGCTTCACTATGTCCAGGCCGCCCGAGATGACTTCCCAGACGTTCTTGCCGGGCGTCAGCGTGCCGCGATGCTGGTCGGAATAGGACAGCTGCACGGTCTCACCCACCTTGAAGTCGCCCGAATCAGGCTTTTCCTCGCCGGTGATCATTTTAAACAGCGTGGTCTTGCCGGCGCCGTTGGGGCCGATGATGCCCACGATGCCGCCGGGCGGCAGCGAGAAGGAAACATTATCGAGCAGCACCTTGTCACCGAAAGCCTTGGTCACGTTCTTGGCTTCCACCACCAAATTGCCCAGCCGCGGGCCCGGCGGGATATAAATTTCCAGCTCCTTGGCCAGCTTCTCATTGTCCTGGCTGAGCAGGTTCTCGTAGGCGGTGATGCGGGCCTTGCCTTTGGCCTGGCGGGCCTTGGCGCCCATGCGGATCCAATCCAGCTCGCGCTTCAGGGTCTTCTGGCGGTCGGTCTCGGACTTCTCCTCCTGGCGCAGGCGCTCGCCCTTCTGTTCCAGCCACGACGAGTAATTGCCCTTCCACGGGATGCCCGCGCCGCGGTCCAGCTCCAGGATCCAGCCGGCCACGTTGTCGAGGAAGTAGCGGTCGTGCGTCACGGCGATGATGGTGCCCTTGTATTCCTTCAGGTGATGTTCCAGCCAGGCCACGGCCTCGGCGTCCAGGTGGTTGGTGGGCTCGTCCAGGAGCAGGATGTCCGGCTCCTGCAGGAGCAGGCGGCACAAGGCCACGCGGCGCTTCTCGCCGCCGGAAATGGTCTTTATCAGCGTGTCCGGCGGCGGGCAGCCCAGCGCGTCCATGGCCAGCTCCAGGCGGCTGTCCACGTCCCAGGCGTTGAGCGCGTCTATCTTCTCCTGCACCTTGCTCTGGCGATCGATGAGCTTGTTCATGACGTCATCGCTCATCGGCTCGGAGAGCTTGTCGCTGATGTCGTTGTATTCCTTGAGCGCGGCCATGGCCTCGGGCAGGCCTTCTTCGGCTATCTGCCTTACGGTCTTTTCTTCGTCCAGCTTCGGCTCCTGCTCCAGGAGACCTACGGTGTGCCCGGGGGAAAGCACGGTCTCGCCCTTGAAATCGGTGTCGAGGCCGGCCAGGATGCGCAAGAGCGAGCTTTTGCCGGAGCCGTTGAGGCCCAGCACGCCTATCTTCGCGCCGTAATAGTAAGAGAGGTAGATGTCCTTGAGCACCGCTTTCTTGTCATAGTATTTGCTGACGCCCACCATTGAGTAAATTACTTTTTTATCGTCTTTTTCGGCCATATTCTTGTTCCTTATAAAACCGCTGCGGGGAGCCGGCGCCGCTGAATTATTAAAAAGTTTTTGCCGGGCCGTCCTCTATTATCCAAAATTAACGGACCTCTGTGGAATATATGCGCCGCGCCCGCTTCCCGTTCTTGAAAAAATTTGCGATACTGCGTAGAGGCCGCGCGGGAAGTTTTACCGGGGGAACGCGGCGGACCCGGCTGATAAAGGACAATACAATGCAACAATTAACCGCAGCGCCGACGCTCATAGTTCAGCAGAAGAAGGAATGGGCCGAGATCCTTGTAGATTTTGAGAGCAGGAACAAATACGCCGTCTCGCACGCTTCGGGGCAGCAGCTGTACTGGGCCGCCGAAGAAAGCTCCCTGCTGGCCAGGATGGTGCTGCACGCCCTGCGGCCCTTCAAGATACACCTGTTCAGCATGTCCGGGCAGCCCGTGATGAATATCGTTAAGCCCTTCCGCTTCTACTTCCACGAGGCGGAGATCTACGACGCGGCCGGCCGCCTCCTGGGCGGGGTCAAGCGGGAATTTTCTATCCTGACGAAGAAATTCACCATCACAGACCCGTCGGGCGGGACGCTCTACGACGTCTGCGCGCCCGTCCTGCACCCCTGGACCTTCAAGCTTTCGAAGAACGGCGCGGAGGACGGCGCCATCGTCAAGCAGTGGAGCGGCCTGGCGAAGGAAACCTTCACCGACGCCGACAATTTCAGCGTTACTTTCCCGCAGGACGCGGATACGGATAAAAAGGCCGTGCTGCTGGGGGCCCTGTTCCTGATAGACATGGTCTACTTCGAGAACAAATAGGCCCGGTCCGATCCGGGCGGCTAGCTCTTCTTTTTGTCCGGCACCGCCAGCGCGGCCAGGAAGCCGGCCACTGACAGCAGCGAGGCCGCCAGGAACACCGACTTGTAGCCGTAAGCGGCCCACAGCAGGCCGCCCAGGGCGGGGATGGTCATGGACACCGCGTGGTCCATGGTCACGCCCATGGAGATGGTGGGCGCCACGTCGGAGCGGTGCTCGGCTATCTTGTTAAGGTACGTGGTGCGCGCTATGCGCGTGGCGAACATCAAATTGTCGATTATATAGAGCGCGTACAGCAGCGGTTTGTACACCGACAGGGCGAAGCCGGCGCAGATGAACAGCAGGATAGCGGCGTCCGCCATGAACATCCTGCGCTCCCCTATCCTGTCGGTCAGCACGCCGAAGGCCTGGCGGAAGACCACCCCGAGAAAATACGCGGCCATGGAAAGCGCGGCCATCAGCGCCGGGCTGGCCCCGTACACCGTTACCAGCACCCACGGCGCGAAGGTAAGGAAGATCTGCTTGCGCGCGCCGAACAGGATATTGAGCAGGTAATACCATTTATATTTGCGGCGCAGGACGAAGCGCTTCCCCGACGGGGCGGCTTCCTCGGCGCCGGTCTTCATCTTTGCAAAAAGATACGCCGAGACCACCGAAGCCGCCGCCGCGGCCAGGAAAGACCAGCGGTAAACCCCGGGGCCCGCGGTCTTGGCCAGCAGCCACACCAGGCCCGCGCCGGCTATGGCGGCGAAATTGGTCATGCCGCTTATCTGTCCCAGCCTGCGGCCGTGGCCGCCCTCTTTGGCGAAATTCAGCCCCATCACGCTCTCCACGGTCATGAACAAATGCCCCCCGGTGCTCCACAAGAGCATCCAGAAAAGCATCAGGTGATAGGTAGGAGACAGGAAGCCCAGCCCGGCCACGCCGACGGCGGTAAGCAGGCTGGTGATCACGGCCCATTGCCGCACCGGCAGCGCCGCCAGCAGCCCGGTGATGAAGATAAGCAGGAAGCCGGGCAGCTCGCGCGGGAATTCCAGGAAGCCGCGCTGCCGCGAGGTCAGGCTGAAGGAATCGTTGAGATAGTTATTGAACGCCGAGGAGATTATCCCGGAATTGATGCCGAGGAAGAAAACGCCCAGCAGGAAGGCCTTAAGGGCGGGATCGGCGTTGTGCCAGCGCGAGAGGAGTTTGGTCATGGTTGCGTTATCGTCGGCAAATAAAAACGGCGCGGGTCTCTCCGCGCCGTTCTAGCGGACCGCCTGTTCTCAGTTCCAGGCCGCCGCGGGCGCGAACTTCGGCAGCAGGCCGGCACGCACCGCTTCCCCCACGGGGGTCTCGTCCTTGGACGCCCGGTAGGCTATGGTGCTAAGGCCGAAATCCACCACCGTGTCCATTTCGGAATAGGCGATGCGGAAAAAGCCGTTCTCGCCCCAGGCCGGGTCCCAGCTGTTCTTTACGATGAAGTACTGCCCCTCGTCGTTGTAGCCGACCAGCAGCACGGCGTGGCCGCCCAGCTTCTTGCCGGTGGTGTAGGTGTACACGCCGGTCTTATAGAGCATGAAATCCTCGTAGACCATGAACGCGGTGGGCAGCGGGCCGTACTTTATCAGGGCGGCCTTCAGCGTCTCCAGTTTCTGCGACACCGAGCCCCAGGCGCCTATCTTGCTGGCCGAAGCCTGCCAGCCGGGAGCGGCGGCGGCGCAGCTGCCGTCGGTGGCGGTATAGGGATAAACCTCTTCCAGCGGAAGGCCGGACTTCTGCAGGAAGCCGGCGCTGAGGCGCCCGCCTTTGCAGGTGCCCGCGCCGCTGCACGAAAGCATCACCTGCTCGGAAAGGTCCAGGTCCGTATCGGGCGTGTTCTTCTTGAGCAGCGTGTAGGATTCCAGGCCGCCGGTCATGGCGAAAGCCCAGCAGGAGCCGCATTTTTTCTGATTGCGGGCGGCCGTCACGTAATTGCCGTTGGAATCGCGCCAGTCAATGGCGGCGGGCAGCTCGGCGGCGGCCACCAGCTCGATGGGCTCGGCCTGCACGGGCGCGAAATCAAGGCCTACCAGGTATTTCCAGTCTTCCCGGGCATTGGAGATATTGTTCTCCCCGGCGGTCCATTTGGCGCCTTTCTTTTTTATGGCGTCCTGCACTTCTTTTATCTGCTCTTTTACGTCGCCGCTGAGAGCCTGCTGACTGAAAGCCGGCGAGGCGCAAACAGACGCCAGGAACAACAAGGACAAAGCTATTCTTTTTTTCATGATTTCCTTTGGGTACAAACCTAATTCTACACGCTTGCGGCTCCCGGTGTCAAATTTGTCCGGTGCCCATCAAACGGCCAGTTCTTTGGCGGCCTGCTGGCGCTTGTCGGGGGGCAGGAAAGAGCCTTCCACCGCGCATTTAAGGGTATATTTTATATCTTCCGCGGAAAGGCCCATGCGCTGCGCCGCCAGTTGGTATTCCTTGTTAAGGTGCGTATCGAGTATCTCCGGGTCGTCGGCGCCTATCGTGCAGCGCACGCCGGCCTTGATGAATTTAGCGAGCGGGTGCTCTTCGATGGACGGCACCGCGCGCGTGAGGTAATTGCTCCAGGGGTTGGTCTCGATGGTGATGCCGGCGCGCTTTATCAGTTCCACGGTACGGCCGCTGGGGTCGTCCGCCGCTTTCACGCCGTGGCCTATGCGGCGCGGGAAAAGCGCCGTTATGGTCTCCGCCACCTGCCCGTATGCCCCCTCCTCTCCCGAATGCACGGTCAGGGGGATATCGGCGACATGCAGTTTCTTTACGGCGCTGCGGTAGAGCGAGGACGGGTAGGCCGATTCGTTGTCCGCCAGGTCGAAACCGATGACGGTCTTCTTGTTTTTCAGCGTAAAATCTATGGTCTTCAGCGCCGACTCCAGGCCCAGGTTGCGCGAAGCTATTATTATCACTCCGCAGACCATATTGGAGGCCTTTTCGAATTTCACCAGGGTGGAATTAATTATCTCCTGGGCTTTCTGCCAGTCCAGGCCGTTATTTTTCAGCATGAAGTCAGGGCTGTAGCGCAGCTCCAGCAGGCGCACGTTCTCTTTTTTGTAGGCGTCTTCCAGCGTTTCCTGGGTTATCCGCTCTATGGCTTCGTAGGAGACAAAGGAAGCCTGCGCCAGCTCGAACATGCCCAGCACCTCGGCGAGCGACGCGCCGGGCGCGCGCAGCTTGTAGATGCGGTCCAGCTCTCCCTCGTCGAAGGTGGGCAGCTTCAGCCCGTGCCTGCGCGCTATGTCTATGACAGTGCCGACGCGCACGCAGCCCTCAATGTGGCGGTGCAGTTCCGCCTTGGGCATTTCCTTTATCTTTTTATCCATCGCGCGTCAGCCGCCCAGCAGGCCGGCTTTCAGGTCCTTGTCCGCTGGTTTCTCTCCCAGCCAGACCTTGAAAAGGGTGTCGGAAAAATCTTTTCCCTCTATGCTCCCCGCCTTTTTTCCGTTGGCCTGCACCTCCAGCCCGGAGCCGGGACGGTAGGTGAAGACCAGGCTGTCTCCTTTTTTTACGTCGGGGATAAGCTTGGTGAACTTCTCCATGCGGTCCTTCAGCGCCGCCAGCCCCGCGCCGGCATTCTTTTCGAAACCGCCGGTTATGGCCCCGGCCACGTCCTCGCCCGAGACGCCGCGCAGGAACACCAGTTCCATGCGCTTGTACTGTTCGGAGGCGGCTATTTCCATGCCGTTGGCGGACTTCTTTTCCAGGTACAGCCCGCCCACATAAACCTTGAAGACCACCTTGGTGCGCAGGCCCAGGCCGTTGAGGGCCAGCGTTTTCCCTTCCAGCGCCAGGATCTCCGGGAGCGAAACTCCCTTCAGGGTCCTCGTTGCCTCCGCGGCGAACAGCGTGAACGGCAGGGCGAGCAGCAGCGACATGGCCAGTCTTTTCATTTTTCCTCCAGAGCTTTCCGGCGTTTTTTCCCGGACCAGATAATTTTATCACTTCTCGCGGCGTTTCTCTATGAAAGTTCAGTATAATAACCGTAACGGGGATACGCCATTTTACCGCCGCCTTTCGGCAAGATAAGGACTAATAAATGAAAAGAGATCTCATCCTGGTCTGGGCGCTGGCCTTCGCTTTCTCGCTAACCAATAACTTCCCGCTCTTCGCGGCCGCGGACAAGGCGGCCGAGAAAGCCGTGGAAAAGACCGCGGAGAACACGGTTGAAAAGACCGCCGACAACGCGGCGGAAAAAGCCGCAGAGAAAGCCGCGGAAAAAGCTCCGGAACCGGGCAATCCCGGAAAGCCGGATAACCCCTCCAACACCCCGGACCCGGCCAAAGACCCCAATCCCCCGGGCGAAACCCCTTCAGGCACCAAGCCGGCCGACCCCGCGAACCCCGGCGAGAATCCCGCCACTCCCGCCGAACCCGGCAAAAAGGATAAAGAGGACGACGCCGACAAAAAAGACAAAAAGGACAAGAAAGACAAAAAAGAAAAAAAAGGAAAGGGAAACAATTCCGGCGGTCTGCCCGGAGTTTCCGCTCCTTCCGGCGCGGTCGGCCAGGGCGCTGCCGCGGTAGCCGGAGCGGGGTTCATAGGCGGCCTTTTAGGCGGCGGGAAAGATAAAGACGAGAAAAAAGAGGAAAAGAAGGATAAAAAGAAAAAGGAAGCCGCGGCCGGAACGGCGGTTTCCTCTGGGCCCGTCAGGGAAGCGGCTGTGGCTGTTTCTTCGGAGCCCGCGGCGCTGGCAGCCGCGGCCCCCGTACTTTTTTCCGCGGGCAAAGGTCCTTCTGCGGCCATCTTCCCCTTCGACGGCGAAGGCGGCGCGGAATTCTCGGCCCTGCTCTGCGAGTCCCTAGGAACGGAACTTAAGCTCTACGACCCGAAGGCGCTGGCGGAAAAGAAATACGACCCCGCGGCCATAACCCGCGTCTCCGCTAAAAAGATAGCCGCCGAACTGGGCGTGGAATACATTGTAACCGGCAGGGTAAACAAAAAGGGCGACTCTCTTTCAATAATAACGTCGCTGCTCCGCGACGGAAAAACAGGCGACTCAAAGCTTACGGAAAACCGCAACATCCGCTCTAAGGAAGAGCTGAAGCCCGCCGCAGCTTCGGTAGCGGGCAGGATAACGGAAAGGCTTTCGGCCGCGAAGTAAAGACTAACAAGGCAGGCGGCAGATAGGTGCCGGGCTCAACTGGGCCCGGTTCTTTATTCTCCTCACGCCGGACGGAATTTATCCAGAGCCCTTTTCACAGACTCCGTTAAAAGCGGCAGGGCGCCGCTTATCCCTATACCGCCGTAGACGCACAGCAGCCACAGGCTGTTAAGATAGAACCTGAGTTCTATTCCGCTGCCGGCGGCCACCTGGTCGATGTTGGCCACAAAAGAGACCGGCAGCAGCAGCGCCGGCAGGACCAGCAGCGGTGAATACTCCTTCTTCTTTATAAGGAAAAATATCCCGGCCAGCACAGCCGCCAGCAGGATCCTGTAATGGATAAGCCTTGGCAGGTAATGCACGAAGCCGGCCCAGTACGCCTTTGCCAGGTTTCCGGCCGCCGCGACCGGCCCGTCGCGCAGGATAAAAGCGCCGATGCTCATGGGGCCGCCCTGGAACCGGTCCCCGGAGCGGGGGCCGTTCTTCTCCGTATTCAGCCAGAACCTGGTCGCCGTAGTATTAGAGTAGATCGGGCTGCCGAATTTAACGTACTGGTGGACCAGGTAAGGGGCTGTCACGGCGAGCGCCATGGCGAAGACCAGGGCGCTGAAAGCGGCCCGGCGCTTCGACAGGTCCAGCAGAACACTGATACACAGGATCAGCAGTACTATCAGGATATTTTCCAGCCGGCAGAGCATGCAGAGCCCGCCGGCCGCTCCGAGCAGCGCGGCTTTTTTCCATGCCAGTTCTTTCCCCGCAAGACCGAAACAATAAATCATCAGCAAGAGGCCGCTCGTCAGGTTGCTGACCCCCTGCACGGAATAATAGCCCGCATAGGGATTAACGGCCAGCAAAGCGGCCGCCGCCGTGCCGGCGACCGGGCCGTAAGCCCTGCCCGCGAAGAAGAAAAGAGCCAGCACGGACGCCGCAAAAACAATGACGGTCGCCAGGCGGACTGACATCCCGTCCCCGGCGCCCAGCGCCAGCATAGCCTTGGTAAGGAAAACGGGCACAGGTTCGCGCATCCCGGAATCATAAAAGAAATGCGCGGCGCGCGCCAGCTCGGGATACCCGACCGGGTCGCTCAACGGAACCCCGGAATACATCCCCCACGCCGTCCAAACATTCCACCCCAGCAACGCCAATACCACAATTTTGGGGACAGTATACTTAATTCCAGGATGCATCATATTTCAGACGTTTCAGTAAGCCGGAACAGTATTAAGTATACTGTCCCCCTAATTAACCCCTAATTAACTGTGGTAGACGCCGTCCCAGTCGGGGGGCGGGGGGTGCAGGCGGAAGGCCTGGGCCCGCTCTATCATCACCTGCGACGCCTGGTCCTCGCCAAGTAGTTCCAGCGCCGAACGCCAGCCCTGCTCCGCTTCGTCCCAGCGCTGGGCACGGTAAGCGGCCAGCGCCAGTTCGTACATGCGGTAGCCCTTGATCCGCGCCTCGGGGATCTGCCCGGCGAGACCAAGCAGTTCATACACCCTTATGGCCTGTTTCTTGCCGCGCAGTTCCAGCAGGTCCAGCTCGCGGGCTTCGACGGCCGCGCCGGCGCCCAGGCGGGTGGCCTCGCTTATCATGATATGGGTGCCGTAAATTTTATTGGCCTGCTCCATCCTGGAGGCCGAATTTACGGAATCCCCCAGCACCGTGTACTCCATCCGGTTCGGCGAGCCGACGTTCCCCACGATCATATTCCCGGTGTTTATGCCTATGCGGATATCGAACACCGGCAGGCCGCGCTTCTGCCATTCGCGGCACAGCTCCTTGAGGCGGGAGCGGTTGTCGAGCGCCGCCCAGCAGGCCCGCCTCGAGTGATCGGGCTGTATCACCGGCGCGCCCCAGAAGGCCATCACGGCGTCGCCTTCGTACTTATCAAGCGTGCCTTCCTGCAGAAAGATGGACTCGGTCATCGCCGTAAGGTATTCGTTGATGAGCTCGATTAGCTTCTGCGGTTCCATGCGTTCGGAAAGAGACGTGAACCCGGACATATCGGAGAAGAACACCGTCATCTCCCGGTCTTCGCCGCCCAGCTTCAGGCGTTCCGGGTCTTTGATAAGCTGGTCCACCACCGAGGCGGCGAGATAGCGCTTGAAAGTGCTTTTGACGAACACGCCCTCCTTGAGCCCTTTAACCATGTCGTTGACGGCCCGGGAAACTTCTCCCACTTCGTCACGGCTGGTATCGCGGAGATGCACTTCGAAATCCCCCCCTCCGACGCGGCGCACGGCGGCGGCCAGCCTGGCCAGCGGCTTGGACAGGGCGCGGGCGCCGAAGCCGGCGGCCAGGAAAGAGACCAGCAGCGTCAGCGCGGCGGCGATGGCGATCAAGAAGGCGAAGGTGCGGGTCTGGCGCGCGATAGCGGCGGCGAGCGCGCTCTGCAGGCCCGACAGCGTGCTGCGCACTTCGCGGGCCGGCCCTATAACGCGGCCTACCGGGGTGCGCACCAGGTAGTACCAGTACTTTCCCTCGGTGCGGGTCTTTATGAAAATGCGCGAGTAGGCCAGCAGGTCCCCGTCGGAGGAAGCGTTGAGGTCGGGGACGGGCAGGCCGGAGGCGTCGGTGAGCAGGCTCCCGGAATGAAAGCGCAGGGACGCCGCGAAAGCCGGCGCCAGCCGGCCGCGCAGGTAGGCGCGCACGTCGGGGGCTTTCTCGGGCTCCCAGGAGCGCCACTTGAACTTCCCGCCCGGCTCGGCCGTGGCCGCGATGCGGACCTGGCCGGCGAAATTCACCAGCATGGCGTCGGTGGCGGGCAGTTCGCTCAGGTCGAACAGGCGGTCCAGGAAAGACTCCATGCTGACGTCGGCCGCCGAAACTCCTTCGAGCCGGCCGCCGATAAAGACCGGCTCGGCACAGGTAACTACGGGGCGCTTATCCTTGTCTAGATAGATGTTGGTCCAGGTTACGCGCCCTTTTTCCACGGCCTTTTTATACCAGTCCCGCGCGCGGGGATCATAGCTCTCGGGGAAAGGCGCGGAGACGGGGTAGCCCACGATAAAGCCGTCCTCGCCTCCCACATAAAGGCTTTTCAGCCAGGGGTATTCGTGATGGGAGAACGCGTAATATTCTCCGAGGCGGGCCAGGCGGTTAAGCTTGCCTTCCACCCGCTCCAGAGCAACGCCCGGAGATAAGTGATAGGCGGCATAGGGCGCGACGCGCAGCGTAGTCGAGGAGAAGACGGGGTCGGCCAACTGTTCGGCCATGCGCTTGTCGGACCAGAGCGGCGTAGTGGTGCCGGGCGCCGGTTCGGGCTCCAGCAGGCTCCTGCGGGCCAGGCCGGTCTGCAGCGCCACCAGCCTGCGGGCCTGTTCATAGAAATCCTCCAGCTCCACGGCGCGGCGCTCCACCACCTGCACGTGCAGGCGGCTGGACTCGAGGAAAAGCGCCTGCTCGCCGGCGGAAGCCGTCCTGCGGCCGGTAGCGGCGCTCGAGCCCAGCAGTTCGGTGCGCAGGCAGCCCAGCTGCCACAACGCCGCCCCGCCCAGCAAAATAAGTGGCAGAATGGCGCAAAGCGCGGCCACCAGGAAGAATTTAGAAAATAGTTTCATCTCTTTCGAGACGGCAGGATCGCTTTGAGCAAACAGCTTGTCTCTAACCCGGACCGCCTACGTAATAATAGCAAAGAAAAATATTAATGGCCGGCGCCCCCGTCAGCCGGCCATGAACTTCTTCAGGCCGGTCATGACCATCTGCACCGAGACGGTCACCAGGATCATCCCCATCAGCTTTTCCATCGCCAGCAGCCCGCGGGCCCCCAGCAGCCGCGAAAGCCAGCCGGAGAGGCCGCCCAGGATCACCGCGTTTATCAGCCAGGCCACGCCCACCACGCCGAACCACATGGGCGTGCGCCCGGGGTCCTGCAGCGAGAATAGCAGCACGGTGGAGAGCGTAGACGGCCCGGCGATCAGCGGGATCGCCAGCGGCACGATGAACGGCTCCCCCTCCGGACCTTCGGCGAACGCCGAGTGATGCGTGGGGAAGATCATCTGCAGGGCGATAAGAAAGAGCACGATGCCGCCCGCCACCGCCATCGCCGTCAGGTCCAGCGCCAGCGCGGACACGATATATTTCCCGAACAGCAGGAAGAACACCATTATGGCCAGCGCGATGAACAGCTCGCGGATGATGACCGCGCGGCGCCGCCCCTCGGGCACGTTCTTGAGCGCCGACATGAACATCGGGATATTGCCCAGCGGGTCCATGACCAGCGTCAGCGTGAAAACGGTGGAAATAAAAAGTGTAAGGTCCATGAAGATATAATAGCAAACCCCGCACTTTGGCCGCTCTGGTCAAAGTGCGGGGTCGCGCGGCCGGCTTTATTTCTTCGGCTCGGCCAGGGGCGGCTGACCTTCCGCCTCGTCGTCCACCACGGGCTCCACGGAGGCTATCTTGTCGCCTTCCTCCATGCGCACCAGGCGTACGCCCTGGGTGTTGCGGCTGATCACCCGCAGGTCTTTGCAGGACATGCGGATGATCTTGCCTTTCTCCGTCATCACCATCAGGTGGTCCTTGTTCTCCACCAGGTAGATGCCCACTACGGCGCCGTTGCGGTCCGTGGCCTTGATGGTTATGACGCCGGAGCCGCCGCGGCCCTGGTGGCGGTATTCGTCCAGGTCCGTGCGTTTGCCGTAGCCGTTCTCGCAGACGGTCAGCAGCGTTTTCTTGGTCTTGGGCTCGGCCACTTCCATGCCTATCACGGTATCGGTCTTGCCGAGCCGGATGCCGCGCACGCCCATGGCCCCGCGGCCCATCGAGCGCACGTCGCTCTCGCTGAAGCGGATCGACATGCCTTCCCTGGTGCCGATGATGAGCTCGTATTTGCCGTCGGTATGGCCCACGCTGGTCAGGATGTCGCCGTCCTCCAGGCCGATGGCGATGATGCCGCCGCGCCGGATATTGGCGAAGTCCCCTATCGGGGTCTTCTTGATATTGCCCTTGCGGGTGCACATCACGATGAAGGCCTCTTTGCCCTTCGCCTCGGCGAAGGATTCGATGGCCAGGATCGAAGTGACGGTCTCGTCTTTAACCTGCAGCAGGTTGACGATGGCCTTGCCGCGCGAAGTGCGGTTGCCCTCGGGTATTTCATAACCCTTGAGCGCGTACACCTTGCCGCGGGTGGTGAACATCAGTATGGTGGCATGGCTGGAGGTCACGAAGAGCTTCTCGATGAAGTCCTCTTCCTTGACGTCGGAGCCGATGATGCCCTTGCCGCCGCGCCCCTGCACCTTGTAGGTGTCGGCCGCGATGCGCTTGATGTAGCCGCCGTGGGACATGGTGATGATGACGTCCTCTTCGGGGATGAGGTCTTCGATGTCGAGCTCGGCGGCTTCGCCGGTGATCTCCGTCTGGCGCTTGTCGCCGTACTTGGCCTTCATCTCTTTGAGCTCGTCGACGATGATCTTGAGGACGCGCTTGGGGTCGGCCAGGATGGCGCGCAGTTCGGCTATGAGCTTCATCAGCGCCCTGTGCTCTTCCTCTATCGCTCCGACTTCCAGGCGGGTGAGCTGGTGCAGGCGCATGTCGAGGATGGCCTGGGACTGGATGTCGGACAGCGCGAACTTCGCCATCAACTTCATCTTGGCTTCCAGCGCGTCCTTGGATTTCTTGATGATCTCCACGACGGCGTCGATGTTCTGCAGGGCTATCAGGTAGCCTTCCAGGATGTGGGCGCGGGCCAGGGCTTTTTTAAGATCGTACTTGGTACGGTTCACCACCATCAGGCGGCGGTGGCGCACGTACTGCAGCATGACCTCTTTAATAGGAAGGACGCGGGGGCGGCCGTCCACGATGGCCAGCATGATCACGCCGAAGGAGGCCTCCATCTGCGTGTGTTTGTACAGCTGGTTGAGCACCACCTGGGCGTTGCCGTCGCGCTTTATTTCGATAACGATGCGCATGCCGCGGCGGTCGGACTCATCGCGCAGGTCAGAGATGTCGGAGATCTTCTTTTCCTTCACCAGGAAGGCGATGTTCTCTATCAGGGTAGCCTTGTTGACCTGGTAGGGAATCTCGGTGACCACGATGCATTCCCTGTTGCCCTTCATCTCCTCTATCTCGGCGCGGGCCTGCGTGCTGATGGAGCCGCGGCCGGTCTCGAAGTAATCCTTGATGCCCTTGCGGCCGCGGATGATGCCGCCGGTCGGGAAGTCGGGACCCTTGATGATCTTCATCAGGTCTTTGGTCTCGATGGCCGGGTTTTCCATCACCGCGATGGTGGCGTCGCAGACCTCGGCGAGGTTATGCGTGGGGATATTGGTGGCCATACCCACGGCGATGCCGGAGGAGCCGTTGACCAGGAGGTTGGGGAGTTTCCCCGGCAGTACGGAGGGCTCGGTCATGGAGCCGTCGTAGTTGGGGACGAACTTCACCGTTTCTTTTTCTATGTCGGCCAGCAGCTCGCCGGCGATGCCGGAGAGGCGGGCCTCGGTGTAACGCATGGCGGCCGCGGGGTCGCCGTCCACGGAGCCGAAGTTTCCCTGCCCGTCCACCAGCATGTAGCGCAGGCTGAAAGGCTGCGCCATGCGGACCAGCGTGTCGTAGATGGAGGCGTCGCCGTGCGGGTGGTACTTACCCATCACGTCGCCGACGATGCGGGCGGATTTCTTAAAGGGCTTATTGTGCTGCAGGCCCATGTCGTCCATGGTATAGAGCACGCGGCGGTGCACGGGCTTGAGGCCGTCGCGCACGTCGGGCAGGGCCCGGCCCACGATGACGCTCATGGAGTAGTCGATATAGGAGGACTTCATCTCCTCGCTGATGTCGCGGTCGACGATGTTGACGAACAGGTTTTCCTGCGGTTTCGGTGTGGGGTCTTTATGTTCTGCCATTTTATCTTGCTCCGTTAATTAAATATCCAGGTTGCGGGCGGCCAGGGCGTTCTGTTCGATGAACAAGCGGCGCGGTTCCACCTTGTCTCCCATAAGGGTGGTGAACATCTTCTCGGCCTCGGCCGGGTCCTCGAGGGTGACCTTGAGGAGCTTGCGCTTGAGCGGGTCCATGGTGGTCTCCCACAGCTGCGCGGGATTCATTTCGCCCAGACCTTTGTAGCGCTGGATGTGCGCGCCGGCCGCGCCGGCCTTCATCACGTTCTCCATCAGGGTCTTGAGGTCCCTGGAGGACACGATGTTCTTCTCCGTGATCAGGTCGAACAGCGAAGGCGCTTTTTCGTCCTCGATCTGGAATTCGTTCAGGCTGTGGCCCAGGGCCTTGAGCTTGGCCGAGATGTTGTTGAGGCGGGTGAACTCGCCCAGCGTCTGGAAGTCGGGGCCGAGGTCGTCCTCGTCTATCTCCACCGGGGTCTCCCCCTCCACCACCACGGCGCCCTTATTCAGGGCGTCCTTCTTCGACTTCACGTACTCGGTCTCGTAGGCGTCCCATTCTTCTTCGGTGAAGAAGTAGCGGTAGGTCTCGGGGCCGGTCTCGATGCGGTACATCGGCACCTTGCCGTCGGCCTGGAATTTCAGGTAATCTTTCAGCGTCAGGTTCTTGGTCTCCAGCTTGCGGCTGGTGTTGTCCGCCGCGATGATAAGTTCGATCAGGTCGCTGATCTCCTTGACCTCTAGTTTCTTGCCTTTGGCCTTCACGGAGATGCCGGACAGGGCTTCCTTGAGCTGCCACTTCTGCAGTTTCTCCTCGTTGTCGAAATAGGATTCGAACTTGCCCTTCTTGACCTTGTAGAGCGGCGGCTGGGCGATATAGACATGGCCCTGCTCCAGGAGCGGGCGCATCTGCCGGTAGAAGAAGGTAAGCATCAGCGTGCGGATATGCTGGCCGTCCACGTCGGCGTCGGCCATGATGACGATCTTGTGGTAGCGCAGCTTCTCGATGTTGAAACCGTCCTCGCCCTCGCCGATGCCGGTGCCGATGGCGGAGATCATGTTGCGGATCATCTCGCTGGAGATGATCCTGACCAGCTGCGCTTTCTCGACGTTGAGGATCTTGCCGCGCAGCGGCAGGATGGCCTGGAACACGCGGTCGCGGCCCTGCTTGGCCGAGCCGCCGGCCGAGTCGCCTTCTACTATAAAGATCTCTGATTTCTTCGGGTCTTTTTCCTGGCAGTCGGCGAGCTTCCCCGGCAGGCCGGAATCGGTGAGCGAGCCTTTGCGGCGCGCCAGGTCCTTGGCGTGGCGGGCGGCCTCGCGGGCCTCGGCGGCGCCCAGGCCTTTCTGGCAGATGGCCTTGGCGATGGACGGATGTTCCTCGAAGAACACGCCCAGCGCTTCGCCGGTGAGGGTTTTGACCGCGCCTTCCACCTCGCCGTTGCCCAGCTTGGTCTTGGTCTGGCCTTCGAACTGGGGATGGGGGATCTTCACGGACACCACGACGGTGAGGCCTTCGCGCACGTCGTCGCCGGTCACGCTGTATTCCTTGTCCTTGGTGAGGTTGTATTTCTTGATGTAGTCGTTGATGACGCGGGTGAGCGAGGACCTAAAGCCCGACACGTGCGTGCCGCCCTCGATGGTCTTGATGTTGTTGACGAACGAGAACATGGTCTCGGAGTAGTCCGTGTTGTACTGGATGGCCAGGTCCAGCATGGTGTCGCCTTCCGTCTTGGAGACGAAGATGGGTTCGTCGTTGATGACCTGCTTGTTGGTGTTGAGGAACTTCACGAACTGCTTGATGCCGCCCTCGAAGAAGAAGGCGTGCTTCTTGCCCTCTTCGCGCTCGTCTATGATATTGATGCGGCAGCCCGGGTTCAGGAACGCCAGCTCGCGCAGGCGGTTGGACACGGTGTCGAAGGACAGCACGCCCTCGCCGAAGATCTCGGTGTCGGCCTTGAAGGTGACCACGGTGCCGTGGTGGTCCGTGGTGCCCACGGTCTTCACGTCGGCCTGCGGCTTGCCGCGCTTGTACTCCTGCCGCCAGATCTTGCCGTCGCGGTGCACCAGCACTTCCATGTATTCGGACAGGGCGTTCACCACGGACACGCCGACGCCGTGCAGGCCGCCGGAAACCTTGTAGCCGCCGCCGTCGAACTTGCCGCCGGCGTGCAGCACGGTCAGCACCACTTCCAGGGCGGATTTGCCCTTAAGCTTGGGGTCTTTCACTTCCTTCATCGGGTCCACGGGGATGCCGCGGCCGTTGTCGGTGATGGAACAGACGTTGTCGTCTTTGATGATGACGTCTATCTTATTGCAGCCGCCGGCGAGAATTTCGTCTATCGAGTTGTCCACTACCTCGTACACCAGGTGGTGGAGCCCCTGTACGCCGGTGGAACCGATATACATGGCGGGGCGCTTGCGCACCGCTTCCAGGCCTTCCATGACCTGGATATTAGAGGCGTCGTAATTTCCCTCTTTGGGATTAGCTGTCTTGTTCATGGCTGTCTAACTCCTGTTTATATACTGGTGGCCGTCTTGATGGCCTTTATCCAGGGTCTCTTGAAATATTTGTTCAGGCTTTTGACCAGAACGGAACTGCGCAAAGCCAGTTCGCTGGCCGCCGCGGAAGAAGTCGGTTTGACCAGGATGAAACCTTTATCTACGCCCAGCAGCGAGCAGTGCGCGCCCAGCCGGCCTATTTCCTTGTTCCAGACCGCGTCCAGCACCGCCAGCCTGTCGGGCGCGGTGCCGCCAAGGAATTTCCAGGAATTGGAGCAGACGTCCGACGCCTTGGTCCAGTTGGAGCTGCGCTTGGTCAGGAACATATATTAAATCTTACTGGGTCCTCAGGGGCATGACTATATAGATCGTGTCCTCGCGGCCCTTCACGCGCAGCAGCGCCGGCGTGGCCGGGGAAGTGAATTCCGCGGAAATATCCTTGTCCCCGGCGGCCTTCAGGATGTCCATGATGAACTTCGGGTTGAAGCTGATCTGGAATTCCTTTCCTTTATAGCCTACCTCTATCTCGTCCTCGAAATCCATGCTGGAGGAGGAGGAGTTGACGACCAGCGCGTCCGGTTTGAAGGTATATTTCACGGAGCCGGAGCGCTCGTTGGAGCAGATGGCCGCGCGCTTGGTGACGGCCATCAGCGCCTCGGTCTTCATTTCCACGGTCATCTCGTGGCTCTTGGGGATGATCTGCTCGTAAGCGGGGAAGTTCCCTTCCACCAGGCGGGAGATAAAGACGGTCTTGCCGATCTTGAAGCCGATCTGGTTGGAGGAAAGCCCCACGGTCACCTCTTCCTTGTCGTCAATGCCCGCGCCCTTTATGAAGCGGGACAGCTCGCCCAGGATCTTGGACGGGACTATCACTTTAAAATCTTTCTTGGCCTTCACTTTTTTGGTGGCGGTTATAGCCAGCCGCCGGCCGTCCGTGGCCACCAGGGAGAACTGGTCTTTCTCGTATTTCCAGAGCAGGCCGTTGAGGAAATGCCTGTCGTCCTCGGTGGAGGCCGAGAAGATGGTGCTGTTTATCATTTCGGCCAGGACCTTGGCCGGGATCTTGAAAGAATTGCTCTCGTCCAGGTCCGGGATCACCGGGTAATCGTTCTTGGGCGCACCGCCCATTTTAAAACGGGCCTTGCCGCTCAGGATGGAGATCCTGTTGCTTTCGTCCACGGTCACGTTGACCTCTGAGTCCCCGCCCAGGTTCTGGACTATCTCCATGAACTTCTTTATGGGCACGGTTATGCTGCCCTCGCTCTTCACCGTAAGAGGAATATAATGCTTTATAGCCATCTCCAGGTCCGTGAACACGACCTTAACGCCCTTCTCTTCCGTTTCCATCAGGAAGTTCTGGAGTATCGGTATCGTCCCGGTTTTGGAGGAAACGCCGGCCTGTATGGTCTGAATGCCTTTTATCAGGGTGTCTCTGTTACTTGATATTTTCATCTTAGTACTCCTCTATAAGATAGGTGTTAGCGGTATCAGGGATGTTTAAATCATTGGGGAAAGTTATCAACAGGTTATTAGTTTTTACCGACACTGCCGACAAAACGCCAAGTTGCGGATACTCTAAGCCGAGTTACTGACATTCTTTATCTTGGAAAGCATCTGGTTGAGGGTCTCGTTGAAATAGGGGTCGGTCTGCAGCATCTGCCCTATTTTGTTCTTGGCGTACATCACCGTGGCGTGGTCGCGGCCGAAAGATTCGCCTATATCCTTAAGCGTCATTTCGGTCATGGTGCAGGCCAGGTACATGGCCACCTGGCGGGGGAAAGCCAGCGCCTCGCTTCTTTTCTTGGCGCTGAAATCCTTCATCTCCAGGTTGTACTTTTCGGCCACCACGGTCTTTATAAGCTCTATCGTGACCTTCTTTTCGTCCTGTTCCGGGTCGTTGATGTGATCTTTGATGATCTCTTTGACGGCGTCTATGGACGGCTGGATCTTCATGTTGGAGAAGAAGTTCCCGACCGTGATAAGGCAGCCTTCCAGTTCGCGGATGCTCTTTTTCACGTTCTCGGCTATGAAGGTGACGATGTCGTCCGGGATGTCGTATTTGTGCTGGTCGCGCTTCTGGCGCAGGATGGCCACGCGGGTCTCGAAGTCGGGCAGCTTGATGTCGGCCACCACGCCCTGCAGGAAGCGCGAGATCAGGCGGTCGCCCATGGCCAGCTCGCGCGGCGGGCGGTCCGAAGTTATCACTACCTGCTTCTTCGATTCGAAAAGGGCGTTGAAAGTGTAGAAGAATTCTTCTTCGCTGCGGTCCTTGTCCACCAGGAACTGTATATCGTCCAGGAGCAGGCAGTCGAGCTTGCGGTACTTGCTGCGGAACTGGTCCGCGCCTTCGGCCTTGCCGCGCACCGCGTCGATGTACTCGTTGACGAAGTTCTCGCTGGCGGTGTAGAGGATGCGGGCCGCGGGGTTCGCCGTCAGGATGCCGTGGGCTATGGCGTGCAGCAAATGCGTCTTGCCGAGGCCGGGCGCGCTGTAGATGAAGAAAGGGTTCTGCCCGGGGTTCTTGGCCACGCCCTCCGCCGAAGCGTAAGCGAAGCGGTTGGACGCGCCCACGATAAAACTGTCGAAGGTGTAGTTCGGGTTGAAGGAAAAATAGTTGGCGGGGAGGGAGACCGGCGCGGGGGCCACTTTGGCCGGCTGCAGCGGCAGGGTGGCGGTCGGGGTAATGGACATCGAGTAATGGATCTTTATGTCTTCGCCGGCCAGCGGGCGCAGCCGGGAAAGCAGGCGCTCCTCGTAGCGTTCCTTGACGGTGTTATAAATAATGGAATCAGGAACTTCCAGCGTAAGGGTGCCGTTCTCGATGAAAAGAGGCTTTATAGGGCGTATCCACAGGGAGGTGGCGTCGGCCCCTATTTCAGTCTCCAGGTTCTTGACGGCTTCCAGCCAGATTTCCTTGATATTGGTTAAGTTATCCACAAGTTATCCACAAGTGTTAGTAATTTTTTTCTAAACACAATAAAACCTTGTTTTCTAAGCGTTATTTGTGTTAGTAACTTTGTATAAAAAACGTATAAACCGAGTCTTTGCTGCAAAATTTGTTACAAAAAGGCTACAGGCCCATCTCTATTAATATATGGTAATTAATTATAAAGAGTTAGTCAATGAAAAAAAGGCTGAAAAATACTTTGGGATATATGCCGTAAAAAGCGTGCTGCGCAAAGGAAAAAGCCTTGTGGCCGGCCTTTTTTGTTAGATCGAAGGGAGGAAGACCTTACTATTGAGGAGTGTTCTCTTCCTGCGGCGGGCGCGGGGGTTCTTCGTGGACCTTCGTATGGCGCCGGTGCGGCCTTTTATGTTCCGCGGAGGGCAGGTCCTGCTTTTCAGAGAAGAAATGCGGGGCTGTTTCCCGGCTCTCTATCCATTTGCGCAGGGTTTCCTCGCTGGTGACCGAATAGGTCTCCGGGGTATTGAAAAGGGAAAGCTTTGCCTTCTTTACCCGTTCCGTCACGGTTTCCCCGCTTTTCCCGGAGGAGAAACCCGGGGCTTCCAGCAGTTTAAGGTTCTGCTGGGTGAACCCCAGCAGGTAGAAGGTCCCGTCCTGGTTCAGGCCCAGGGCGACGGTCTTGTCGTTAACGGCCTCGAAAGCCTGGGAAAGCCACTCTTCCTTTATTTCGGGGGAAAGGTGGTCTACGAGCACGGCTTTTTTCGCGCCGGTGAAGAAAGCCAGCTGGAACGCGTCGCGGATACGCTCTTCCACCGGCTTGTTCTTGTATTCCAGGAAGCCCGGGTCTTCCGGGTCCAGCCAGGTCAGGTCGGGGTGGTGCGGCGTCTTCTCGTAGGACAGGATAAGGATGGCGTCGTTGAAATTTTTCAGCGTCTTGTACGCTTCGAGCAGCAGGTCGCTGTTGACGTGGGCGGCCCTTTCCGGGCCGAACGCCGTCTTTATCTCCCGGCAGATCTTTTCCTGCTCCGGAGGTTCCACAAGAAGGATGATGCAGTTGTTCCTGTTTTTTGCCATATTAAAAAAGCGTACCGATAAATTATATCATACTCGGGTGGAGGCCCCGGCCGCGGAAGGGGCTCCCGGAGCATATGGCCGAAGAAAAACCGGTGATAATTTACGGCGGGAGTTTCGATCCCCCGCACAAAGGGCACATAGCGCTGGCCGCGGCCGCGCTGCGCCAGCTGCGGCCCCGCGCCCTGTATTTCGTGCCCGGCTTCCGCACCCCGTTCAAGGACGCCCGGCCCGTTCCCTTCGCCGCCAGGCTGGCCCTGCTCAAAGAGGCGCTGCGCGGGTCCGCCCTCGACGGCCGGCCCGAAGTGAAGATAAGTTCTTTCGAGGCGGGCCTGAAGCGCGTCGTCTATACCCACGAAACGATCGCGCACTTTAAGCGCAGGCACCCGGGCTCGCGGCTGTATTTCCTGATGGGTTCGGATTGCCTCGCCTCTTTCGGGAAATGGAAGAATAGCGGCGAGATCCTGCGCGACGCCGCGCTGCTCGCCGGCCTGCGCCCCGGCTGCGCCCTGCAAAAAAGGGCGGCCGTCCCCTTCGTGCCTCTCGACGGTATTTTTCCCCGCGCGGCCTCCAGCGACCTGCGCGGGAGGCTTTTCCTCGGCGAAAGACCCCGGGAGATGCAGCGGCGGGTGCTGGCCCTTATAGACAGGAAAGGGCTTTACCTCTCCCGCGAGCGCGCGAGGCTTAAAAGAACCCTTTCCCCGCGGCGCTTCGCCCATTGCCTGGAAACGGCGCGCCTGGCGCAGGAGCTGGCGCCCGGGCTGGGCCTGCCGCCGCAGAAAGCGGCGCTGGCGGGCCTGCTGCACGACTGCGCCCGGGAGCTGCCGGCCCGGCGGCTGAGGAGCCTTGCGCTTAAATTCCGCACCCCGGGAATGGCGTACAAGACCATGGCGCGCGAGGCCCCCGTGCTGCTCCACGCCTGGGCCGGGGCCGCCGAGGCGCGCGGCGCGTTCGGCGTGCGCGACCGCGGGGTCCTGGAGGCGATAGCGCTGCACGCCACGGGGACGCCGGAGATGAGCCCGCTCGCCAGGCTGGTCTATGTCTGCGACCTGGCCGCGGAAGGGCGTGATTTCCCGGAGGCGGGGCTGGTGAGGGAGCTTTCCCGGCGCGATTTCGCGGCCGCTTTCCGCGAAACGAATTATGTTAAACTTTCCTATGCGTTCTCGTGCGGGGGCTGGGTGCATCCGCTGAGCGTGTCACTATGGAACAGTCTTCAGGAAACAAAGCTAAAATAGTGCTGGCCGCGGGCCTGGCGGCCGCGCTGGCGCTGGCGGCCGCGCAGCGGTTCTCCCCGGCGGCCAGGGCCCTGGGCGAAGGGCGCGACCTGCGCATAGTGCTGCTCGGCGAACGTTCCCCCGTCATGCTGATCTATCACCCGCGCACCGCCACCGTCAACGAGGTGTCGTTCCCGCAGGCCAAGGCCCGCAAAGGCGTTACCGGCTACCGGCGCGCCAGCGAGCTTTCCGCCCTGGCTTCGGGGCCGGGGCTCGAAACGCCGGGAGAGACCTTTTACATTTCGGTGTCCTCGGCCCCGGACATGGGCGCGCTCAAGGACGTCCTGAACACCTGGCGCTCTTCGCCCCGCAAGCTGGCCGCCGCGGCGGCCTGGGTCGCACGGCTGCGCGAAGAAGGCAACACCAATATTTCCTCTTTCGACCTGTTCACCGTCTTTTCCGAATTCGCCCGGCTCAACTCCTCCGCCTTCATCCTCACCGAGATCACGCGCTCCGACGCCCCGGCCGAGAGCGGGACCGCGGAAGAGGCGGCGCCCCAGCCGGCGGTACGGGTGGAGGTCTTCAACGCCTCGGGCAGGAAGGACCTGGCCGGCCGCGCGGCGAAGCGGCTCAGGGCCGCGGGTTTTGACGTGCTGACCGCTTCTTCCTATGCTAGAATTGAAAAGCACACTATGATACATTGCTTTTCCAGCGATACGAAGCCCGCGCTCAGGCTGCGCGCCGCGCTGGGCCTGGAAGGGCTGGAGATACATGTGAAGGCGCCGCGCCGGAGCGTAGCCGCGGCCGCGGTGATACTGGGAGCCGACTTTAAAGACGGCATCCTGAAAGAGTAACGGGAGACCTGGAGGAAGTATGGCCGACATGGTAAGCATCCTTAAGAGCGCAGTGCAGCAGGGTTCCAGCGATATCCACATCTGCGTGAACAAGCCGCCGATGATGCGCCTCAACGGGCAGATGGTCCCGGTGACCGAAGGGCTGCCGCCGCTGACCGCCGAGCAGACCAAGGCGCTGATCTACTCCACTCTTTACGACGAGCAGCGCGCCAAATTTGAGAACGACTGGGAGCTGGACTGCTCCTTCGCCGTGACCGGCATTTCCCGCTTCCGCCTCAACGTCCTGGTGGCCCGCAACGGCGTGGAGGCCGTGATGCGCGTGATCCCTTCCGTGATCCCCACCCCCGAACAGCTGGGGCTGGCGCCGGCCATCATCCAGTTCGCCGGGCTGCCCAAGGGCCTGGTGCTTGTCACCGGCCCTACGGGGTCCGGCAAGTCCACCACGCTGGCCGCGCTGATAAACCAGATAAATATAAAGGCCAAGAAGCATATCCTCACGGTGGAGGACCCCATCGAGTTCACTTACGAGGCGCAGAACTGCGTGGTGCGCCAGCGCGAGATAGGCCAGCATACGCGCTCCTTCAACAACGCCCTGCGCGGCGCGCTGCGCCAGGACCCCAACGTCATCCTGGTAGGCGAAATGCGCGACCTGGAGACCATCCAGCTGACCATCACCGCCGCCGAGACGGGCCATCTCACGTTCGCCACCCTGCACACGCAGGACGCGCCCTCCACGGTGGACCGCATCATCGACGTGTTCCCGCCGCACCAGCAGACGCAGGTGCGCGTCCAGCTGGCCGCCTCGCTGCAGGGCGTGGTCTCCCAGATACTCCTGCCGCGCAAGGACGGCAAGGGCCGCGTGGCCGCGCGCGAGATCATGGTGATGACGCCGGCCATCGCCAACCTGATCCGCGAAGGCAAGACGCATATGATCTACAGCGCCATAGAGACCGGCGCCAAGTACGGCATGATGCCCATGGACCGGGCGCTGTCGATGATGGTCATACAGAACATGATAACCTTTGAAGTGGCCGAGGCCAAGGCGCACGACAAGGAAGGGCTGAAGAAACTCTGCAATATGGTTTCCTGACAGGGGGGAAAATGTCCAATATAGAGAAGCTTAAAAAAGTCACGCTGTTCCATAATCTTTCCGAAGGGATGCTGGCGGAGTTCGCCGGGTATTTCAAGGAGACCGCCTACGCCGCGGGGGACGTGGTGTTCAAGGAGAAGACCAAGGGCGATTCCCTTTATATAATCGTGGAGGGAGAGGTCACCATCGAGAAAGCGATGGACGACGAGGGCCGCGAGTTCAAGGCGCTCGCCATCCTCAGCGCCGGCGACTTCTTCGGCGAGATGGCCGTGATACAGGGCCAGGTGCGCTTCGCGCAGGCCCGCGCCACCAAAGATTCCGCGCTCTACGAGATAGACCGGGAAAAGCTTTTCAGCTTCATCAAGGAAAACCCCGCTACGGGGATAAGCATCTTCCGCGAGATCATGAGCTCCCTGCTCAGGCGCCTGCAGCATACGTCCAACGAACTGACGATGCTCTTCGACCTGAGCCGGCACCTGCTGGCGCAGCATAAGTCCCCGGGCGAGTTCATCTCGGCCGTGATGGGCGAGATGCTGCACTACTTCGAAGGCTCGTGGAACGTGCACGCGTACGTGTTCAACATGTTCAACGACGAGTACGAGCAGGTGTACTCCAAAGAGAGCTTCCTGCAGGACGAGGCCGCGCGCAAGCTCCCGGCGCGGCCCGAGAGCGGCTGGGTGAACGACTCCACCTACCTCATGGCGTGCTCGGCGGAAGGCCGGAAGCTGGCCTGCGCGCTGTTCTCGCGCTCCGCGGCGCTGGCGGCCCTGGAGAAGAACAACCTCGCCACCATATTTAATACAATATCCTCCATACTCGGCTCCGCGGTGGTGAACATCGAACACCAGGCGGAAGCCGCCCTGATGGAAAAACTGAAAAAGGCCAAAATATAATGTCCAAGAAAGATTCCAGACAAACAGCGGTGACCGCCGCCCTCGCCTGCGCCGACAAGAAAGCCTCGCCGGTCAGGATCTACGATCTTGGCTCCAAGTCCTCGCTGGCCGATTACGCCGTGCTGGCCACGGTGGATTCCCCGCCGCAGCTGGAGGCCGTGGAAGAAGAGGTGCTGATGCGCCTCAAGCACGACGGGGTGTTCTGCCTCTACAAGGACGGCGCCAAATCGAAGAACTGGAAGGTGCTGGACTACGGCGGCGTGCTGGTGCACGTCTTCGACGTAAAGACGGAGGAATTATTCGCCGTCGACCAGATCTACGAGAACTGCAAACGCCTGGAGTGGGAAGAAAAGCCCGCCGCCCCGGCCCCCGCGGCGAAGAAGCCGGCCGCTAAAAAAGCGCCCGCCAAAAAATCTCCCGTAAAAAAAGCGGCCGTGAAAAAGTTCGCCGCCAAAAAGCCGGCCGCGAAGAAAACGGTAAAACCCGCGAAGGCGAAAGCCGCCGCCAAAAAGCCCGCTAAAAAGAAAAAATAATGAGACTATCACAGCTCGAAGCCGACCTTAAAAGCCGTGCGCGGGCGGCCTTTTCCCTGGACGAGGCCGCCATGGCGGGTTTTGCCCTGGCCGCGCCGCCGCCGCATATAACCGCCGACGCTTCCGTCGCCTGGCCCATCTCCGGCGCGAAGCTCCTCAGGAAGCCGCCGCTCAAGATAGCCGAGGAGCTCAAGAACGCCCTTTCCTCCGACGTCGAAGCCGAGGCCGTGCCGCCGGGCTTCGTCAACCTGAAGTTCCGCGACTCCTTCCTGTTCGCGGCGCTTAAAGAGCTGCTGGAAAGTCCCGATTGCTTCAAGCGCCCGGAATACGCCGGCGAGAAGATCAACCTGGAGTTCGTGTCGGCCAACCCGACGGGGCCGATGCACCTGGCCAGCGGCCGCGGGGCCACGCTGGGCGACAGCCTCGCGCGGATATTGAGGACGCTGGGGGCCGAAGTCTCCACCGAATTTTACGTCAACAACGTGGGCCGCCAGGTGGAGCTGCTCGGGCTTTCGCTGAAGGCCAGGTTCGAGAACAAAGAGCTGCCCGCCGACGGCTACCAGGGCGAATATCTCAAGGACCTCGCCGCAACCCTGCCCAAAGAGGCCGCGGCCTGGTCTGAAAAACAATTTTCCGAGCATGCCGTGACGGAAATGCTCAAGCTCCACCGCGCCGACATGAAGGCTTTCGGCGTGGATTTCGACCGCTGGTTCCTGGAGTCCGAGCTGCACGCCGCGGGCGGGCCGGCGAAGGCCCTGGCTACGCTCAAAGAGCGCGGCATGGTGTACGAAAAAGACAGCGCCGTCTGGTTCGGGGCGGCCACGGAGCTGGAGTCGGACGACAAGGACAGGGTGCTGGTTAAGTCCGACGGGCGCAATACCTATTTCCTCAACGATATCGCCTACCATCTGGACAAACTTTCGCGCGGCTTCACGCGCCTGATAGACATCTTGGGCGCGGACCATCACGGCTACGTGCCGCGCATGGAGGCGGCCGTGGGCGCCCTGGCCGCGAAGAAGGACGCTTTTAAAGTGATCATCCACCAGCAGGTGGCGCTGAAGCGCGGCACGGAGATAGTGAAGATGTCGAAGCGCGCAGGCGACTTTATACCTCTCAAGGAGCTGACCGAAGAGGTGGGCGCGGACGCCTGCCGGTTCTTCTTCGCTTCGCGCAGCCCGAACACGCACCTGAACTTCGATGTGGACCTGGCTAAGAAGAAGTCCAACGAGAACCCGGTGTACTACGTGCAGTACGTGCACGCGCGGATCTGCTCCATTTTTGCGAACGCGGCCGAGAAGGGCGTGGACCCGGCGGCGGGTTTCGACGAGGCGAAGGTGGTCATCAACCCGGAAGAGCGGGCGCTGATGATGAAGCTGCTGTGGCTGGAGAAGACCCTGCTCGACTGCGCGCGGGACAATTCCCCCCACCACCTGACCACCTATCTTTCCGAGCTGTCGGCGCTGTTCCATTCTTTCTACGTGCAGCACAAGGTGCTGGTGCCGGAGAACAAAGAGGTTTCGGCTTACCGGCTGTTCCTGCTCAAGGCGGTGAACAACGTGATCGCCCGCGGCCTGTTCCTGCTCGGCGTCTCGGCTCCCGAACGCATGTAGGGCGGAGGCTCGGCGTCCGCCGCGCGGAGAGGGTTATCAAAACGCGGGTCTCGCACACCGTGCTCGCCCTCATCACTCAGCCTCGGCGCTTACGCAAGCCTCGGCTTCCGTGAAGGTTTTGCTAACCCTCTCCGCGCGTCGTCCGCGGTGTGGCCTAGCGCGTTTTGCGTTCCGGCCCCATCACGGCACACGCGCCGTCCTGTGCGACTTGAACAGGCAAATAAAAACCCCCGCCGTGAAGCGGGGGTCTTTATTTTACCGGGTCCGCTTTTCCTTAGAAAGTGGACCACTTACCGGCTGCTTTCAGGTCTTCGTGCGTGCAGTTGACGGCGAAGTTGCCCCAGGTGTTGGCCACGGCGGTGTCGTTGTTGTACATCCAGCCGCCGGCTTCGGACTGCGCGGCGGCTACCGCGGCGATGTCCGGGTGACCGGTCGCCGGCAGCTTGGCCACGGGTATCTCGTTGAGATACTTCGCGGCGGCCGTCAGGCAGGCCAGGTCGTCGGCCGGGAACCAGCCTTCGTTGTCGCCGTAGTACACCTGGATGGCGCTGCGCACGCTGGAAAGAGAGCCCTTGGTGGCGCCCTCTTTCGACTTGTTGATGAGGTCGGCGAACTTCGGTATGGCTATCGCGGCCAGAATACCGATGATGGCGACCACTATCATGAGCTCTATCAGGGTGAAGCCCTGCTTTGTCATTTTCATACTTCCTCCTATTACCGTCTTTAGCGACGACCCTCGGCGGGGATAAGTTATAAGATAATGGCCCCGTTTCCGATCATCACGGTATAGTGTAGCTCCCGGCGGAGGCCGCCGCTATGGCTAAAGTGTACATGTGACCGTTGGTCACAAGGGGACAGCGGGGGGTTATTTGCGCGCGCACCTGAGCGCGGCGAGGAAGAGGTAGTCGGAGAGGCGGTTTAGGTAGACGGCGGGCGCTTTCGCCTTCAGTTCCCAGGCCAGGATCTCGCAGACGCGGGCCTTGGCCCTGGCGTAATGGGCCAGGGCCTCGGCCTCGTTGGCGCCTGGCAGCACGAATTTCTTCTGCGGCCTCAGCGTTTTTGCTATAGAGTCTATCAGCGTTTCCAGCGCCCGGGTCTCGGGCGCGAGGTCCGCCTTCGTTCCCGCCACTATGCCGGCGGCGGCTACCAGGGCTTTCTGGACCGAAACCAGTTCTTTTTTTACGGCGGCGGCCCGCACGCCGGTCCTGAGCAGGCCGAGCAGCGCGTTCAGGTCGTCGAGCAGGGCGTTGAGCTTTACGCGGCGGTCGGTTTTGGCAACGCGGCGCCCTCCGAACAGGTCCGTGAAGCCCTGGTCGCCTTTTCCCATTTCCGGTTTAAAATTTTTAGTCGCCATGGTCAGAGCCTGAAGGTCTTTACTTTTTCCACCACGAAAGGGCCGAGCTCCGGCGGCAGGCCGCCCGAGGCCTCTTCCAGCCGGACCCCCGTGTTCTTCGTATCGAACAGGCCGTCCTCCACCAGCACGGGCGAGGACTGCGAAGACCCCCAGACATGCTCGCCGGTGTCTATGCCGGCATGTTTATAGCCGTAGGCTTTGGTCCAGGTGAGCGCGCGCGGCTTCTTCTCCCGGTCGTAGCAGAGCTGGAAGCCCCACACGGAGCCGTCTTTCTCCAGCCAGATTATCAGGTCAAAATAATCGTCCGAGAACCAGCGCCTGGGCGGCTCACCGGCGATCTGGCGTATGTTCTTTTCCTCGCGCAGCATAAAAAGATTCTACTAAATTCTCCTTTGAGCGGTATTTGACGGAGACTTGCTATAATTTATCATACTCGCTAAGGAGTCCCGATCATGAAAGATAAAGTTGCGAAAGTGGTAGAGAAAATAAAGCCCATGCTGGCCGCCGACGGCGGTTCGGTGGAGCTGATAGGCGTGGACGAGAAGAAAGGCGTGGTCACCGTGCGGCTCACCGGGGCCTGCGGCTGCTGCCCGCATGCCACCATGACGCTTAAGAACGTGGTGGAGCGCATGATAAAGGAAGAGGTTCCCGGGGTTAAAGAAGTAGCTGTCGGCTGACCCCGAATACCCCGCTGGCGCGCAAGACCCAGGGCCGGAGGCGCGGCCGCGTCCTATGGCTTTGATAAACCTCCACAACCATTCCACTTTTTCGGACGGCACCCTGGCGCCCGCGGCGCTGGCGCGCGCCGCCGCCCGCGCCGGCATCAAGTACTTTTCCCTGACCGACCACGACATGGTGGGCGGCTGGGAGGAGCTGGAGCCGGCGCTTAAAGAGGAAGGTATAAGCTATTGCCGCGGCGTCGAGATAAGCACCGGCCTTCACGAGAACCTGCATATCCTCGGCTACGGCATTAACACGGCCGATACCGCGCTCAGGGACCGCCTGGCGGAGTTCCGCTCCCGCAGGATAACCAGGATCAGGAAGATCCTCGGGCTTCTTAAAGGCCTGGGCATAGACATCCCCTTCGAGGAGCTCCCCGTGCCGGAAGGCCGGACGGTAGGCCGGCCGCATGTGGCCGACGTGATGAAGAGCCGCAAGCTGGTTTCCAGCCGCGCCCAGGCTTTTAAAAGGTACCTGGCCCCCGGCGGGCCCGCCTATGTGCCGCCCAACGGGCCGACGGTGGAAGAGGCCATCCGCGCGGTAAAAGAGGCGGGCGGCAAAGCCGTGCTGGCCCATCCCGGCGTGGTGGCCAAGATCATGGACCTCCCCGCCTGGAAAGCGGCCGGCCTCGACGGCATAGAGGCTTTCTATCCCGCCCACACCGGCGCGGCTACCAGGGAGTTCGTCACGCTGGCCGGGCGGCACGGCCTGTTCGTGACCGCCGGCGTGGATTTCCACGGGCCCGGCACGGAGCGCGACAAGATGACGGGCTTCGAGTACCAGGACGAATATTTCTCCGAGATAAAAAAACTGTTCATATGAAAATAATATCGCACCGCGGCGCCTCCGGCTACGCGCCTGAAAATACGCTCAAAGCCTTCCGGCTCGCCGTGGAGATGGGGGCTGAAGATTTCGAGTTCGACGTGCACCAGACCAAAGACGGCATCCTGGTGGTGCACCACGACTTCGACCTGAAGCATACCGCCCTGCGCAAGGAGCGGATAGCCGACCTGACCTGGGAGGAGCTTAAAAAGATCAACGTGGCGAAGCATTATAAAGCCGACGCGGCCTTTCAGCATGTGCCGCGGCTGGAGGAAGTGATAGACGTCATCGGCGGGGCGGCCTGGCTCAATTTCGAGGTGAAGAACGACAAGAACGTCTATCCCGGCATCGAGGACAAGGTGCTGGCCTTTCTCAGGAGCAAGCCGGGGCTTTTCGAGAAAAGCGTGGTTTCCAGCTTCGACCATGGCACGCTCAAGCGCTTCCGCGAGCGCTCCCCCGAGCTGAAGCTGGCCTACCTGGGCCACGGGCTCAGCACGGTGCTGCTCCTGCCGGCGCTGAGAAAGGCGAAAGCCGTCGGCGCGGTTAATTTCCATATAGCGCTGAGGATCGCGTTCGGGCTCAACGTTTCAAGGATAAAAAAAGCCGGCTTCAGGGTCTGCGTCTATACCGTGAACACGAAGAAGGACGCCCTGCGCATGCGGCACATCGGCGTGGACGGCATCTTCACCAATTATCCCGACATCCAGGGCAAATGGGAGCTGAAAGGCTAGGCATGCCCGGGCTCGAGAACGAGATAAAGCGCCTTACGGCCCTCGGGCTGCACCGGCGCTGCGTCGAAGGGGACATCCCGCGCGTGGCCGCCCTTACCCTGGAGATCAACCGCCGGAAGAAAGAGCGCGGCGCCGTGATCTGCGCGCACGTGTACCAGACTCCGGACATCATCCTCGGCATCGGGGACCTTGTGGGCGATTCTTATAAACTGGCCGACGACTGCCGCAAGTCGCCGGCCAAGACGATAATCTTCTGCGGCGTCCATTTCATGGCGGAGACCGCCAAGATCCTGAACCCTGAAAAGAAGGTGTACGTGCCTTCGGCCAACGCCGGCTGTTCGCTGAGCGAGGCCATTACCGCGGACGACGTTAAAAAGCTCAAGGCAGAACACCCCGGCCCGCCGGTGATCACCTATATCAACACCTCCGCCGAAGTGAAGGCCGAATCCGACTGCATAGTGACCAGCGCCAACGCGGAAAAGATCCTCCGGCGCATGTACGAGAAACACGAGAAGGTCATCTTTCTCCCCGACCGGTTCATGGGCGCCAACCTGGCCAAGGCGCTGGGCAAAACCCCGGGCAAGGATATCATCCTCTGGAACGGCTCCTGCGTGGTGCACGAGAAGTTCGACCCGGGCCTGATAAAGGTCTACCGCCAGCGCTACCCCGGCCTGGCCGTGCTCGCGCATGCGGAATGCCCAACGGAGCTTATCAGGGAAGTGGACTTCATGGGCGGCACGGGCGACATGATGCGCTACGTGGAAAGCACGAACGCCGCCGCCTACCTCCTGGTGACCGAATGCGGCTTCGGCGAGCTGGCGCGGCTGAAGTTCCCCGCCAAGAATTTCATCGCGATGTGCCGGCTCTGCCCCTATATGAAGTCCATCACGCTCGACAGCGTGCTTGCCCTGCTCCAAGACCCCGCCGCGCAGGAAGTGACCGTCCCCCCCGCCGTGGCCGCCCGGGCAAAAAAAGCCATAGAAAAGATGTTCGAACTGGCCGCCTGAACCGGCAGCGCGGCATGTTGACCGCTCGGTCAGTATGCTGTATACTTACCGAGAGGTAGATTATTTGGTTTTTCCATGCAATAAAACCGGCCCGGGCGCGTTATACTGTAGAACACAGGCGGTTCCCACTATCTTATGATCAATAAATACAAACTCCTTATACTGCCCCTGGTCCTGCTGCTGGCCGGCCGGGCGGCCGCGCAGCAGCAGCTTTCCCTGGACTGGGACGGCGCCCGGAAGCTGGCCGCGGCCAATAACCCTTCGGTCAAAGCGGCGCGCGCCTCCATGGAGCAGGCCGGTTACAATTACCTGGCGGTGGCCGGGGTCAATTACTACATCTCCGACATCAGCCTGTCTCACGGCGTATCCCGCGGCGGCAAGGACAATCCCCTCACCGCCGCCTCTAACAGCTGGAGCGCCGGCATTTCGGCTTCCGAGAACCTGCTGAACCTGGCCAAGTTCTCCACCGTTAAGACCAGCCGCCTTTCCAAGGAAAAGGCGGAGGCCGATTACCGGTCGGCTTCGGCGCTGGCGCGGCAGACCCTGGCGGCGGCTTTCGCGGACCTGCTTTTCGCCCAGAAAAGGATAGAGGTGCAGAAGAAGATCCTGGGTATCAGGCAGGAGAACGCCAGGCTTATCCGCCTCAAGTACGAAAGCGGCATGGAGTCCAAGGGCAACGCCCTCTATACCGAGGCGCTGGCGGAAAACTCCGTCGTTTCCGTGAAAAAGGCGGAGCGGCAGCTGGCTACGGCCCAGCGGTCGCTCCTCGAGGCCATCGGCCTGGAGGGTAACGCGCAGATAAAAGCCAGCGGCGATATCAGCGTGCCGCCCTTCGAACTGGGAGAGGAGCGCATTCTCGGGGCGCTCGAGACCTCCCCCGGGATCGTCTCCGCCAAAAAGACGCTTGAGTCCGCGAAAGAAAAGACCAGCGCCGCCCGTTTCGACGCCTATCCGACCCTTAGCGCCAGCCAGTCCTACAAATGGACCGGCGCCAGCGAATTCCCGCAGAACAAGGCCTGGTCGCTGGCACTCAGCCTCAACATCCCCATCTTCTCCGGCGGCCCCACCGCTTACTTCAACAGCCTGGCCGCCGCTAAAAGCTCCCTGAGCGCCGCCGAGGAGAAGTTCAAGGCGGCGAAGATCTCCCTGGCCGCCTCCCTGCGCTCCGGCTACGACGATTACCAGAGCGCCGCCGAAACGGCGCAGGCCGGCGTCTCCCTGCTGAAGGCCAACGAGGAGCGCTTCAAGGAAGCCCAGATCAAATACATGGCCGGCAAGATCAGCTTTATAGACCTGGAGAACGTTGAGCAGAATTTTGTGGACTCGGACCTGAACCAGCTCGACTACGCCCGCACGGCCCACAGCCGCAAGCTGGCGCTGGAACAGCTGCTGGGCGTAGGCGTAGAGGAATAAGGAATATTATGAAAAAGATCATCGTCGTCATCGTCATCGCGGCCCTGGCCGGCGGCGGCTGGTACGCTTTCAAGAACAAGAAAGCCAACGGCAAGCCGAAATATATCGCCGCGCAGGCCGAATTGAAAGACCTTTCCGAAGTGGTGGACACCACCGGCGTTATCGCCCCGGAGAACCGCGTGGAGATACAGCCCTCGGCGTCCGGCCGCATAGAAGAGATCCTGGCGGACGAAGGCGAGACGGTGCAGGCGGGCGAGGTCCTGGCGCTGATGAGTTCCTCGGACCGCGTAGCCATCCTCGACGCGGCCCGCGCCTCCGGCGACGACCAGTACAAGCAGTGGAAGGAGACCTACAAGCCCATAAAGGTCATCTCCCCGATAAGCGGCACGCTGATCCTCAAGAACGTGGTGGAGGGCCAGACCGTGGGCGCCTCCACGGTGCTTTTCGCGATGTCGGACAGGCTGATAATCCTGGCCAGCCTCGACGAGTCGGATATCGGCCGCGTAAAGGTGGGCCAGCGGGCCACCATAGTGCTGGACGCCTACCCGGACAGGAAAGTGCACGGCACCGTCTTCAAGATCCTCGACGAGGGCACCACCAAGAACAACGTGGTCACCTACACGGTGAAGATCCGGCCCGACCGCGTGCCGCCCTTTTTCCGCTCGCAGATGACCGCCAACCTGAAGATCAAGATCTCCGAGCGCAGGGACATCCTGCTGGTGCCGGGCATGGCCGTCACCACTAACGCGCAGGGTGAAACGGCGGTGATAACGGAACTAAAGGACGGGCAGCCGGTTTATGCCAAGGTAGTGACCGGGCAGAACGAGGGAGACCAGGTGGAGATCCTCTCCGGGCTCGAGCCCGGGGACAAGCTGATGTACCTGGAAAAAGCCTATACGGCGCAGGTGGACTCCGCCGGCAAGAACCCGCTGATGCCCACCCGGCCGGCCGTGAACAGGCGCCAGCAGCGGGCCATGGGCGGGCATTAAAAAAAGACTTTATTTTATGATGATAGAGATCAAAGGCATTAAAAAAGTTTACCAGATGGGCGACGAGCCCCTCGAGATCCTCAAAGGCGTGGACCTCTCCGTTAAAGAGGGCGAATTCCTGGCCATCATGGGGCCGTCCGGTTCCGGCAAGTCCACGCTGATGCATATCCTGGGCCTGCTCGACCGGCCCAGCGCCGGGTCCTACAAGCTGTTCGGCCGCGAGATCTCCGCCCTCGACGACGTGGAGTTGTCCTTCCTGCGGGCGCGCATGCTCGGTTTCGTGTTCCAGCAGTTCAACCTGCTGCCCCGCATCACGGCCGCCGCCAACGTGGCGCTGCCGCAGATCTACCTGGGCGAAAAGGCCCGCCCGCACGAGGCCGCGAAATACCTGGAACAGGTGGGTCTCGCCGACCGCGCGGGCCACAGGCCCAACCAGCTCTCGGGCGGCCAGCAGCAGCGCGTGGCCATCGCCCGCTCGCTGGTCAACGACCCCAAGATCATCTTCGCCGACGAGCCCACCGGCAACCTGGCCTCCGCCCAGGCCGAAGAGATCATGGGCATCTTCCGCAAGCTCAACAAGGAGCAGGGGATCACCATCGTCATGGTCACGCACGAGCCCGACATCGCCGCCTGGGCCGACCGCGTGATAAAGCTCAAAGACGGGATGATAACCGAGGATACCGGCAGGAAGGCCCCGCTCAAGGAAACGGAGCCCCGGCGCCTGCACATCCCCAAGTCATTTTTCCTCAGCTGGCGCGAGGTGGCCGAAAACCTCGCCTCTTCCGTCAGCTCGATAATCAGCAATAAGACCAGGTCGCTTTTGACCATGCTCGGCATCATCATCGGCGTGGGCGCGCTCATAGCCATGCTGGCGGTGGGCACCGGCGCGCAGCGCTCCATCCAGAAGCAGATGTCGTCCTTGGGGACCAACCTCCTCTCCGTGATGCCCGGCATGTTCCGCCAGGGCGGCGCGGGCCTCGGCGCCGGCGCGGTCAGCCGCCTGACCATCGAAGACGCCAAAGCCATTGCGGCGGAGGTGCCCAATATCACCCGGGCCGACTCCAACGTGTCCGGCAACGCCCAGGTGGCCTACGGCGCCAAGAACCAGCGCACTAATATCACCGGCGTCACCGCCGTTTACGCCTCCATGCGCAACTCCCAGCCCTATTACGGCCGCTTTTTCTCCGACGAAGAAGGGGCGCGCCTGGCCAAGGTGGCGCTGGTGGGAAACACGGTGGTCAAGGAGCTGTTCGGCGGCGAGAATCCCGTCGGCCGAAACATAAAGATCAACCGCAAGAATTTCACCGTGATAGGCGTGCTGCCGCTCAAGGGCGCCCAGGGCCCGCGCGACCAGGACGACGTGGTAATAGTGCCCCTGCAGACGGCCATGAAGCTGGTGCTGGGCAAGACCTATATCGATTCGGTCTGGGTGGAAGTGGCGGATTTCAGCCTGATGCCCGACGTGCAGACGAAGATAAAAGCCCTGATGCGCAAGCGCCATAACGTGCCCGCCCACAAAGACGACGACGTGATGCTGATGAACATGGCCGAGATGCAGACCATGCTGACCGGCACCATCAAGACCTTCAGCACGCTGCTGGGCATGATAGCCGGTATCTCGCTTATCGTGGGCGGCATCGGCATCATGAACATCATGCTGGTGAGCGTGAGCGAACGCACCAAGGAGATAGGGCTCAGGAAGGCCATCGGCGCCACCAGCCGCGCGGTGCTGCTGCAGTTCCTCATAGAGGCGGTCATCGTGTCGGTGGTGGGCGGCGTGCTGGGGATAATCGCCGGCGCGGCCAGCTCCATCATCCTTTCGAAGGTTTCCGGCTGGGCCGTTTACATCTCCACTTTCTCGGTGCTCCTGGCCTTCGGCTTCTCCGCGGGCGTGGGCATCATCTTCGGCTTCTGGCCGGCCAAAAAAGCGTCGCTGTTGTCCCCCATAGAGGCGCTGCGCTACGAATAAGCGATAATTTGATATATTATTACACTGCCTGGCGGTTCTGCGCCCGGCTAGCGGCCGATGTTTCCTGGAGGTCCTATGTTAAGCGTAATAGTTAAATGTCCCCACTGCGGAAAATCCCTGATGAACGCGGGCAAAAAGCTCGACAACGTGGCCGCTATCGAGGTCAACCTGACCTATGCCGGCAAACACGCCCCCCTTTACCTCAGCTCCACCTATGGCAGCTACAAGGTTGAAACCGAACTGAATATGCCCCAGGGCAAGGTGGCGGGCTTCCGCTGCCCGCACTGCAAGGCCGACCTCAAGAGCACCCGCAAATGCGACGCCTGCAGCTCCCAGATGATAGCTTTCGAACTGAAGGCCGGCGGCAAGGTGCAGATCTGCTCCCGCCGCGGTTGCAAGAAGCACGTGCTGGAATTCCAGGACCCCGACAGCGAACTGCAGGCCTTCTACAAGTCTTACCTGAAAGCGCTTAAGTAAGGCGGCTTGCCCCGCGCCGCCCGGAGCGTCCGGGCCGCGGGGCGCCTGCCTGTTTCCCGCTATATGACGGAAAAAGAACCCCAGCGCGGCTCGCACGCCGTAAAGGCGCTGGCCCTTCTGCCCCTGCTGCTGATGGGCGCGGGCGTGTGGTATTACCTCCGGCAGCATGCCGTTGTCGAGACGCCCTCCTCCTCCTCCGCTGCCTTTCCGGGCCAGAAGGCTCCCGGGGGAGAACCCGGGCCTGCCGCGAAAAAAACGGTGGTTCCCCCGGGCCTGGAGCCGGCCCCCCTGCTCGCGCTCGACATCCGCGGTTCCGAGGAGTTCAAAAGCCAGGTGACGCACGCCCTGAAGCTTATCTGGGCGGCCGACCGCGAGGATTTCCTCGCTATAAAGAACTCGCTCTCCGCCATCCGCAACGAAGACAAGACCGATTTTTACATGGACAACGGCAGGCCGGTGGCCGCTATCTCCAAGAAGCACGCCTTCAGGTCGCTGACCTGGTGCGCCGGCATCATCGCCCACCAGGCCTGGCACGCTTCCTATGCGATGACCACAAAAAAGAAGAACAAGCTTCCGCCGCCGCTGCCGGGACAGAAATACGAGCGCCAGTTCGACGCCAACCCGATGAAGGTAAATTACAAAGGCCTCGAGGATATCTTCGAGATGGAGAGCCGCGCTTCCGCTTTCCAGCTGAAGGTCCTTAAGCTGGTCGGCGCGCCGGCTTCGGAAACGGGGCCGGTCTTCCGCCGCGCCCCCCGCGATTTCGACACCGCTCACGACGGGAATTACGCCCTCAAGCCCTAGGCCCATAATGTCATCCCCACTTCTGCGCCCGCTTTCTATAGGGACGGTACGGCTCAAGAACAACCTTGCGCTGGCCCCTATGGCCGGGATCACCAACGCCGCGTTCCGCATCCTGGCGGCCTCCGGCGGCGCCGGGCTGGTGGTCACCGAGATGGTGTCGGCCGACAGCATCAAGTACGGCAACAAAAAATCAGCGAAAATGCTGGAGCTTTTCCCCGGCGAGCACCCAGCGGCCATACAGCTCTTCGGGGCAGACCCCTCTTCCATGGCGCTGGCCGCGCAGGCCGCCGAGCGCGCGGGGGCGGACATCGTGGACGTGAACGCGGGCTGCCCGGTGAGAAAAGTGCTCCGTTCGGGAGCGGGCTCGGGCCTGATGAAGACGCCCCAGCTGCTGGCCGATATAATTTCCCGCATGGTTAAGAGCGTTAAGATCCCGGTTACGGTCAAGTTCCGCATCGGCCTTTCGGCCGGAGAGAACATAGGGCCGCTGCTGGCCCGGGTCTGCGAGGAAGCCGGGGCGGCGGCCATCACCCTGCACGGGCGCCCCGCGTCCCAGTTCCATACCGGGCCGGTGGACCTGGAGGCCATGGCGCTGACCGCGGCGGCGGTGAAGATCCCCGTTTTCGGCAACGGGGGCGTGAACGGCGCTGAGGAGGCCCGGGCCATCCTGGCCGCCGGCTGCGCCGGCGTGGCCATCGGGCGCGCGGCCGTGTTCAACCCCGCAGTTTTCTCCGAGATCTCCTCCGCCCTTTCCGGCGGCTCCCCGGACCCGGCCGCCCCTGCGGCGCGGATAAAGCTGTTTTTGAAGTTCCTGGAGCTGAACGCCGGCATCTACGGCGAAGAGCATGGCCTGGCCCGCGCCAGGAAGCTGGTGGGCTACTGGCTTAAAGGCCTGCCGGGAGCCGCCGGCGCCCGCGCCGCCTTCATGAAGCTGAAAACCCTTAAAGAAGCCGAAGAGCTTTTGATACAATATACCGAATAGCCGGCCGCCCGGCAGTTCCCCTAATTTTATGCCCTCACAAGTAGAAACACCCGAAACACCGCTCATGCAGCAGTACCAGGCGCTCAAGCGCTCCTATCCCCACGCTTTGCTTTTCTTCCGCCTGGGCGATTTCTACGAAATGTTCTTCGACGACGCGAAAACGGCCAGCGCCGAGCTGGGCCTGACGCTTACCGCCCGCCAGACCGTGCCCATGTGCGGCGTGCCGCACCATTCCGCCTCCACTTATATAGCCAGGCTGCTGGCGGCCGGGCACAAGGTGGCCATCTGCGAGCAGACGGGCCAGCCGGACGCCGACGCCAAGAAGACCAAACTTTTCAAGCGCGAAGTAGTAAGGCTCATCACCCCGGGCACCGTGGTGGAGGACGAATTGCTGCGGCCGCGCGCCTCCAATTACCTGGTGGCGCTCGACATCGACATAGTGGGCTGGGGCCTGGCCTCCTTCGACGCCTCCACCGGCGACTTCATCGCCACGCAGAATCTTAACGATCCCGACCTGTACCAGCTCCTGTCCTTCGTTTCCAAAACCGGCCCGGCCGAGATCCTGGCCGACCCCAGGACCGTGAAGGAAATAAAAAAGCGCGGCCTGGACTTCGGCCCGGCCGTGCTGACCGAATACCTGAAGACCGAGGCCGCGGCGCCCGCCTGGGCGGCGCAGGCCGTCTGGCAGAACCACAAGCTGGCCATGAAGACGGCGCTGAAGGTCACCTCTTACGTGCGCCAGACCCAGCCGGGCCTTAAAGAAGTTTTTTCCCCGTCGTATTATGAGCCGTCCAACCGCCTGCAGCTGGACGAATCCGCCATCAAGACGCTGGAACTGGTAACCTCGCCCGACGGCGACGATGCCAAGACCCTGTGGGGCGTGCTCGACCTTTCCAAGACCTCGATGGGCTCGCGGCTGCTGCGCCGCTGGATCCTGGAGCCGCTCTCCGACATCCGCGAGATCCAGTCGCGCCAGGCCTTTACCGCTTTCCTCGCCGAGAACCGCGAAGCCCGCGAACAGCTGGGCGAGATCATGGCCCAGGTGCCGGACATCGAGCGTCTGCTGGGCCGCGTGATAAATCTCAGCGCGTCACCGCGCGACCTGGCCGCCGTAAGAAAGGCCATGGTCCAGCTGCCGCGCCTGAAGCTGCTCCTCAGCTCCGGGGGCTTCTTCGAACGCGCCCCCGAACTGGCGTCCCGCCTGGACGGCGTCTCCCACGCCCTGAACGCGCTGCGCGCCGCGCTGGAAAAGGCGCTGGCGGAAACCCCGCCCGCGAGATTATCCGACGGCGGCGTGATCCGCGAGGGCTACAGCGCCGAACTCGACGAGCTCCGCTCGGTGCGGCGCAACAGCCAGCAGCTGCTGGCCGACATAGAGCTGCGCGAGCGCGAAAAGACGCAGATCCCCACCCTGAAGGTGGGCTATAACAGCGTCTTCGGCTATTATATCGAGGTTTCCAAGGCCCAGTCGCCCAAGGTCCCCCACTATTTCGTGCGCAAGCAGACGCTGGTCAACGCCGAGCGCTATATCACCGAGGAGCTGAAGGTCCTGGAGAACAAGATCCTCGGCGCCGAAGAGCGCATGTCCAAGCTGGAGAACCACCTGTTCGGCGAGCTGCGCGAGAAGGTGCGCGGCAGCCTCGGCGAGATCAAGACCTTCGCCTCCGGCGCGGCCGAGCTCGACGTGTTCTACGCCCTGGCCGAGGCGGCCGTGCGCTATGAATACGTAAGGCCCGTGATCAATTCCGGCGACGTGCTGCGCGTGGAGGAGGGCCGCCACCCCGCCGTGGAACGCTTCCTGCCGGCGGGCACCTTCGTGCCCAACGACCTGGCCGTGGGCGGCGAAGAGGCGCGGGTGGTGATCCTCACCGGCCCGAACATGAGCGGCAAAAGCGTTTACCTGCGGCAGGCGGCCGTGGCCGTGATCATGGCCCAGCTGGGCTCCTTCGTGCCGGCCCGCGCGGCCGAGGTGGGCATAGTGGACCGCATCATGACGCGCATTGGCGCCCAGGACCGCATGGCCCGCGGCGAATCCACCTTCATGGTGGAGATGCGCGAGACCTCGGCCATCATGCGCCTGGCCACGCCCAAAAGCCTGATCCTGCTCGACGAAGTGGGCCGCGGCACTTCCACTTTCGACGGCATTTCCATAGCCTGGGCGGTGGTGGAGCACCTCTACAAGCCCATGGCGGTGCCGTATAAGCGGGCCCATTCGCTGGACCTGGACAATACGCTCCACCCCGGGCGGCAGGCCGACAGGCCCGAAGGCGGCCCCAAGGTGCTGTTCGCCACGCATTATTTCGAACTGACCGAACTGCCGGAGAAGTTCGCCGGCATCAAGAACTGCAACATCGCCGTGAAGGAATGGACCAATTCCGTGGGCAAGACCGAGGTGGTCTTCCTGCATAAGATAGCCTCCGGCCCCGCCGATAAATCCTACGGCATCCACGTGGCCCAGCTGGCCGGCCTGCCCGATTCCGCCATCCAGCGCGCCCGGGAGATCCTCAATACCCTTGAAACCAAGGGCGATATACATGTAGACTCGAAAGATGAGGAGCAGACGCCGCTGTTCCCCATTTTTTCCAGCCACCCGGTGCTGGACGAAGTGAAGATGTGCGATACGGACAATATGACGCCCATCCAGGCGCTGGCGGCCGTAGCGGACTGGAAGAAGAGACTGAAGTAACCACGGAGGTCCTTGTTATGAAGAAAACGTTAAGCGCGCTGTTGTTCGTCCTGCTGTTCTCTGCCCCGCTGACTTCGGCCCTGGCCGGGGACGGCCTGGCCCCCATAAAAGCTTCCGATGTTACTGGCGCGGCCCCCGCCCCGCGGGCTCCCCGCGCGGCCCCCAGGGCCCCGCTGGCCCCCAAGAACTGGACCGTGCTCTATTACTCCACCACCAAGGACGCGCTGCGCTACTCCCTGATCTGGCAGCTCCTGGAGATGAAGAAGACCGGCTCCACCGCCAAGGTGAACGTGGTGGTGCAGGCCGCTTTCCCCGTTAAGCACGCCGACGGCTCCATCTCCACTACCACCTACCGCCTGGCGCTGGGCGCCCCCGGCAATTCCGACCAGCTCGACGCCAAAATAGAGGCCATGTTCAAGGCGGGCGGCGCCATAGACGAAAGCGTGGTGGCCGAGCTCAAGGACGATATCATCTGGCAGCAGGAGTCCACCGACACCGGCGACTGGCGCGCGGCCGCGGATTTTACGAAATGGGCCAAGACCTATTACCCGGCCAGCCGCTACGTGTTCCTGATCTACGGGCACGGCAACGGCATCTTCGACCAGAAGAAAAAGCCCACCGAGAAGGGCACCCTGATGGACGTGGAGACCGGCAATTACGTGACGCTGCCGGAGATGCGCCTGCTGATGGCCGAGACCGGCCGGGTGGACGCCTTCGTGATGACCTCCTGCATCATGCAGATGGGCGAGGTGGCCTGGCAGATAAAAGATTATACCGACGTGGTGGTGGGCTCGAGCGAGCTGATGTGGTCGGTGGGCTACGACGTGGGCGGGATGCTGAAAACGCTCAACAAGTCGGCTTCCGTGCCTTCGGAGCAGCTGGGTTCGCTGATAGCCGGCAGCTACGTGGACATGGCCAAGCAGTTCAAGCTTAAGGGCGCGCACGCCTCTGTGATCCGCACGGCGCAGCTTTCCGCCTTCGGCAAAAAGCTGGACGCCTGGGTGGACGCGCAGCTGGCGCTCAACGACCGCACGGCCATCGACAAGGCCATCCCGCTGGTGTCCCGCTTCGATATCTTCGGGGTTACGCTGTCCTCCACGGGGGCGGCGGCCAGCCGCATTTCCATCTCCGGCGACCTGTACGACTTCGTGAGCCTGACGCTGGAGAACACGCCGCAGGACACGCCCGCGCAGCAGGCGGTGCACAAGACCGGCCGCGAGCTGATGGATTTCATAGCGAAGAACCTCATCTACAAGTACTATTCCACGGGCATGTCCAACTCGGGTTTTGATTTCACCCGCGCGCACGGCCTGTCGGTGCATGTGCCGCCGGTGCGGATGATAGGCGGCTCCTGGGACGCGTTCTCGCAGTACCTGGAGACGGACTACTGGACGCTGCCTTTCGCCAAAGAAACGAAGTGGGGCGCCTTCCTCAACTACCTCTACGGCCGCACCCCCGCCCCCGTCCGCAGATAAAGGGCCGCTAACACCAAAAAGAAGCGCCGCCTCCCCAGGCGGCGCTTCTTTTTTTATCCGCTCGTGCTATTGCTTACAGCTGTGCGGGCGCGGGTTCGGGGTCCTGCCGCCCAGGCCCGATGTGAAAAATTCGCTCCACCCATCCCCTGCTAGGAAGGCGAGATGTTACACTGCCGTTCACCTTACGCGAATTTTTTACATCAGGCCCGTGCGTCACCCCTCCAACTGATATCCTGCTTTCCTATTGTCCCCCTGGAACCGCAAATTGATAGAATGGCGTATGGCTGAAATAAAAGTCCTGCCCGAAGAGGTGGTGGCCAAGATTGCCGCCGGCGAGGTCATTGAGCGGCCGGCTTCCGTGCTTAAGGAGCTGATAGAGAATTCGCTCGACGCCGGCGCCGCTAAGATAGATATCGAGATAAAGAAGGCGGGCCGCGGGCTGATACGGGTGCACGACGACGGGCGCGGCATGGCGCGCGAGGACCTGCGGCTGGCGCTCGGCCGCCACGCCACCAGCAAGCTCAACACTTTCGAGGATATCTATTCCCTGGCCACCTTCGGCTTCCGGGGCGAGGCGCTTTATTCCATTTTCGCGGTGTCGCGCCTTAAAATGGCCTCTTTCGTGCACGGCGCGCCTTCCGGTTACGAAATAGAGGGCGAAGGCGGGCACGTCACGGCCGAGATCCCCGCCGCGCCGGTCAAAGGCACCACCATAGAGGCCGCCGACCTGTTCTTCAACACGCCCGCGCGCGCCAAGTTCATGAAAAGCGACACAGCCGAGCGCGCCCAGCTTATCCGCACCGTAGAGGAGGCCGCCCTGGCTAACCTCGGCACCGCTTTCCGGCTGGTGATAGACGACAAAGAGATACTTTCTCTGCCCGTGCATCCGGGCGGCCTGTGGGAGAACCTCAAGGACCGCGCCGCGGCCATCTTCGGCAAGAATATTTACGCGGGGCTGGTGCGCATCGAAAGCAAAGCGCCGGGTATGGCCGTGTACGGCCTGTTCTCGCGGCCCGACGCGCTCAGCGCCACCCGGGTTAACCAGCATTTCTTCGTCAACCGCCGCCCGGTCTCCTCCGCGCTGCTGCGGCAGGCGCTTTACCGCGGCTACGGCCACATGCTTACCGGCCGCCACCCGGCCTGCGCCCTGTTCCTGGAGCTGGCCCCAGACACTTTCGACGCGAACATCCATCCGCAGAAGCGGGACGTGAAGTTCTCCGGCGAGAACGAGATCTTCAAGACCATCTCCAACACGGTTTTCACCGAACTGCTTTCCAAGCAGACGGCCGCTTCCCCCCTGCCCGCGGTGGAAGGCGGGAAGAAAGAAATTTTTGACGTTCCCTCTTTCCGCAATAGTCCGGACGCCGCCGCGCCTTCGGCGGCAGCTGAAACGCCGAGCCTGTTCGGCGGAAATGAAGCGCTCACCCCGGTCTCGGCTGCGGCGCCGGTGCCGGACTGGAGCGCAGGCGACCTGAAATACCTGGGCCAGCTGGCCAAGAGCTATCTCCTGTTCGACAGCGGCTCCGGCCTGCTGGTGGTGGACCAGCACGCGGCGCAGGAGAGGATCCTTTTCGAGAAATACCTGGGGGAGTTCTCCGGCGGCGCGATAAAGGTGCAGCCGCTGATCATTCCGTTGGAGACGGAGCTTTCGCGCTCGCAGATGGAGACGGTGCTGAAGTGGCGCGACTGGATGAAGACGGCCGGTTTCGAGATAGACCAGCGCGGCCCGGGCACGGCGCTCTTGCGCGCGGCGCCGGCTTTGTTCTATTTCACGCAGCCGGCCTTCGCGGATTTCCTGGGCTATTTATCCGAGGTGCTCGGCGAGCCGCAGAAGGCGGCCGAGGATATGAAGCGCAGCATCATCGCCACCATGGCCTGCAAGAAGTCCATTAAGGCGCACGATTTTGTGAAACCCCAGGAAGCGCTGCGGCTGATGGAAGACCTGAAGAAGACGAAGGACAGCTACCACTGCCCGCACGGCCGCCCCACGCTTTTCCACCTGTCCGGCCAGGACATAGCCCGCCGCTTCCAGCGTTCTGCTTCAGTGTAGGTGCCCGGCAAGGCGCACAGGGGACACAAACTTTCTGTTTGTGATCGCGCAGGGTAGATTCGTGGTTTTTTGGGGGATCCGTGGGAAATTACAAACATCTATCGCTGGCGACTGCTATAGCTATCATGCTTGGCGGCTGCGCTACGCTACCCGTAAAAATGTCGTGGAGCGAAGGCGAGGCATTTGATGACTTTTCAAAGTTGGACGCGCAAAAACAGGCGGAAGTTCTTGGCAGCCTGGCAGATAAACTAAAAAATGGCGACGAGACAACAAAGTGCAAAGCGCTGTATGTTCTTGGTAAGGCGGGTAGCGGCGCGGAAACGACCGTGCCGGATATTTTAAATGCTTTCCAGAAGAAAAAAGCCACCTGTAAGACGAACGCGGCCTATGCTTTGATAAAGATCGGCAGTGCCGCTGTTTCCGGGCTAATTGGCGCAACGGCAAATAAGTATCCTGACGTAAGAGCTAACGCCGCCTGGGCTTTGGGTGAAATCGGGACGGTCTCTACCGCAACAGTCCCGAGTCTGGTCGTGTTGCTGCGGGACAAAGATCCTTACGTCAGATATTATGCTGCGGAAGCACTTGGGAAAATAAAAGGGCCGGTTGTGCCGGACCTTATGTATGCGCTGGGAGATAATAACCCGGAGGTCTGTAAATCTGTTATCAGGGCCTTGGTCGCGATAGGCTCGCCGGCCGTTCCGGAACTGCTTAAGATCTTAAAGGGCCGCGGGTCAGCCGCAAAGACCAATGCCGCGTTTGTGCTGGTCGATATCCAGGTTAATGACTCGGTCCCTGCCATAGCTGAGGCATTTGATGCGCTGGATGATGAAGGAAAGTTAGCGGCATTGATCTCCTTGATCAAGGCCGGCGTTAATGTCGAAAGGTATTTGCCGGTTATTGTAAAGGGATTGGAAAGAAACGGTTTTTTCTCGATGATGCTCGAAAAAGCGCTGGAAAGAGGAGGCACAGCGGCAGTGCCTCTGTTTGCGGAACTGGCAAAGAGCAGAAGCCCAAAGATCCGGTCCACAGCGGTCTGGGGCCTTGGGGCGCTGGCACCAATGGAGAAGGGAACGGAGACTGTTCTTCTTGCCGCATTGGCTGATGAAAATGCGCAGGTCAGGGGTATGGCGGTCCTGGTGCTGGGCTATCCAAGAGGAGATTCTCAAAAATATATTCCTGCCCTTCTCAAAACAATGGAAGATAAGGACTATTTGATAAGAAAAAGGTCTGCGGATGCATTAGCTAAGATCGGCGCACCGGCTATTCCTGCTATTTTCCAATTGGTGCGGGACGAAAGCAGAACTTCTCATTTCTCCGCGATTGGTAAAGATGCGTGGCTTCCTCCCGGGCAAAAAGTTTCAAAAGTGGAGTTGGTTTCGAAAATGGGCGCCCCGGCCGTGCCCTTGCTTATTGAGGGGTTAAAAGACAAAGACCAGGCCGTGAGAGACCTATCTTCACGTGCCCTGGCGGCGATAGGGTCTTCCGCCAAAGCGGCCGTGCCGGTGCTTGTTGAAATAGTTAAGAGCGGGAATCACCGGGACAAAGTTAATGCCGCCGAGGCGCTGAAGGAAATAGGCCCCGGCGCCGTACAAGCGGTTCCTGTTCTGGTGGGGTTGTTGCTCAACAATGAGCCGAATGTTAAAGAAACCGCTATCGAAGCCCTGGGCAAAATAGGCCTGGCAGCAAGAATGGCCGTGCCTGAATTGAAGGAAAGCCTGAACGGCAGGCCCTGGGTAAGGATTAATTCCGCTCTGGCATTGTGGAGAATATCAAGATCAACAGAAGGCATGTCGGTGCTGTTTTCCGGCCTGCAAAGTGGGGACCTGTGGATAAGAGATCTCTCTTTGCAAAAATTGGGGGAGATCGGCCCGCTGGCGGCTGAAGGAACGGTGCCGTATATCCGTAAACTTCTGTCTGAAAATAACCAGCAATTAAAGAGAGCCGCTTTGCAGGTGCTGCGGAAAATGGGGGATGGCGGGAAGGCCGCGGTTCCGGAATTGATAGGGGTTCTGAAAACCAATAACTTAGATACAGATGTTCGCGATATCGCTACGGAGATACTGGGTTCGTTCGGCCCTGCCGCTACGGACGCCGTTCCTGTTCTTGCTGAAGCTTTGAACTCTAAATTCGCGAATTACCAGGAGCCGGCCGGGACCACGCTGGCGGCAATAGGCTTGCCCGCTGTTCCTGCGCTTATCGAAGCGCTGAAAAGCGGGAACAGCGGCACACGCGCCTCTGCGGCAAAAGCTTTGGGAAAGATAGGCCCCGCCGCCAAAGAAGCGATGCCGGCGCTTATTAGCCTTTTAAAAAGCAAAGATTCCCGGTATTTCCAGCAGCCGTTGCGGGATGTCTTAAATACAATTGATCCAGCAGTGAAACCCACTGACGGAGTTGGTAATAATTAAACAGCCCTGCCCGGGCAATCCGCTCAGCGCAAATCGTTGTTCTGTGAGTGTTTGTTGATGTCGTTCTGTCCAGTGCCGGGGTAGATTATGAGAAACCGATCTTCTTTTATAAAAATTCTGATATTCGCCTGTTTCATTCTGATCCAGCTCCGCGGAAAGGCTTTTTCTGATGTGCATGTAAGGCCGGGAGATATAAGGGCGTTATCGTTTACCCTGAAGAATCCAGCGGACAGCGCTGCAGCGTTGGACAAGCCGCATATCGTATGGAAAAACAAGCCGTGGTGGGTTAATATGGGCGGGAATTTATCATACGACTCCGTTCTTCCCGGTGAAAGCCGAGAAATTGTTCTTAAGTATACTATCGCAAAAGATGCCCCTTCGGGAGCGGTTCCTTTTGATTTCAGGGTCGTTTTCGCAAACACAAACGTCTTCCCCCCATTTTGGGAGCCGACCGGGGGCGAGATGCTTATAGTTGAGGGCGGGACAGCCGTGCCGCCGGAGTTGCGGGCAAAACAAATTGCTCCGTTAGCGACAGCAAGCATGAAGTCTTCAAGTATCGTCCCCAAAACAGCAGGTGTGTCCAATCGGTCAAACTGGCCAGATATTAACTATGGAAATAAATGCCATAGCGTTAAGATATTCCCTAAAAGCTCGATGGTGGGAGATATCAGATCTGACACTGGCGGTGTGAAAATACGTCTCAAGATGTTCGCAAATGAGGCGCCACCGTGCAGTGCTGGCGCCCAGTGCAAGATTTTGGACTGTCAATATTTTAAGAGCATTATCAAAAGCGAAGTTCCATGTGTTTCTGATGGTTCAAAAGTTTATATCTCCCCCTGTGAGTTTATAAACCCCAAATATCCACAGGATGTCACATTAAGTTCCCCAGAAATAAAAGATTTGAATTCGAAAGCTAGAGAAAACATTGTTGATACCGTGGACATTTTTACCAGTGGCGGTTTCGCCCTAGCGTTAGCTGGTTTATCCGATCCGTCCCCGGATGTAAGGCTGATGGCCGTGCTTAAACTTGATGAGATTGACGGGGACCTTGTCGCGAAGCAACTGTGTGAGGCATCAAAAGATAAAAATGCGGGAGTAGCCTATTATGCCGTAAAAGCCCTGGGGGTCATAGATTCTTCTGGTACCGCAAAGTGCCTGCTGGAGGCGCTTAAGTATCCGAATCCGGAGGTAAAAAGAGAGGCTGCATTCTGGCTTGGCGCGCATTATTGCGGCGGCGGATCTGCCGCAGTGCTGTCCAAGGACGATTGTGGCGACGCATTGTCCTTGTATGAGAACAGTGACCTGAACCGTTCCAGGTCCTTTAAGGAACCTTTTGAGAAGGTACAGCAATACATAACCGCATTACAATCGAACGAGGATCCGGAGGCTTTAACGCCGATGGGGTTTAGCGTTCTTCAATCTAAATATAATGCATTGGCGCTAGGCGGAAACTTAAATACCTGCAATAGCCGCGTGGCGGTAAAACAATTGATAGTATCCATGACGGATAGCGATGCTGCGGTTGCCTGGGGCGCCGCCATGGACTTGGCGCATTTCGACGACCCGAGAAGCATTGAGCCTTTCATAAACGGCCTGAGATCAACAGATCAGGAGATGCGGATGCATTCCTCTATCGGGCTGATGACAATACTGGAGCACATGAAAGTTTATGAAGCCTATTCTCCGCTTTTTAAACTGGCAAAAGACCCAAATAAGCGGACACAGCCTTATGCCGTTAAAGCTTTGGGGAAATTTAAGGCCGAAGATTCTGCTGCCTTGTTTGCGGAACTCGCAGTGAAAAGCGGCGTCGACTATTGGACGAACCGGAATGCTATTGAAGCGCTTGCGGAGATAAAAAGTGAAAAAACCAGGAACCTTCTTGTGGGCTTATTTGAAAAACATGATAAAAGAACCAAGTGCGATGCCGCGACAGCGCTGAGAGATGATTTCTACCTTTCCAAGTTGAGTCCTGAAAAACAAAAACGTGTGACTGCTGTAGCTTTTGGTGATGATTGCCGCAGGGGCGACTAGTACCGTTGTTGTTTCCTGCGTTGCCCTGTGCTTAAATTTACTTCCTGACAAAGTGGGGCATTGAGGCGGGGAGCTCGAGGGAGAGCTCTACCAGGCCGGCGGGTTGGCCGTCCTTGTACCAGGGGGTCTGGTAGATGAGTTTCTTCACGCCGTTCTTTTCTATGGTGTAGGCGTTGGTGTACGGGGCTTCCAACATCTTTTTTACTTTGCTTTTTGACGGTTCCGGGTGGCAGTCTACCAGGTTGGCGCCGACAAGCTCTTTGCCGCCGTTCTTTTTGAAGGTGGCGCCGGCTTTTTCGTTCATTTTCAGGATCTTGCCTTCCCCGTCGCAGACGGTGACGGCAAAATTGACGTTCTCTTCCCAGTTTTCCATAAATAGGTCCTTCCGGCTCAGGTTACAACTGCTTCTTTCTATATTATAAAATATGGCTATGCCAGCTTCACACATACTCGAGGTAGCCTCAGCGCGCCGCAGCATCCGCAAATACAAAGATATTCCCGTAGAACGGGAGAAGCTGGAGCTCTGTCTTGAGGCCGCGCGCCTGGCGCCTTCGGCCTGCAACGCCCAGCCCTACAGGTTCATAGTGCTCGACGAGCCGGCACTGAAGAAGAAATTCTGCGACGCGGCTTTTTCCGGAGTGCATTCCGCCTGTGCCTTCGCGGCGGCGGCCCCGGTAATGGTGCTGGTGGTGGCCGACACGGGCAAGCTTACCGCCTGGCTGGGCAACCAGGTGCAGGGGACCAATTTCAGGCTGATGGACATAGGCATAGCCGCTGAGCATTTGGTGCTGGCCGCGGCCGAACAGGGCCTGGGCACCTGCTGGCTGGGCTGGTTCAACGCCAAGGCCGGCGCGAAGGCCATCGGCCTCGGGGCCGGGAAGAAGATCGAGATACTCATTTCCGTAGGCTATCCTGCCGAAGCCCCGGCGCAAAGGCCGCGCAAGCCGAAAGAAGAGATGATCACCTACAATAAGGCCATATGAGACACGCATTATACTTCCTGCTAGCCTCAGCTTTCTTCTGCGTCCCGTCTTCCGCGCAGGAATGTTCCAAGAATTCCGACGCCTGCGCTGCCGCTCCCGCGCCGCGCTCTCCTTTCCTGGAGGCTTCGTCCAAACCGGCAAGCGCCCCGGCCCCGGCCAGGAAAAAGCCCGCCGCTAAAAAAGTTTCCGCCCCGGCCGTTCCCGCCGCCCCGGCAGCCTCTACCGCCGCCGCGACCGCCGCTCCCGCTGAGGCAGCCGCGCCGGAGCCTTTGTCCAGCCCACTCTGGCTCTTTTTCGTGTTAGGAGGACTTGCCCTCCTTTATCTTTACCTGGCCAACGGCAAGAAAGGGAAACGCAAATGACGATAGACTACGAAAGCTTCATGCGGGCTTCTACGCTCAGCCATTCCGTACAGGGTGCTTCTCTGCTGCTGCTGGGACTGGCTGAAATCTATACGCGGGACAATCCCGGGCATAAGGCCGGGCTTGCCGGCGCCATCGGGCTCATGCTCGGGGGCGCCGCCTCCTTTATCATCCTCCTGGTCCTTCCGGGTTCCGGTAGTTTTAACGGGCTGCTGGAGGCCTTGGCGGCGCGCAAAGGTTTTTATATCTTCGTATCTTTCTCCTGCCTCTTCACCGCCATGGGGCTTAGCCGCCTCATGCAGCAGTTGACCGGCGGGAAAGGCCGGGCCTGGCAGGCGGTCTTCCTGCTGCTCCTGGCCGCCACCGGCGTGGTCTACCTGCTGATGGGCGGGCGCGTGAACGAAGAGGTGGCCCGACAGGTGATGAAGCAGCATCTGACCATCGGCGTTATGCTCCTTTTGGCGGTGCTGGTCAAGGCCGTGAACCTGTTCTCCGGCTCCAGGCTGCTTAACAGGGCCTGGGCCATTCTGCTCATCGCGGTCTCCGTGCAGCTTCTGGCGTACCGGGAGAAGCCCGGCGCCTTCGCGGTACATACCGTCACCATACAAACCGGCCCCGTGCTGCCTGCGGCTGCGGGCATAGCGCTGCCGGTGGACCTGAAAAATGCGGCGCCTCCTCTTAAAAAACGGCCTGGTAATTGATCCCTTCTCCGGTACGGAGACGAAAAATGACCTCCTTATCGAAGGCGGCAGGATCGCGCGCGTTGGATCGGCGCTGAAGGCGCCCGCCGGGTGCGAGAGCTTCGACGCCGGCGGCCTGTGGGTGTTCCCCGGCTTTGTCGACGCGCACGTGCACGCCCGCGAACCCGGCTCCGCCGCCGAAACCCTTCTCACCGCGGCCAGGGCGGCCGCGGCCGGCGGCGTGACCTCCCTGCTGCTGATGCCGAACACCGATCCGCCGATGGCTACGGCGGCGCTGCTCCGGAAATATTCGAAGCGCGCGGCCCTCCTGCCGGTGAACGTTTACCTGTCGGCGGCCATAACGGCCGGGCGCGCCGGAAAAAAGCTGGCCGCCTTCGCGGCGCTTAAAAAAGCCGGCGCGAAGGCGTTCACCGACGACGGTACCTGTCCCGAGGACCCCGGTCTTTTCGCCGCCGCGGTCAGGGCGGCGGCCGCCGCCGGCCTGCCCCTGCTGGACCATCCCGAATTCTTTTCCATAACCGGCGCCGGCGTGGTCAACGCCGGTTCCCCCGTCTCGCGCCGCCTGCCCGCTATCGCCCCCGAGGCCGAATACTTCGCGGTGCTGCGCGATATCGCCGCGGCCGCGGCTTCCGGCCCGGTGCATTTGCAGCATCTGAGCCTGGCCGCTTCCGTGGACGCGCTGCGCGCGGCCAAGGCCTGCGGCCTGCCCGTTACCGGCGAGACCTGCCCGCATTATTTTACGCTCACCGACCGGGACATCAACCCGGCCAACGCGGATTTCAAGATGAAGCCGCCGCTGCGCTCCCCCGCCGACCGGGAGGCCGTGCTGGCGGCCGTGGCGGACGGCACCATCGACATTATCGCTACGGACCATGCCCCGCATGAGCGCCGCCTCAAGGAAAAAGGTTTTCTTGCCGCGCCTTTCGGTATAACCGGCCTGGAAACCCTGGCGCCGCTTTGCGTAACGGAGCTGGCGCTTAAGCGCGGGCTTTCCAAACTGCTTTTGGCGCGGCTCCTGTCCGCCAACCCCGCGCGCCTGCTGGGTCTGCCGCGCAAGGGCGGCCTGGCGCCCGGCTTCGACGCCGATATTACGGTGCTGGACCCGCGCCGCTCCCGGCGCGTGCCCCAAAAGTTCTTTTCGCTTTCGGACAATTCCCCGTTCAAGGGCCGCAGCCTTAAAGGCTGGCCCGTTGCCGTCATCGCGCGCGGGCTTTTTGTTTTCCGCTACGGCAGGCCGCAGTTTTGCTAAACTTACCGGGTACGTAAAGTAATTAAGGCAACTATGGGCTTCCTCTACCGCAAACTGATACGCCGTATCCTTTTTAATTTCAATCCCGAGCTGGTGCATGACGCCGTCATTAAGGGCGCGCGCGCCGCGCAGGGCCTGGAGGTCGTAAACTCCCTGGTAGCCCTGCTGGCCCGGGCCAGAAATTTTCCCGTCACCACGGCCGGTTTGAAGTTCAGGAACCCGGTGGGGCTGGCGGCCGGCTTTGACAAGAACTGCGAGGCGGCGCGCATCCTGGCCGGGCTGGGCTTCGGCTACCTCGAGCTGGGCACGGTGACGCTGCGCCCGCAGCCGGGTAATCCCAAGCCGCGCGTGTTCCGCCTGCGCGAGAACAAGGCCATCATCAACCGGATGGGTTTTAACAATGTCGGGGCCTGGGACGCCGCGCGCTCCCTGGAAAAAATGCTGCCGCTCAGCATCCCCATAGGCATCAGCATCGGCAAGAACGCGGACTGTTCCATGGAGCAGGCGCCGCAGAATTACCTGGATGCCCTGAAGATCATGTACCCGTTCGGGGATTACTTCGCGATAAATATCAGCTCGCCCAACACTTTGCAGCTGCGGACGCTGCACGGCGAGGAAAAGCTGCGCCGCCTGGTGGAGCCTATGCTCTCCTTCGCGGCCGGGCAGAAGCAGGTAAAGCCCTTCTTCGTGAAAATGGCGCCGGACCTGGACGAAGCCGCTATCGATACCGTGGTAGAGCTGGCCGTGGCCATGGGTTTCGGGCTGATCACCACCAATACCACCATCAAGCGCGACGCGGTGCCGGAATACTGGCGCTCTTACGAGGGCGGGCTGAGCGGGCTGCCGCTGAAGGCTCCGTCCAACGCCGTGCTGGCGCGCGTGGTCTCCCTGGCCAAGGGCCGGGTGCCTATCATCGGCTCGGGCGGTATCTTCGACGGCGCGGGCGCGCTGGAGAAGCTGGAGCTGGGCGCCGACCTGGTGCAGCTTTATTCGGGCCTCATCTATGAAGGCCCGTTCCTCGTCAAAGAGATCCTCAAATACCTGGAACGCTCCAACTGGCGCTCCCCCTCCTCGGTGAAGTAATAATAATCTTGCTTGCTTGATGTCGCGGGTTCGGGCCTGCCCGCCCGGGACCTCTGCAAACCCGGAAGAGGAACCCCTTACGTGGGTTCCCCCCGCCTTTCGGAAATTATGGCGGGGCCCCCCTCCTGCAACGGGTTTGCCAAGGTCCCGGGCGGGCAGGCCCTCCAGAGACTACTGCGCAAGCCTGCGTCCGTAGAGCGGAGAGGGTTAGCAAAACCTTCCGACGACCGAGCCTTGCGCAGCGGCGAGGGAGGAGGATGAGCGACGGCCACGGTGTGGCCTAGCGCGTTTTGATAACCCTCTCCGCTCTACGGACGCCGGATGGAGCGCGGTGGGCGTTCCGGTCACTGTGATAGGCCACTGCAAACCCGGTAGTTACTTCAACTATCCAAAACAGTTATAATTTCCGTATAACTATGCATAAAACGGAACTGATAGTGGCTTTGGATACGCCCAGCCTGGCTTCCGCGCGCGCCCTGATGGAAAAGATCGGCGGCGGCGTGAAATACTACAAAGTGGGCTCCGCCCTTTTTACCGCCGAGGGGCCAGCCGCGGTGGACCTGGTCCACAAGCACGGCGCCAAAGTGTTCCTCGACCTGAAGTTCCACGACATCCCAAACACCGTAAAGAGCGCCGTGAAGAACGCCGGCAAGATGGGCGTCTATTCCGTTTCCCTGCACCTCTCCGGCGGGGCGGACATGTTCAAGGCCTGCGCGGAGCTGGCGGACCGGCCAAAGCTCTGGGGCATAACCGTGCTTACCAGCTTCAATGAATACACTCTTTTCCGGTCGGGCTTCCGCGGCGGCATAGACAAGACGGTGAAGCTGCTGGCCGCCATGGGCCTTGAGAACGGCGCCGACGGCGTGGTCTGCTCGCCGCTGGAAGTGCACCGCCTAAAGGCCGTGCACGGCGCAAAGCTTAAGCTTATCACCCCCGGCATCAGGCCGGTGTCGCTGGGCGACGACCAGAAGCGCGCGGTCACCCCGGCCGAGGCCAGGAAGGCCGGCTCCGATTTTATCGTGGTGGGCAGGCCGATAATAGCGGCCGAAGACCCTGCCGCGGCCGCGGCGGCGATACTTGAGGACCTGAAATGATAAAGGAAGAAGAACTGAGGGCTTACCTTTCCGAATCCGGGGCCCTGCTCGACGGGCATTTCCTCCTGTCTTCCGGGCTGCACAGCCCGAATTACGTGCAATGCGCGCAGGCGCTGAAGAACCCTTTCTGGGCGGGCGAGATGGGCGCGGCCCTGGCGGCCATGTGGCACGACGCGGAGCCGGAGGTGGTCCTTTCGCCCGCCATGGGCGGGCTTATCATCGGCCACGAGGCGGCGCGCGCGCTGGGCGTTAATTTTCTTTTTACCGAGCGCGAGAACAACGAGATGGTGCTGCGGCGCGGCTTCGCGCTTAAGCCCGGCCAGCAGGTGATCATCGTCGAGGATGTCTTTACCACCGGCAAGTCAACGCTGGAGACGGCCGAAGTTGTGAAGTCTTACGGCGCGGAGGTCATCGGCGCCATGTCGGTGATAAACCGCATGGGCGATAAAACCCTGCCTTTCCCGGCGGTGAGCCTGGTGAAGATGGACCTGACCACCTACAAGCCGGAAGACTGCCCGCTCTGCAGGTCTGGCCTCCCTGTAGTAAAACCCGGTTCCCGCAAGATTAAATAATCAGATAAGGAAAGTCCCGGTCCGACCGAGTGTTCCCAAAGGGCGACGGCAGGTTCCGTTTTTGCTCCATTCTAGGGTTTTAAGCGCGGGGGCTGGAGCGTACCGCTATCATTAGCGGCGGCGAGGAATGTCTGAGGCGAGCACTGTGTGCGAGCCGAGTTCCGCAGCCGGCGGAAGCCCCCGCGCTTCTTCCGCCAAAACCCGGTCCCGGAGCAAAAATGGAACCTGCCGGCGACCAGGGGATGAAGTGTCTTTTCGGTTACCCAACGAACATGAGCTTGTCGAGGAAGAGGAGGATGCCGACGACGATGAGGATTACGCCGGCGGAGAGTTCTACCCAGCGCATGGCGCTTTTGAAGCGGGCCAGCAGGATGAAGAAGCGCGCCGTCAGCAGCGCGGCGGCCAGCAGCGGCACCGCCAGGCCGGCCGAATAAGCCAGCAGCAGCAGCACGCCTTTCGTCGCGGTGCCCGACACCGCGGCCATGCCCAGGATCGCGCCCAGTATCGGCCCTATGCACGGCGACCAGCCAAGCGCGAAGGCGAAACCCATCAGGAAAGCCCCCCACGGCCCGCCAGCCAGACCGCGCATGGAGATGCGCTTTTCGTAATTAAGAAAATTCAGGTTGAGCAGGGCAGTCATGTGCAGGCCCAGCAGCACCAGGATTACGCCGAAGACCTTCATCAGCAGGTCTTTGTGCGCGAACAGCAGCCCGCCCAGCGACGAGGCCGCCGCGCCCATCAGGGCGAAGGCGATGGTAAAGCCCGCGATAAAGATGGAGGCCCGGCCCACTACCCGCCGGGTGTCCACGCCCGCCTCTCCCTTCATTATCTCCCCGGCTGAGAAGCCGGAGAGCATGGAAAGGTAGCCGGGCAGCAGCGGCAGGATGCAGGGCGAGAAGAACGACATCACCCCTGCGCCGAAAGCCGTGAATAATTGTCCCATATATGTCGGTTCGGAAAGCTACGGTTTTTTCTTTTTCTCCGGGGCCGGCGCTTTCTTCACTTCTATCTTGAAGATGTCCAGGCCGCCCCAGCTGCCGTTCTGTACGTAAAAGGTGACGAGGTGTTTCTGCGAGGAAGCGTCCTGGAAGACCGCGTCGACGGTCCTGGTGCCGTTGCCGGTGGACTTGGCCTTGGTATCGGCGGAGATCAGGTTCAGCTTGAGTATCTTCTTCGAGGCCTTGTCCTCCATCAGGAAGGCGCCTTTAAGCTGAATGTCCCGGCGCAGGTAGTCCATAACGAAGTCGGCCAGATCCTCGTCGCTTTCCATTATCATCGGCTGGGCGTCGTCCTCTTCCTTGGCCGTGTCGGTGGAGATGATGGCCTCGGAAAGGCCTTCTTCTTCATAGGCCGCGGTCACGGAGAGCGGCACCAGCATCAGAGCGGTCCAGAGCAGGTATTTCATTTTCCCCCCTTCAGCGCTGACTTGCGCACTATCTTCATGGGGGCTTTCTTTATGGGCGGCCAGTGCGCGTTCTCCACGCAGTCCATCATTTCCCCCCAGCGCCCCTGGCTTTTAAGTATGAAATCGCAGACCTCGCGCACCGCGCCTTCGCCGCCGTCCTTGGCGGTCACGAAATGGGAGACCTTCTTTACTTCGGGCAGGGCATTGGCCGGCGCGCAGGCGAAGCCGGCTTGTTTCAGCACCGGGATGTCGGTCCAGTCGTCGCCCATGTAGGCCAGGTTCTCCGGCTTCAGGCCGGTGTCTTCCAGGATGCGCCGCAGCGGCTCCAGCTTGGAGAGGAAGCCCTGGTACGCGTAGCTCATGCCCAGCCCCTTAGCCCGCTCCTCCGTCCCCGGCGATTCGCGGCCGGTTATCACGCCGGTGGCCACGCCGAACTGGTTGAGCAGGCGCAGGCCGATCCCGTCCAGCGAATGAAAGGCTTTTACCTCGACGAGCTCTTTGCCTTTGCCTGGCAGGTAGTACATCTTGCCGTCGGTGAGCACGCCGTCCACGTCCATGAGGAAGAGCTTTATCTTTTTGGCGCGGGCGGTATTGTGGGGGTTGTTCATTTTTTCAGTATCCATTTTTGCGCCAGTTCAAGCTCGCTCTTCCTGGCCGAATAGTTGGGCGGCGTCGGCCCGGTATATTTGAAAAGGTACCAGTTTATCGTCTCTTCCATCCAGGCGGCGGCCGGGGTGGAGGTCCAGCCCAGGCCGTTCTCGGCCTTGGCTATGTCCAGCACGAAATCCCCCCCCATCGAGAAGGGCGTGGCTTCAAAATTGAAGCCGTTCTCTTTCAGCCAGGAATATTCCGGGTAGAGGAGCTTCGCGTCGTGGTGCATTATGCGGGAGGAGAGCTTTACGAAATCGTCGAGGGTCATCGGCTGGGAATCCCCGATATTGTAAGCCTGGCCGCATACGTCTTCCGCCTGTATCAGCAGTTCGAAGAACCGCGCCAGGTCTCTGGAAAATATAAAGCGGTTCCTGAAGGAGGAGCCGGTGAGGAACAGCGGCCCGCCGTCGGCCAGCCGCAGCCAGTAGGAATAGGCGCGCAGGGTATTGTCGTTGGGGCCGATCACCACCGGCGGCCTTACAATAACGGCCGGGAAGCTCTTTTCCGCGAAAGCTGCCAGGAATTCGTTCTCCGCGCCGTATTTGCCCAGGCCGTAGGCGTATTTTTCCTTTAGCTCCGGTTTGAGGTGAAGCAGTTTTGTCTGGCTTTCGCGGAAGGGCGAGGTGGCCCCCTCCAATAGCGGGTAGACGGAGGCCGAAGAGGTAAAGATGTAGAGGCCGGTACGGCCGTTGAAGACGCGGATGGCCTTCTGCGCGTCCTCCGCCGTGTAGCAGATATTGTCTATTATTACATCCCAGGGTTCGGTGGCCATGCGGGTCAGGTCCATTTCCACCGTGCGCTCGCCGCGGGCCTGGCGTATATCCAGCGGCAGGCCGTCCACCGGGGCGCGGCGCGAGAACACGGTAACCTCGTTGCCGGCTGCTAAAAGCCGGATCGCGGTTTCCATTCCAAAAAAGCGGGTGCCGCCCAGTATCAGTATTCTCATTATATGCCGCGCTCTCCCCTGGGTTAACCACAACAGTATATAAATTTAACGGCGGCTTGTTAAAAGCGCGCATTCCTTATATATAGGCGGATAGCGGACTGATGTTTGCGGCCTGGTTTGGCAGGCTGTTTGATTTTAGCCCTTTTTGTGGCTAAATATTTTATGGTTCGGTGGCATGTTTTGCCAAGGTTAACAAGAGTTAACTATATTGCTTGGTGCTTCGCTTGAAAACACCAACAAGTCTAAGATAGGCTGTTTTATCTGGTAATATTGCAATATCAGGTTAACATGGGTTAATTTAGGCAACTTTTGTGGCTCCTCCTTTAGCGGGCAAAACTTTTATAATCTGCCTGATATCGTTTAAATCCGCCGGCCGGCCCAATATTTCTAAATTTGGATTGTTTTTTTTTCTTGCGAGCCTATATAAGGTATAATTTCGCCTATGGAAAACTCATTCTTTGAAGACCTGAAAGAGTTGTTCGATTCCCTGAAGAAAGAAACCCCCGGAGGCAAAATGGAAAAAGACTTTACTGGAAAACTTTTGGTGCCCGTCATCGTCGTGGCGCTGGTGCTGATGTCGCTCTCGTCCTTCTTTATAATTTCCCCCGGCGAAGTCGCTATTAAGACGCGGTTGGGCGGCATTGTGGACTCCTATAGCGAAGGAATGCATTTTAAGCTTCCCCTCATCGAGGGCATAACCAAGTTCTCCATACAGATACAGCGCGCGGATATTAAGACCCAGGCCTTCTCCAAGGACCTGCAGACCATGAACGCGCACCTTGTGGTCAATCACCGCATACAGAAGCAGACGGTTGTAAGCATTTACCGTAACCTGGGCCCTGGCTATGTGGCAAATATCGTGGATCCGGCCGTGCAGGAGGTTTTTAAGGCCATCGCGGCCCGGTATTCAGCCGAAAAGATAATTTCGGACCGCAATCAGCTCGTTGAGGAGCTGAATGTGGCGGTAAAAGACCGCCTGAGCAAGAACGAGATCATAGTTACGGACATTTCCGTGACCGACCTGGACTTCACGGACCAGTTCCTGAAGGCCGTCGAGGATAAGCAGGTGGCCGAGCAGCAGGCCAAAATGTCGGAAAAGCTCGTCGAGAAAGCCAAAAGGGACGCGGAATCTCAGATAGCTAAATCGCGCGGCGAAGCGGAAGCCCTGCGCATGCAGCGCGAGCAGGTTACCCCCTCCCTTATCGAACTGCGCAAGGTGGACGCGCAGCTTAAGGCTATCGAGAAATGGAACGGCGTCCTCCCCGGTTATGTAGGCGGCGGGCTTCCTTTCATCTCTATTGAAAAAGGAAGATAGCCCCCCTCCTTTCCTTAATATAAAAAAGGCCCGGCTACCCGGGCCTTTTTTATTTGCCGCAAAGGTACTGGCTGGAAACTTTTGTTATATAAGTTGTCGGCCGGTTTTAATTGGGGTTTACAATATTGATTATATGTGCTATGCTATGCTTATCGTGAACATTGACATTGATAAAATCAATTAACAAATTAATAATATGAATATTCCTAATAAATGCCCTTCTTGCGACGGAAAGCTTACAATTACAGAACTTTGTTGCTCTGATTGCAAAACAACGATACGCGGCGATTATTCGCTGCCTATCTTTTCGTTGTTGAGCCAGGAGGAAGAAAATTTTCTCCGGGTTTTTTTGGCGGCGCGCGGCAGCATCAAAGAGGTGGAGCGGCAGTTGGGTATTTCATACCCTACGGTGAAGGCGAAGTTGGACGCGATGCTGAACCGCCTGGGCTTGGGCAGCCTTCAGGCCGAGGCGAAGAAGCGCCGGCTTGAAGTCGTTGAAAGGCTGGAGCGGGGGGAGATCACGGCCGCGGAGGCAGTGGCGATACTGCGGAATTTTGAGGGATAAGGAGGGACAATGAGCGACGAAAAAATGCGGATCCTGAAATTGCTGGAGGATAAAAAAATATCTTCCGCGGAGGCCATGGCGCTGCTGGAGGCGCTGGACAAGTCGGGCGGCGCGGCGGCGCCGGGCAGCGCCAGGGTGCTGCGCATACGCGTGTATGAAGGGGGGGCGAAGGAGCCAAAGGTTAATGTGAATGTGCCGCTGGGGTGGGCCAAATTCATGGCCCCCTTCATTGAAGGCAAGATAAAGGCCAAGCTTGCCGACAAAGGCTATAACGTGGACCTGGCGAAAATACAAGAAGCCATTGAGGCCCAGGAGCCAATGAAGATAGTGGACGTGCAGGACGGTAACGACAAGGTCGAGATATATATAGAGTGACCGTCGTATAGTATATAGGAGGTTAATATGTTGGCATTCAGTATGAGGAAGTTTTTCTGGGGTTTGGCTATTGCGGGCTTTGGGGGCCTGGTCTGGGCCAGTAATCTTGGAATGATAAATATTTCCTTCCGGTTTGGCCGGGATTGGCCCATTATCATAGTGGCTCTGGGGTTGATGTATGTGTGGGACGCTATTTTCGGAAAACACTGGTGGTCCCATTGCTGCGGGAAGAAGCAGGACAAGAAGGAAGATATCTTCAAGGCTCTTGAGGATCTGGAGAAGGGGAAGATAACCCCCGAAGAGGCTATTAAGAGGATGAGCGGCAAGTAATTGTTTCCACGTGAAAACAAAGTAGCGCAAAAACATTGTCATTGCCCCGCTTCCGGAGAAGTAGTCCGGAAGCGGGGCTGTTCTTTTTTGGGGTATGTGCGGCGCAGCGTTTACGGGTGTTGACTTGAGCAGCCTAAATCTGTAATAATAATACCCGAAGATAAGGGGCCAGTTTCCACGTGAAAACAATTTTGGATACCCTTGCGGCGTTCCAGGAGAACATATGGCTGAAATAGTGGCAATAGCAAATCAGAAGGGGGGAGTGGGGAAAACCACTACCGCTATTAACCTGGCGGTAGCCCTTGCGGCTTTCGACTATGAGACTCTGCTTATAGATTTCGATCCGCAGAGCAATTCCACCTCCGGTCTGGGCGTGAACATTACCAAGGACCACAAGAACATCTATGACGTGCTGTGCGGTAAGGCCCCCATAGAGGCCGCCATACACCAGACTTCCGTGGATTGGCTGGACATTGTGCCTACCAGCCACAATTTAGCCGGCGCGGAAATAGAGCTTGTAAGCGAATTCTCCCGGGAGTCGGTGCTTAAAAGGGCGCTGGATAAGGCCCGCGGTATGTACAAGTTCATTATCATCGACTGTCCGCCTTCTCTGGGGCTTCTTACCATTAACGCTCTGAATGCCTCCGATTCTGTGATAACCCCGGTCCAGTGCGAGTTCTACGCCATGGAGGGACTTGCCTACTTCATGAACACCGTGGAGAAGATCAAGCAGGCTATTAACCCCGGTCTTAAAATAGACGGCGGGATAATCACCATGTATGACTCCCGCATCAACCTTGCCAACCAGGTGAGGGGGGAGATAGGGAAATATTACGGCGACCGTCTTTACAAGACCGTCATCCCGCGCAATGTGCGCCTGGCCGAGGCTCCCAGTTTTGGTCAGTCTATCTTCGTCTATGATCCCAGCTCCCGCGGCGCTCTTGCCTACAAGGAACTGGCCCTGGAGTTCCTGGCGCGGCGCGGCGTGGATGTTTCCTCTTACCGCAACTCCGACCTTTATGTGACCGAAGACGCGGCGCTTGAATATGACATGGGTGGCTGAGCTGCCGCTGCTTGTTGAAATTTAGCTTATTTATTAAGGAGAATATATGCGTAAGGCTTTAGGCAGAGGTATAGACTCACTCATCACCAAGGTGCAGAATAACGACATTTCCGGGGACATGGTGCAGCGGATCCCGTTGAGCATGATAAAGCCCAACCCCTTCCAGCCCCGCCGCAACTTCGACGAAAAATCACTTGCCGAGCTGTCCGACTCCATAAAGGAGCGCGGCCTCATCCAGCCCATAAGCGTGTGGAAGGATTCCGCTTCCGACCAGCATTTTATACTTGCCGGCGAGCGCCGCTGGCGCGCCTCCAAACTGGCGGGCCTGGTGGAGATAGACGTTATAGTAAAGAAAGACCTCACCGAGGAGCAGAAGCTCGGCCTTTCACTGCTGGAGAATATCCAGCGCGAAGATCTCAACGCCATCGATACGGCGCTGGCCTATCAGAAGCTGATGCTGGAGTTCGGCGCCACGCAGGCCGACATCGCGCAACGCGTGCACAAATCGCGCGCCGCCGTTTCCAATACCCTGCGCCTGCTCGAGCTCGACGAGGATATCCTCCAGGGCATACAGGCCGGCAAGATAGACGCCGGGCATGCCCGGGCGCTCATTTCCATCCCGGACCTGGCCAAACGCCGCGAAGCCTACCATCGCATAGTGGCGGAGAACCTTTCCGTGCGCGACGTGGAAAGCATCGCCCAGGGTTTCCACGCCGACCGCCCTAAAACGGCCCGTAAGCCGCGCGCCGGCTCGCACAAGACCCCCGAGGCTGCGCAGCTCGAGTCCGAACTGGAACGGCACCTGGGGACCAAGGTGGAGATCTGTCCCGGCCCCGGCCCCGAGAATGGTAAAATACTGATACATTATTTCTCGCTGGACGATCTGGACCGGGTAACACAAATTCTTAAAAGGTAACACATGCGCGAACTAAAACTCCTCGCGGTCCTGGCCTGCCTGGCCGCGCCGGCCGCCGCGCAGACCGCTAAGCCCGCCGAGGGGGACAAGCCGACGGCCTTCGCCGCCAAGTCCCCGGTGCCTTCTTATATCGCCGCCGAGAGCAACCTGGGCAAATATTATCTTTACGCCGACGGCGGCTTCAACGCGGACTGGTACGTGGGCTACAATAATTGCTGGGTGATAAAGCTGCCGCCCGTGGCCGCCGGCGCCTACGCCAAGGCCTTTATCGGCGCCAAGCTGGGCCGCGCCAAGATAATGTCCTGGCCGATGTCCTGGGACCCGGCGCCCATCCCCGGCAAGATCTACCTGGCGATAAACAACGCCCCTTCCTTCAATTCCGACCACACTTATTTCCTGGTGGACGCGGCCGACCTGCCGCGCGAGCCCCTGCCGAACGATTATCTCGACGGGGTGGATTCGGCCCGCTGGCTCTGGACCGAGATCCCGCTTTCCAGGATCTCGTCGGAGAAGCCCAACTATATGGCGCTCTGGTCCTCTTCCCGGTATTTCGTCTCTTCCTCGAGCGCGCCTATCATCGCCGCCGCGAAGTCCGACAGCACGGAGGATGATGTGTGGTTGTCGCGCTCCATAAGGGGCAACCCGCCCTCGGGCGACAGCGCCTTCGAGATCCCGATCTCGGGCATTAAGCCGGCCATCGCCATCAAGCTGGTACCGGCCAACGAGTACAAAGTTTTCATAAAGGGCTTTTCGGCCGAGGTGGGACCGGACGACATAATGGTATCTTTCGCCGCCATCGGCGAGGATATCCGCGCGGCCTGGCTGGAAGTGTCCTACGACAAGTTCGACTGGCAGCGCGTCACGCGCTACCTTTTCAAGGCCCCTTATTTCTGGAGCTTCGGCCGCGACGAGATCTCGAAAGAGATGTTCTACCTGCGCGCGGCTGCGGTGGACAACCTGGAGAATACCGGGTACTCGAAGGAGATCGTGATACCGGCCATGGGCCGGGCGGCGCTGCCGGCGCCGGCGGAAGCTAACTAACCGCGGGCCTGTGTGCCCGCTATTTTATCATGGCGAAAAAATTCAATGTGGCGGTAGTGGGAGCTTCGGGGATGGTGGGCGGGGAACTGCTCGGCCTGTTGGAAAGCAGGCGCTTCCCCGTAGGGGACTTCTACCCCTTCAATTCCGGCAGAAAGCCCGCCTCGGTGCGGTTTCACGGTAAGAGCTATGCCTGCCTTAAACCGTCCTTCGCGGCGCTTAAACAAGCGGACATGGTCTTCTTCGTCTCCACCGACGAGGTTTCCGCCCGGTTCGCGCCTAAGCTGGCCGCCGCCGGCGTCTGGTGTATCGACGACTCCTCCAAATTCCGTTTGGCCGCGGGCGTGCCGCTGGTCATCCCCGAAGTGAACGGCGGCGAGATCCGCCCGGCGAAGAAACTGGTGGCCGGCCCGAACTGCACCCTGACGGGCGCGGCCGTGGCGCTGGCCGACATACACCGCCGGCTCCGCGTGACCGAGCTGCGCCTGGCCACTTACCAGGCGGTCTCCGGCGCCGGCAAATCCGCCATGCTGCAGCTGGAAGAAGAGCTGAAAACCTATTTTAAGAAGGGCGCCGTGCCGGAGGGCTCCGGCCGGTTCCCGCGGCCCATAGCTTTCAACCTTTTTCCGCAGGTGGGCGGTTTCGACCGCGACGGGCATTCCGCCGAGGAGAACAAGGTGGAGGGGGAGCTCAGGAAGATCTGGAACGCGCCCGGCCTGAAGATCAGCTCCACCGCCGTGCGCGTGCCGGTGCTGCGCGGGCATTCGCTGGCCATCTGGGCCCGCACCGCCAAACCGTGGACCCTTGGCGCCCTCAAAAAAATACTCGCGCGCACGCCGGGCCTCAAGTTCGCCGCGGACCCGTACAACTATCCCGCGCCGCTCAGTCACGGCAACAGGACTTTCGTGGTTTACGCCGGACGCCTGCGCAAGGCCAAGACCGCCGCTAACGAGTTCCAGCTCTGGGTCGTGTCCGATAACCTTTACAAGGGCGCCGCGCTTAACTCCATGCAGATAGCCGAACGCATCGCGGGGTTCTAGTTCTCAGGGGGGAAAATGAAAAAAACAGCCATATTGTTCCCGGTACTGCTGGCGGCTATGGCCGCCGGCTGCAAACAGAAAGCACCCGACCAGCCGCCCGTGCCGAAAACTACGGACCAGGTGCAGGACGCGGCCACGCAGGTGGGCGTTTCCACCGGCGGCGCGATCGGGACCATGCTTAACGCCCCCGGCAACTACATGAAGGGCATGGTCGGCAACGTGGACAAAGCCAAGGCCGCGGCCGCCCAATACAACAAGATCGCCGAAGACCGGATGAAAATGGACCCGGAAACCGGGAAATAGGCGGCTGTAAAAACCGCGCATAAACCGGGGCGCTGGCCCCGGATACCAGGCAGAACAGGGGGGAAACATGTGGATGGCTATTATTGCGGGAATAGCGGCGGTCGCGCTGCTCATCGCGTTCCTGACCAGCCGTAACCGCCGCGCGAAGACGCGGCATAAAAGCGTTTCGGAAGTGGGCCTGATGTTCAGTATTTATGTCGAGCCCTTCGGCCCGGACCCTAAAGTTCTCGAGGGCACCGGCCTGCCGCTGTTCATTGAAGGCCTCAGGGGCGTGGCCAGGAACATGATACGCTTCCAGCCCGAAGACGGGGTTGAAGCCTGTTTCTTCGATTATATCTGCGAGACCGGCGCGCCGGGCAGCGAGGTGGCGGTGGAAAGAACGGTGGCGCTGTTCGACTACGGCAAAGACATGTTCTCTCCTTTCTACCTTTCGGCCGACGGTACCGGCGTCCAGCCGGAGATCCCGGGCTACGGGGCCGCCGACGCCGGGAAGTTCCCCGGCCTGCCTGCCGGCGCCAAAGTGTATTCGGACGCCCTGGACAAGCTTGGGGCGCTGCTGAATTCCGGCAAAACGGAACTGTTCCAGAAAGAGCCTGACTGGAACGTGCAGGGCGCAGGACAGTACCTGCTTCTTTACGGGCGGAGCTCGCTGGTGGCGCAGGGCGGGTACCAGGATTTTGTGAAAGCGGCCAAACTGCTGGCGCTGCGGCTCACGGCCTGACGGGCCGTCAGTCCTTGTCGAACTCCGGCATATTGGAACGGTATTTGAGCGGAACGAACCCCTGCTGCAGGCGGGGGTTCGTTCTTTCTTTTATAGCCACCGCGTTGAAGAAGGCCCGCCATAGGCCCACGGCTTCCTTTTCCCCGTCGGAAAAAGGCGGCGGCTGGGTCTTGTCCAGCTCGGCGACGCGCAGCCGGCCGCCGAAATAAAGCGCCGCCAGGTTGCGGGCGGTGTCGTGAATGACCCAGTCCGAGGAGGCCATTCGCCGTTTGAAGTGCCCCGCTATCAGCGGAAGCACGTTGTGGTCGGGTTCCATTTTGGCGTAAAGCGTGCGGTCCTGCAGTTCGCTAAAGCGCAGGAACCCCTTAAGGCGGTGAGCCTCGCGCAGCACCGCGGCCGCGGCTTTGTGCACCCTGGCCACCACCGGGTCCGCCAGCATGTTGTTCAATTCTTTTCCCCGGGAAAATGCCATCCGCGCGTAAGCCAGCAGCAGGCTCTCTTTCTCCGGCCCGTTCCAGAGAAAACAGAGCTTCATCTTTTCCGGGGTTTCCACGTCTGAAAGCGAGTCCAGCTGGCGCAGGAAGGCCGAGCTTTCCTGCTGGGAGGCTTCAACTTCCACCGCGCGGCTGAAAAGCCCTTCCTGCGGCGGGGAGGTCCGGGTTATCTCGGCCGCGGGGTCGCCGGCCGCGGCCTTCACCGCGCAGATAAGCCCGTCGAAAGAGCCGTCGTAAACATAAGCTCCCATTAAAGTTCTCCCTGCGCCGCCGCCGTCCCGAAAAGAGGCAACTGCTGCGCGGCCGGTTCTTTTTTCTCCAGCAGCCGCACCTTTATGGCTTCTGCGGAATCCCGCTTCAAGCCGTTATACTTCCCGCCGGCGGTCACGAAATAGACCGCGCGCTTCATAACCACGCCCAGCCGGCCCAGGTCTTCCAGGCTCAGGCGCCCCGCCCTGCGGGCGCGCAGGATCTTCTTCGCCGAGACCACGCCTATGCCCGGCACGCGCAGCAGCTCGGAGTAGTCGGCGGCGTTCACTTCCAGCGGAAACTTTTCCAGGTTGTTCAGAGCCCACATGGTCTTGGGGTCGAAGGTGAGGTCCAGGCAGGGGCATTTCTCGTTGAGCAGCTCGTCCACGGAGAAGCCGTAGAAGCGCAGCAGCCAGTCGGCCTGGTAAAGCCGGTGTTCGCGCTTGAGCGGCGGCTCGAGCAGCGCCGGCAGGCGGTTGTCCGGGCTTACCGGCACGAAAGCCGAATAATAAACGCGCTTCAAAGACATCTTTTTATAGAGGGCGTCGCTGAGGCGCATTATCTGCAGGTCTGTTTCCGGGGTTGCGCCCACTATCAGCTGGGTGCTCTGCCCGGCGGGGGCGTAGGCCGGGGAGCTTTTTATGGTCCTTCTCTCGTCGCGGCTGGCGCTTATCTTCTCGGCCAGGCGGCTCATGGGCCTGAGTATCCCTTCTTTCGTTTTGCCCGGGGCGAGCAGCGCCAGGCTGCCCGAGGTCGGGAGCTCGATATTGACGCTGACCCGGTCGGCGTAGAGCCCGGCCTGGTCTATAAGTTCGCGGCTGGCGCCGGGGATCACCTTCATGTGTATGTAACCCGTGAAACGTTTTTCCTGGCGCAGTTTGCGCACGGCCTCCAGCATCAGCTCCATGGTGCGGTCCGGTGAAACCACTACGCCTGAGCTGAGGAACAGGCCTTCGATGTAATTGCGCCGGTAGAATTCGAAGGTGAGGCTGGCTATCTCGTCGGGCGTGAGGGCCGCGCGCGGGGTGTCAGCGGAGCTGCGGTTGACGCAGTAGGCGCAGTCGTAAACGCAGGCGTTGGTCATCAGGATCTTCAAAAGCGAAATACAGCGCCCGTCGGCCGCCCAGGTGTGGCAGATGCCGCTGGCGACGTTGGCCCCATGGCCCCCGGCCCGGTCGGAGCCGGAGGAGGCGCACGAGGCGTCGTACTTGGCGCCCGCAGAAAGAATTTCTATGCGTTGTTCAAGGTCCATACATTTCCCGACCCTATAGCATACCACATGAAGCCGAGAGGTCAATGACCCTGCCGTATCAAGCGCTATGCGCATCAGACGGCCAGACGGCCAGACGGCCAGACGGCCAAAGGCCTGTCGCGTTTTAATAATTATGTTAACTAGTGTCAGGCACCAGGTCAAAATAAAGGCCCCGGGTGTTTGCCGGAGCCTTTTTTTCTTTGGCGGAAAGAGCTAGCGGAGGGGGGCGTTGGCGCCGGCTTTGGCGATGTAGTCCACCGAGTAGGTGTAGCTGCCGATGGAGCCGGTGACGGCGGAGCCGATCACGCCCAGGCCGGCGGCGTTGAAGGCGGCGGCTTTCTCGGCCATGGCCTTCCTGGCTTCGGAATCGAACGTGAAGGTTTCGGGGGCCTGGTAGGTTTCCACCGCGGCCGACGGGATGACCCCGCCCTGCTGGTAGATATTGACTACGAGGAAATCCACGCCGAAGGAATAATCGTTGCCTTCTTTGCGGGCAAAATTGCTGAGCGGCGGGACCCCGGCCGCGGCGAAGGCGGGCAGGCGCGCCTGCGAGGCGGCCTGGGCGTCCTTTTCGAAAGTGAAGACCTCGCGCGAGTCGTAGCGGGTAACGGAGTATTGCGGGCGCGGGCCGAAGCTGTTAGTTTTAACTACGTATTCCACCTGCACCGCGTAATCCCCGTCGGCGCGTTTCACGGCCTTGCCGCGCAGCGCCGGCACGCCGGCCTGCTTGAGCAGGGCGAGGTAGGCGGGGATATTCTTGACCGCTTCGCTTTCGAAGGTGAACTTGCCGCCGGTGTAGGTCTCGAACTTCACGGCGTATTCCTGGGTGGGGCGCAGCAGGCTTTTCTGCAGGTAGTCCACGGAGAAAGAGGTGTCGCTGCCGGCGTCGATCAGCGAGGAGCCCAGCACCGCGAGCTTGGCCGCGCGGAAATTGGCGACGCAGGCTTTCATGGCCGCTTCGGCGGCCCGCTCGGGCCAGTACGCGGCGCCGTTATTGTAGGTGTCCACGATGACCGCGGGCGGCAGGGCCGCGCCGTTCTTGACCGTGGGGATATAATCTATCGCGAAGCTGTAGTCGTTGCCGGCGGGCACCGCGCGGCCGCCCAGCGTGGTGAGGCCCGCGGCCTTAAGCGCCGCTATGCGCGCGTCCAGGGCCGGCTTGACCTCGCTTTCGAAGGTGAAGGTTTCGTCGGTGGTGTACACTGCGATGGTAACACCGGGAGGGGTGACGGGCGGGGCGGGGGGCTTCACGCCGTGCGCGGCCGGTATGCCCGCGGCTCTGACCGAACCCAGCGTGAAATCCTGGGCGAAAGCAGCCGCGACAAAGAAGAATTGAAGAACCAGAACGGTTATAATTTTTAACATAGGGTCTCCCTCTGCGCCCTTAATTATATTAATATCCGCGCAAAGCCAGATGAGCCAAAGGACCCTTTATTTTATAGGCTCACGGGCACATGGGGGGGCAAAAAAATAGCCCGGCTTTAAGGGCCGGGCTATTTTTGTAGAACGGTATCTTATTTCGTGGTCGTATTGATCCAGTCAAGCGCGCCGTTCACTTTGGAGTAAACGCCGTACTTGTTGGGTCTGGCGCAGCCTTCGCCCCAGCTTACCACGCCGGCCAGCTTCATGGAGGCGCCGGAGCCCATTATGAGCGGGCCGCCGCTGTCGCCCTGGCAGGAATCTTTTCCGCCCTCGGCATAGCCGGCGCACAGCATGCTGTCGGTAATGCCTTCATAGGCCGCGGAGCAGGTTTCCTTGCTGACGAAGGGCACGGAGACCTTCATCAGGATCTTGGAGATCGAGCTGGCGCCCTCGCTGGTGGTGCCCCAGCCGGCGGTTACGAAGTCGGCCTTGGTGATCTCTTTGGTGTTGAGCGCAATGGGCGCGAACTTGGAGTCGCCGGAGAGCTGTACCAGCGCGAAGTCGTTGGTCATCGTATTGGTGTCCCAGCCGGGATGCTTTACTATCTGCAGCACGGTGAACTTTTCCACGCCGACGGTGTCAGCCTGGTTGTGCAGGCCGATGGTGACGCCCTTGAGGTAGCCGCCCTCGACGCAATGCGCCGCGGTGAGCACCCAGTTCTTCTTTATCAGCGAGCCGCCGCAGAAGTGGCTGCCGTAGGAGGATTTCAGGGAGACGAGGAAAGGGAATTCGCCCTTGGTGGCCTGTACGCCGCCTACTATCTTCTCGGCGCTGAAGCGCTCCATGGGATTAACAGCCTGGGGGAACCGGGCCTGGGGAACGTCCATCTTGGTTATTGCGGGCAGCATGCTGAGCCCGTGGGTGTCGAAAGTAACGTTAGCCGCATTCGCGGGTACCATGGCCAGGGCCAGGACCAGTGTCGCTATCATCTTTATCATGCAAACCTCCGCTGCAGGGATTAACTTCTATAGGGCAATTGTGCAAAATCAATTGACGAGTGTCAACGATAATTTTCCCTTAAGGCCTACGCCCACGTAGGCCCTAGAGCCTGGGTGGCGGGGGCGCGAGCCGGGGGAGAGGAACGCAAAACGCGCTAGGGCACACCGTGCCCGTCGCTCATCCTCCTCCTTCGCCGCTTACGCAAGGCTCAGTCGTCGGAAGGTTTTGATAATCATAT